>OFCY01000073.1_pt1 | contig 19269 bp, 27 predicted proteins | sample 1520981 | NCBI WGS metagenome assembly OFCY01 (sample SAMEA2532533, study PRJEB24079) | metagenome
GCAGATGGTGCATCGCGCCCGCGCGCGCCTGCAGGCCGACCGGCCGCGGTTCCAGGTCGCGCCGGAACGCCATCGCCGGCTGCTGGAGCGGTTCATGATGCCGCCCGCGTCGGCAACCGCGAAGCCATCGCCGCGTTGCTGCATGAGGACGCGCGGTTGGTCTCCGACGGCGGCGGCAAGGCCACCGCCGCGATCCGGCCCCTGCTGGGCAGCGAGCGCATCGCGCGGCTGTTCTGGGCCGCGTACCGGCACCCGCAACCGGAAACGGAGTGGCGCATGGGCCGCGTCAATGGAGAACCAGCGGTGCTGCGTTACCGCGACGGCCGGCTGGTCTCGGCGATGGTGGCGATCAGCGATGGCGACCGCATCACCGAGTTGCTGACGGTGATGAATCCGGACAAGCTGCCGCCGCTCGAACGTGTCACGCCCGCGGACACGCCGCCGTCCCTGGGGTGAAGCGCGACATTCCGTCCGCGCATCCTGGAAACACCGATGTCGCTCCCCCGCGTCGATTACACCTCCCTCGCCAGCGAAACCTACAAGGGCCTGCTGAAGGTCAGTTAAGGGTGCACCACGGTTCGCTGGACGCCACGCTGCTGGATCTGGTCAGGCAGCGCGCCTCGCAACTGAACGGCTGTGTCTTCTGCCTGGACATGCACGGCAAGGCCCTGCGCGAATCCGGGGTCACCCGCGCAAGCTCGATACCCTCACCGCCTGGCATGAAAGCCCGTTCTATGACGCCCGCGAACGCGCCGCGCTGGCCTGGACCGAGGCGTTGACGCGCATTGACGAAACGCACGCGCCGGACGAGATCTACGCCGGACTGCTGCCGCATTTCGACGAGACCCAGATCGCCGAGCTGACCTTTGTATGCCATCATCAACGCCTGGAACCGGATGGGCGTGGGATTGCGTTCGCCGCTTCCGGCGACCTGAACACCGGCCAGGCGTTTCATGCGACGTGGCCGCACGGTCACGTCGTTTCCCGCGGGCCGGGCCAAGCAGGCACAATGCGGCATGGCTTCCGCCCCCGTTCCCCGGCCGCCGCCGGCGCCAAACCCCGGCGCGGTGAAAAGTCCGGCCCCAGCCTGCGCGATCGCTTCAACGCGATGCGCAACCTGCCGCCTTTCCTGAAACAGATCTGGGCGACCAGCCCCGGCCTGACCCTGGCCAGCCTTGGCCTGCGCCTGATCCGCGCGCTGCTGCCGGTCGCCACGCTGTACGTGGGCAAGCTGATCATCGACGAAGCCATCCGCCTGGTCGGCCTCGGGTTGCCGCAGGCCGGGCTGGCCGAGATCTGGCGCGACGGACAACTCGACACGTTGCTCGGCCTGCTGGCGCTGGAGTTCGGCCTGGCCATCCTGTCGGATCTGCTGGGCCGGTTCGTCAGCTACGCCGACGCGCTGCTGTCGGAACTGTTCACCAACGCCACCAGCATCCGCCTGATGGAACACGCGGCGCGGCTGGATCTGGAGGACTTCGAGGATCCGGATCTGCAGGACAAGCTGGATCGCGCGCGCCGCCAGACCATGGGGCGGATGAACCTGATGAGCCAGTTGTTCGGGCAGGCGCAGGACGCGATCACGGTGATCAGCTTCGCCGCCGGCCTGCTGGTATACGCCCCCTGGCTGATCCTGTTGCTGGTGGTGGCACTGGTGCCCGCCTTCGTCGGCGAGGCGCATTTCAACGCGCTGGGCTATTCGCTCAATTTCCAGTGGACGCCGGAACGGCGGCAGCTGGAATACATCCGCCAGACCGGCGCCAGCGTGGAAACGGCCAAGGAGGTGAAGATCTTCAACCTCCACCGCTTCCTGATCGATCGCTACCGGCAACTGGCCGGAAGGTTTCTACCGCGCCAACCGCGCGCTGGCCCGGCGCCGCGCGTTGTGGGGCACGTTGCTGGCCGGCCTGGGCACGCTGGGCTATTACGTGGCTTATGGCTACATCGCCTGGCGCACCGTGCGCGGCGATTTCAGCATCGGCGACCTGACCTTCCTGGCCGGCAGTTTCCTGCGCCTGCGCCAGTTGCTGGAAGGATTGCTGATCGGTTTCTCGCAGGTCGCCGGGCAGGCGCTGTACCTGGACGACCTGTTCTCGTTCTTCGACATCCGGCCTGAGATCGTCTCGCCGCCCGGCGCCGCGCCGGTGCCGCGTCCGATTCTCGAAGGCTTCCGCTTCGAGAACGTCGGCTTCCGCTATCCCGGCGCCGAACGCTGGGCGGTGCGCGGCCTGGACTTCCAGTTGCGCGCCGGCGAGGTGCTGGCGCTGGTCGGCGAGAACGGCGCCGGCAAGACCACCCTGGTCAAGCTGCTGGCGCGGCTGTATGACCCCGACGAAGGCCGCATCCTGCTGGACGGGCGCGATCTGCGCGAATACGACATCGACGATCTGCGCGCCGGCATCGGCGTCATCTTCCAGGACTTCGTCCGCTACCACCTGACCGCCGGCGAGAACATCGGCGTGGGCCAGGTGGATGCGATGGGCGACGATGCGCGCATCCGCGAATCCGCGCGCCGTTCGATGGCCGACGAGGTGATCGCCTCGCTGCCGGACGGCTATGACCAGTTGATCGGCCGCCGCTTCAAGACCGGCGTGGATCTGTCCGGCGGACAGTGGCAGAAGATCGCCATCGCCCGCGCCTACATGCGCGACGCGCAGGTGATGATCCTGGACGAACCGACCGCCGCGCTGGATGCGCGCGCGGAGTTCGAGGTGTTCCAGCGCTTCAAGGAACTGTCCAGCGAGCGTACCGCGGTGCTGATCTCGCACCGCTTCTCCAGCGTGCGCATGGCCGATCGCATCCTCGTGCTCAACGAAGGCCGGCTCGAGGCCAGCGGCACCCACGACCAGCTCATGGCCGAAGGCGGCCGCTACGCCGAACTGTTCGAACTGCAGGCCGCCGGTTACCGTTGACCCCAACCCCCAGGGAGATTTCCGATGCCCCATCGTTCCGCCCTCACCCTTGCCCTGTTCGCCATCACCGCGCTGTCCGCCTGCCAGGCGCGCGATGGCGATTCCCAGGTACCCGCCGCCGCGAAGCCCGCACCCGCGCAACCGCCGGCCGCGCGCGCCCTGTCCAGCGCGCTGGGCAGCATCCAGGTCAGCGTGCTCGCGCAGGGACTGGATCATCCCTGGGGCCTGGCGCTGCTGCCGGAAGGCGGCTTCCTGGTCACCGAGCGCTCCGGGCAACTGCGCCGCGTCGGCGCCGATGGCGCGATCTCCGCGCCGCTGGCGGGCGTGCCGAAGGTGTTCGCCGAAGGCCAGGGCGGCCTGCTCGATGTCGTCCTCGCGCCGGACTTCGCCAGCAGCCACCGCATCTATCTGAGCTACGCCGAGCCGGGCGAGAACGGCACCGCCGGCACCGCGGTGGCCACCGCCACGCTGGGCGCGGATGCGCTGACGGAGGTGAAGGTCATCTACCGGCAGGAACCGAAACTCGACGGTCCCAACCATTTCGGCTCGCGGCTGGCCTTCGACGGCCAGGGCCATGTCTTCATCAGCCAGGGCGAGCGCAACCATCGGCCCACCTCGCAGGAACTGGGCAAGCTGCAGGGCAAGCTGGTGCGATTGAACCTGGACGGCGGCGTGCCGCAGGACAATCCCTTCATCGGACAGGCCGGTGCGCGTCCGGAGATCTGGAGCTACGGTCACCGCAACATGCAGGGCCTGGCCATTGATCCGCGCAGCGGCAAGCTGTGGGAATCCGAACACGGCCCGCGCGGCGGCGACGAGATCAACCTGCCGCAACCCGGCCGCAACTACGGCTGGCCGGTCATCACCCACGGCATCAACTACTCGGGCCTGCCGATTCCGGAAGCCGTGGGCAAGGAAAAGCCCGGCCTGGAGGCGCCCTACCATGTCTGGGAAAAATCACCGGGCCTCAGCGGCATGGCGTTCTACACCGGCCATCCCGATTCGCCCTGGAACGACAGCCTGTTCCTCGGTTCGCTGGCCGAGCGCAACCTGATCCGCCTGGGCCTGAAGGGCGATGACATCGTGTCCGAGGAACGCCTGCTCAATGAAATCGGCGAGCGAGTGCGCGACGTGCGGGTCAGTGCGGACGGCCACGTTTACGTGCTGACCGACGAGAACGACGGCAAGCTGCTGCGGATCGCGCCGCCGGAGGCCAAGCCATGAGCCGCGCCGGATGGTTGCTTGCCCTCCTCACCCTGCTGCCACTCGCGGGTCTTGCGCAGGCGCCGCAGACTTTCGCCGACGCCAAGGCCCGGGCGGATCGCGATGAAGCCTCGCTGGACCCGGTCAAGCGCGCGGCGTTCCAGCAGGCGCAATCGCGGCAACTGGAAACCAGCGTTGCCAACTGCGCCGATCCGCGCCACGACACCGCCGCGTTCGTGATCATCGTCGAGGTGGACGCCCGCGGCCGCATCGTCCGCACCTGGCGCCAGGGCGACACCGCACTGGCCACCTGTGTGGAGAAGGAACTCAACGGACGTTTCCTGGAGCCGCCGCCGCGCGCGCCGTTCCTGGCCGCGTTCGAACTGAGCTTCACGCCATGAGCGGCACGGACATCGACATCAACGCGCTGCTGCGCGCGCGGCTGCCCGACGGTGCGCCCTTGCAGATTCCACCGCCCTGCCTGATCGACATGCAGGGTGAAGTGGTGGAATACGTCGAAGGCGAATCGCTGCGCATGCGTTTCCCGGTGCAGGCGCGCTACCAGAATCCCATCGGGCACATGCAGGGCGGTTTCATCGTCGCCGCGCTGGACAACACCCTGGGCCCGTTCTCCTACCTGATCGCCCCGCCCAGCGCGACCACCTCGCTCAATACCCAGTACCTGCGCCCGGTGACGCCGGATGTGTCGCATATCGTCTGCACCGCGCGACTCATCGAGCGCACGCGTGGCCAGTTGCACCTGGCCGGCGAAGCGCGCGGCCCGGACGACAAGGTGCTGGCGCTATGCCAGGCGGTGTGCCAGATCCTGCCGGAGCGTTCGGCGCGCTGATGTGCGCCAGATACCCGACTGTAGGAGCGACGTAAGTCGCGAACGGATGGCCGGCCAGCCCGGGAATGCCAACGTGATTCGTCGTGACAGGTGGCGGGACTGAAAGGACGCGCCTCGTGCACTCCCATCGCGACTCACGTCGCTCCCACAACTATCGATGAGCGTCAGAACAACTCGCCTTGCGGCGGCGCCGGCAGGGAGTAGTCCAGGCGGCCGTCAATCAGGCGCGCGGCGCGGGTCAGCGGGTGGATTTCATGTCGTCCGTCGTCGAGCAGATGGCGGACTTCCCAGCCGTCGGCGGTGAACGCGTCGGCGATCAGGCCGCGATGGCAGTTGCGCCAGTCCGCTTCGGCGCACAGGAACGCGGTCGGTCGGCGCGCGGCGACTTCGGCCAGCGTGGCGCGGGCATCGATGAAGGCCGGCGTCTGCATGTAGTCCGCGTAGCCGCGGAAACCGGGTTGCCGCCAGGCGGTATTGACCGAATCCGATCGCGGTTCACGGCGCCCGCCCAACGAAGGCATCGGCCGGTAGTCGATGTCCCGTTCCGACAGACCGCGCATCAGCGCGGCGCCGGCGAATTGCGGATACCGCTGCGAGGCGGCGTAGCGTCGTACGTCGGCCACGACCTCGATACCCGCGCTGGCGAGTATCGCCGCGAAGGCATTCCAGTCGCGGCTGGAATGCCCGATGGTCCAGATGCGGCGTGGCGCTTCAGGCAAGCTCGAACCGGTCCGCGTCGAGCATCGCCGGGAAGCGTTCGCGGTGCGCCGCCAGCGCCTCGGCCGAAATGGTCGTGGTGGTGACGCCCTCGCCCGACCCCAGTTCCACCAGCGGCTGGCCGAGGAAATCGATCACCGCGCTGTCACCGGAATAATCGAGGTTGTTGCCGTCGGTGCCGGCACGGTTGACCGCGGCGACGAAGCACAGGTTCTTGAGTGGCGCGCGCGCGCAGCAGCGTGCGCCAGGCGTGGGCGCGCGCGGCCGGCCAGTTGGCGACGAAGATCTGCAGATCGAAATCCAGTTGGCCCGGCCGCTCAACGTCGTAGCGGTTGCGGCAGAACACCGGGAAGCGCAGGTCGTAGCAGACCTGCGGATTGATCCGCCAGCCCTTCCATTCCACGGTCAGGCGCTCGCGGCCGGCGGCATAGCGCTTGTGCTCGTTGGCGTAGCGGAACAGGTGGCGCTTGTCGTAGCTGTGCAGGTCGCCATCGGGCGTGGCCCACAGCAGGCGGTTGAACACGCCTTCGTCGGTACGCAACTGCACGCTGCCGGTCACCGCGGCATCAAGCTTGCGTGCCTGCGCGCGGATCCAGGCCACGGTCTCGCCGTCCATGCCCTCGGCGCGATCGATGGCATCGTTGCTGAAGCCGCTGGTGAAGGTCTCCGGCAGGATCACCAGATCCGTCCGGCCCGCCAGCGGCGCGATCAGATCGCCGTAGTACTCGCGGTTGCCGGCCGGGTCATGCCAGCGGGTGATGCCCTGGACGAGGGAGAGGCGCAGGTCCTGCATGTCGATGGAAGTCCGTCGCGATGGAAAATGATTACAGCTTCTTCAGGCGTTCGATGGCCGCGTCCAGCGTGGCCGCGTTCTTGGCGAAGCACAAGCGCGTAAGGCTGGTCCGCCGGCGCATTCTCGTAGAACGGCGACAGCGGAATCGCGGTGACGCCATGTTCGATGGTCAGCCAGCGCACGAACTCGATGTCCGGCAGATCGCTCACCGCCGAATAGTCCACCAGCTGGAAATAGCCGCCCGGCACCGGCAGCGGCTTGAGCTTGGTTTCCAGCAACTGCGCGCGGAAGCGATCGCGCTTTTCCTGGTAGAACGCGCCCAGTTGCTCGTAGTGTTCCGGCTCGTCGCGGATCATCGCCGCGAACGCGTGCTGGGCCGGCGCGAAGGTGCAGAACACGTTGTACTGGTGGACCTTGCGGAACTCGGCGCTCAGCGCGGGCGGCGCGATCGCGTAGCCGATCTTCCAACCGGTGCAGTGGTAGGTCTTGCCGAAGCTGGACACTACGAACGCGCGCTCGGCCAGTTCCGGATAGCGCAGCACGGATTCATGCCGGCGGCCGTCGAACACGATGTGCTCGTAGACCTCGTCGGAGATCAGGAAGATGCCGGTGTCGCGCAGGAGGTCTGCGAGCGCCTGCAGATCCGTCTCGTCCAGCATCGCACCGGAGGGATTGTGCGGGCTGTTGATGATCAGCAGGCGGGTGCGCGGCGTGATCGCGGCGCGCACCTTGTCCCAGTCCACCGCGAAGCTGCGCGGATCCAGCGCGACATGGACCGCGCGCGCGCCGGCCAGTTCGATCGCCGGTTCGTAGCTGTCGTAAGCCGGGTCCAGCACGATCACTTCCTCGCCCGGACGCACCACCGCATGGATGGCGTTGAACAAGGCTTCGGTGGCGCCGCTGGTGACGGTGATCTCGGTGTCCGGATTGACCTGGCGGCCGTAGCAGCGCAGTACCTTCTCGGCGATCGCCTGGCGCAGCGGCGCCACGCCGGTCATCGGCGCGTACTGGTTGTGGCCTTCGCGCATGGCGCGGTCCAGTTCGTCGACCAGCCGTTGCGGCACCGCGAAATCGGGGAAACCCTGTCCCAGGTTGACCGCGCCGTGCTCGGCGGCCAGTTGCGACATCACGGTGAAGATGGTGGTGCCCACCTTGGGCAGCTTGGTTTCGAGAGGCATCCGCCGGTCCGGTCTCACAGGGGGACTGCGGAGTGTACGCAATGAAGGTGTCCGGCGATGATGGGGCCATGAACGGATACAGCGTTCCCGATCCGGAAAAATGCCGGCTGGCGCGGGCCTGGTGCGCGGCTTGCTACGAGGTGCTGCTGGACGAGCGCGCCTGGCCGCTGCGGATCGGCGAGCCGGCGGCGGCGCTGGAGGCGCGCCTGCCGGCCCGCGATTACCTGTGGATCACGGCCTGGAACCCGCCCCTGACCCCGCGCACCGACGAGGACAACGAAGCGGCCGACCGGCGTCTGCGGGCCTGTCTGCACGAGGCCGGGCACGTCCATGTACCGGCCCGGGCCGGCGACGGCCGCGGTGGCTGGTTCGAACCCGGCTGGGTGGTGTGGATATGGCGCGCGAGGACGCCGATGCGCTCGCGCGCGCCTTTTCCCAGGGCGGCATCCTGCACTGGCGGCAAGGACAACCGGTCCGGCTGAGGCTGATGTGGACGCGGCCAGGCGATGCGCCGGATCTTCCGGCGGTGGAATGGGCCGGCTGAGCGCCAGCCGCGCAAGGAGCACCGCGCGGGGCCTCGCATACAATAGCCGGCTGATTGCCGCCCGAGACCCGCCTTCTTCGAAGGCTTCCGCCTGATGATCGATTCCGTTCCGACCCCTCCGCCGCTGCTGGCCGCCCGTGGCCTGGCTTTTTCGCGCAACGACGAACCGGTGTTCGGCCCGCTGGAATTCGCGGTCAATGCGGGCGAGGCATTGCTGGTGCAGGGCGGCAACGGCGCCGGCAAGACCACCCTGCTGCGCGTGCTGGCCGGCCTGCTGCGCGCCGATCGCGGCGACATCGAGATCGACGGCCGCGCCGCCAACGCCACCCAGCGTTCGCGGGCGATCGCCTACCTGGGCCACCTGCCCGCGCTGAAGGCGGACCTGGACACGCTGGAGAACCTCAACTTCCTGTGCGGCCTGCATGGCCGCCGCGCGCGCCAGATGCCGGGCAACGCGCTTGCGATGGTCGGCCTGGCCGGCTACGAGGACGCGTTGGCGCGGCAACTCTCCGCCGGGGCAGAAGAAGCGGCTTTCGCTGGCGCGGCTGTGGCTGTCGCCGGCGCCGCTGTGGCTGCTCGACGAGCCCTACGCCAATCTCGACCTGGAGGGCATCAACCTGGTCAACCGGATGATCTCCGCGCACCTGCGCAGCGGCGGCGCCGCGCTGGTCACCACGCACGGCGCCTACGCGGCGCCACCCGTGCCAGACCCGGATGCTGATGCTGGGAGGCGCGGCATGAGCACGCCCGGCCTGTGGTCCTCCGCGTCGGCGCTGGTCGTGCTCACCTCGCCTGATGTGGCGCCGTCGCGGCGACGCGCTGCAGCCGGCGCTGTTCGCCCTGCTGGTGGTGGTGGTGTTCGCGCTCGGCCTGGGCGGCGAACCCGACGCGCTGGGCAAGGTCGCCTCGGCGGTGATCTGGGTGGCGGTGCTGCTGGCCGGCCTGTGTGCTGGACACGCTGTTCCGCGGCGATGCCGAGGACGGTTCGCTGGAACAGTGGATCCTCGCGCCGGTGCCGCTGGCCTGGCTGGTCGCGGTGCGCGTGCTGACCCACTGGGTGACCACCGCGCTGCCGCTGATCCTGGTGACCCCGCTGCTGGGCGAACTGCTGCACCTGCCGCGCCCGCAACTGCCCGCCCTGCTCGCCGCGCTCGCCCTGGGCACCCCGTTGCTGAGCCTGCTCGGCGCCGTGGTCGCCGCGTTGACGGTCGGCATGCGACGCTCCGGAATCCTGGTCGCGCTGCTGGCACTGCCGCTGTACGTGCCGATCCTGGTGTTCGGCGCCGGCAGCGTCGCCGCCAGCGCGCAGGGCCTGGACGGCAGCGGCGCGCTGCTGCTGCTCGGCGCCGGGCTGGTGATGGCGCTGGTGCTGGCACCACTGACCGCCGCCGCCGCGATCCGCATCGCCCTCAACTGATTCCACGCCGCCCATGACGGATTTTCCCGAACCGCCGCGTCATCCGTCCGACAAGTCCGCGCGTCCGCGCACCGATGTGTCGGGTCGGATCGAGCTGCGCATCGAGAGGTTCATCGAGGCGGCCACCGAGGTATTCCTCGAAAAGGGCTATCGCAATGCGCGGCTGAACGACGTGGTCGCGCGTTCGGGCGGCTCGCTGTCCACGCTCTACAACGCCTTCGGCGACAAGCATGGGCTGGCGCTGGCGATCATGAAGCGCAGCATCGCCGCCTTCGGCGAAGGCCTGGACATGCTGTACCGCTCCGACCTGCCGCCCGAGCAGGCGCTGCCGCTGGCGGCCGAGCGCATGGTCGAGGAAATCCTTTCGCCGGGCCGCATCGTCACCCACCGCATCGTGGTCGGCGAAGGCCTGTGCTTCCCGGAGTTGCGCGACTGGTTCATGGAACACGGCGTGACCCCGGCCGAGCGCCTGCTCACCCAGTATTTCGAACGCGAGAAGCTGAGCGGACGGCTGATCCTGGAACATCCGGCCATCGTCGCGGACCGCTTCTACATGATGGTGTTCGGCGGCGTAATCCTGCGTTCGGTCAACGGCCGCATCGGCGTGGCCGACAAGCCGCGGGTGAAGGTGGAGGCCCGCGAAGCGGTGTCGATCTTCCTGGAAGGCGTCCTGCCCCGCCCGCGGGCCTGATCTGCCTGCCGGCCTGTTCCGGCATTCCCGGCCGGAAATTCCCCTTCGCGTCCCGCCGCCAACCGGGGTTGCGCGCCGACCGATGCTGCACCGCAACTTGATCTCCGTCGCGCATTCACTCAGCGTTTATCGTAATGAACGTTACAAGCCCTGCGGCTAGCCAGCCTTGGCCAGCCAGGCGCAAGGGAGAACAGGATGCGGCGCGCATTGTTGGCTCTGATGTTTGTTCTGGCGGCGGCGGCCATGCTCGGGGCGAGCTGGCTGGCACCGGTGATGGCGCAGAGCGCCCCGGCCGGTTTTGATCCCTCGAAGCTCCCCGCCACCCATTTCGGCAGCCAGGACGGCAACGCCCACGATTTCGCCGACGCACCGGGTTTTGCCTTCGCCACCGTGCCGGCCAATCCGCTGCAACCGACCGCCAAGCCGATCGGCGAGGCGACCTGCACGGCCTGCCACGGCAAGGAGCAGGCCAACTTCGCCCACAGCGTGCATGCCCTCGGCATGCAGGCCGCGCAGCAGGCCAATCCGTCGACCCCGACCTGCGAGGCCTGCCACGGCCCGGGTTCGGCGCATGCGCAGAATCCTTCCGCCAAAGGCAGCATCATCGCCTTCACCCACGACGGCGGCACGCCAGTGTCGGCGCAGACCGGCAGTTGCCTGGGTTGCCACGCCGGCGGTCCGCGCGACAGCTGGCTGGGCTCGGTGCACCAGCGCAACGATCTGTCGTGCAGCGATTGCCACAATCCGATGGCGCGCCTGTCCGCCGAAGGACTGACCGCGCGCCAGTCGGTCAGCGAGACCTGCGCGACCTGCCACAAGGACGTCCGCCAGCAGTTCAACCGCCGCTCGCACATGCCGTTGCCGGAAGGCGAGATGACCTGCGCCATTCCACAATCCGCATGGCACCCTCAACGCCTCGCTGCTCAAGACCGACACCGTCAACGAGACTTGCTACCAGTGCCACGCTGAAAAGCGCGGACCGTTCCTGTTCGAACACGCGCCGGTGCGCGAGAGCTGCCTGAACTGCCACACCCCGCACGGCTCCAACCAGCACGCGCTGCTGGTGGCGCCGGTGCCGATGCTGTGCCAGCAGTGCCACTCGCACACGCGCCACCCGAACGATCTGCTGACCAGCGCGTCGCTGGGCACCGGTCCCGCGCCGGACGAGCGCCTGATGGGACGCGGCTGCCTGACCTGCCACGCGCAGATCCACGGATCCAACCATCCGTCCGGTCCCCGTCTCCACAAGTAGCGGAGGGAGCATGATGGTCTCAACTTTCCGCACGCCCCGGTTGCCGCAAGTGGCCGCGCTGGCCATGGCGCTGTCGTTGGCCGCCACCGCGCAGGCCCAGGACAGCGGCCTGGGCACCGACCTGCATTTCGGCAACGCGCTGGACACGACCGGCATGGGCGGCATCGGTTGCGATGCCGACGGCATGAGCTGGCTGCACGCCGGTTCCCGGCGCACGCCGACCGGTTTCCTGTATCCCTGCGCGCCCGCGTGGCCCGAGCTGAAACCGCACGGCGAATGGGCCTACGAAGGCCGCGTGGGCCTGGGTTACCTGCACGTGTCCGGCGACGAGCGCGCGACCCAGTGGCGCCGCTTCAACGATTTCGACGATGGCGTGATGGTGGATGCGCGCTTCCGCCTGCAACGCGCCAGCGATGGCAGCTACCTGGATTTCCGCGCCAGCCGCATCAACGAGCACAACCAGTTCTATCGCGTGGTGTTCGGCCGCGCCGGCAAGTATCGCGTGCAGGCCTTCGTGCGCAGCCAGCCGAACGTAACCAGCGGCAACGCACGCTCGATCTGGAATGGCGTCGGCAGCCAGCACCTCACCTTGGCCGGTGGCCTGACGCCCGCCGCCAGCACCCCGGCGCAGGTGGCCGCGGTCGCCGGTGCGCAGCCGGAACGCTTCCTGCGCGTGGTCCGCGACAAGCAGGGCGTGGGCATCAACTATTTCCTCAATCCGCGCTGGGCGGCCTACTTCAACGCCAGCCACGAGCAACGCGAAGGCGCGCGTCCGTTCGGTGGACCGTTCTTCTTCAACTATCCTTCCCCGCCAACGGCGGCATCTACGAGATCCCGCGCCCGATCGACGACAGCACGGTGAACGTCAACGGCGGCGTGCGTTTCACCGGCAACCTGTGGCGGATGGACGTCAGCTATACGGGATCGTTCTTCCGCAACCGCTTCAACGGCTACGACTACCAGGTGCCGTACGGCCTGTACTCGGTGGTGCCGGGCGTGACTCCGCCACCACGCACCAGCGGCGAATTCGCCTACGAGCCGGACAACGACCATCACCAGCTGCGTGCGGCGTTCACCCGTAAGCTGCCCTGGAACGGCGAACTGACCCTCAACACTTCGCTGGGCACAATGCGCCAGAACGAACGCCTGCTGGCGCCGATGAATTGCCAGGGCCAGTTCGGCCTGCCGATCGGACCGGGCTTCCTGTTTGACTGCGCCGACTGGAACACGCCGGACGCGCTTTCGCGCAAGACCGCGGACCTGAACATCGACACCCAACGAATGGATGTGCGGGTGGTGTTCCAGCCGCGCACCGCGTTGACCGTACGCGGGCAGGCCAAGTACTACCGCGAGGACTATGACGGCACCTACCAGGCCTACAACCCGCTGACCGGCCAGTGGGGCTACGTGGCCGAGAACGGTTCGCAGGGCAGCGTGGTGCCGGGCGAAATGGGGATCTGGGATCCCAGTCTCGCGCCGTCGGTGATCACCCGCATGCGCAACCTGCCGCTGGACAAGAAACCCGGGAAGTCTCGATGGGCCTGGACTGGCGTCCCGATACCCGCAACACGCTGGGCGCCACGTATACGCATACCGCCATCGAGCGCGCCCATCGCGAGGTCGCCACCACCCGCGACGACAGCCTGCGCCTGACCTGGAACAACCGCGCCCGCGAATGGCTGACCCTGCGCGCCAACTACACCTATCTGGACCGCAGCGGCAGCCGTTATTTCTACGACCCCTACGAGTTCACCTTCTCCACCGACCTGCCCGGCTTCGTCGAGCCGGCCGATGGCGTGCCCGCGCACACGGTGTCGGCGCTGCGCAAATACGACCTGGCCAGCCGCACCCAGCACAAGCTGGATCTGATGGCCACCTTCATCCTGCCGCGCGAGATGACCCTGTACGCATCGCTGCGCGGCGAACGCAACGACTACGACGCCGAGCTGGGCCGGCAGGACTACGACACCCGCGGCGCCAGCCTGCAATGGGAATGGCAGCCCGCCACGACCACCGTCGCCAGCGCCTGGCTGGGTTATGACCGCTCGGATCTGGGCATCGCCAACGTCAACGACGCGGCACTGACGCCGGATCCGACACTGGGTGGATCCACCTACCCGCAGGCCAACCGCTGGTGGCTGGAGGATCGCCAGCGCAACCGCTATGCCGGCGCCAACTTCAACCAGGCCATCGGCCGCGCCCAGTTGGACGTGGCGTGGAACTGGACCGATTCGCGTGGCACCACCCGCTATCGCTTCGCGTCGCCCGGCGCACTCGCCAATCCGGCGCTGGCGGCGTCGGCCGATGGCCGCTATCCACCGATGATCTACCGGGTCAATTCGTTGTCGGTGGGGGTGAGTTTCCCGATCGGCGCGCGCACGCGGATGCGGGTGTTCGACACCTACGAACGCGGGCGGCTGTCGGACTGGCACTACCTGGGTTTCGACGAGGCGCGGGTGTTCGATCACCGCGTGTATACCGATGGCGGTCCCGGCGACTACCGCGTCAACCTGATCGGCATGAGCCTGGAGGTGTCACTATGAAGCCGTCCACCGGCACCGGCCTGTTCACCGCCGCCGTGTTCGCGCTGGGCGTGGCGGCGCTGGCGGGCACGGGCGAATCGGTCGCCCAGGATCCCGCCGCGCGGATGTCCCCGGAAAACACGCAGGCCGACACCGCGCCAGCCGAGCCCGCCGCCAAGCTGCCCGCATACCGTGATCTGCGCCGGATCACGCGCCTGCGCGGCGATCCGGCGGCCGGCAAGGCCAAATCCGAACTGTGCGCGGCCTGTCACGGCGCCGCCGGCATCTCGATTGCGCCGAACTTCCCCAACCTGGCCGGCCAGCGTGCCGAGTACCTGTACTGGGAACTGGTCGAATACCAGAGCGGTGCGATGCCGGAATCGGCGATGACGCCGCTGGCCGCCAGCCTGAACGATCAGGACATGCGCGATCTGGCCCTGTACTACGCCAGCCTGCCCGCCGGCCGCGCGCCCGCGCAGGAAGAAGCGCCGGCGCCGGATACGGCCCTGCTGGAACGGGGCCGGCAGCTGTTCATGGAAGGCGATCACGGCAAAGGACTGCCACCCTGCCAGGGCTGCCACGGCGCCGATGCCGGCGGCCATCCGCTGGCCGCGCGCGACGACCGCGATGGCCATGCGCCGTGGGCGGCGTATCCTTCGCTGCGTGGACAGAACGCCATCTACCTGCAGGTACGCCTGAATGCCTTCCGCACCGCCCAGATCCATCATTCGACCAACGATTTCGTGATGGGCGGCGTCGGCCAGCGACTGGACGACGACACCATCTCCGCCCTGTCGGCCTGGCTGGCCGCGCAGGGTCCCTGAACCACCCGTCCCAACCCCACGTTCCGGAGAATTTCCATGAACCACCGCTTTGCCTCCTGCCTCGCCCTGCTCGCCCTGGCCGTCTCGCCGCTGGCCGCCCGCGCCGCCACCTGCTCGGTCAACCTGGAGGGCAACGACGCGATGAAGTACAACCTTTCCAACATCGACGTCAGCAAGAGCTGCACCACCTTCACCATCAACCTCAAGCACACCGGCAAGCTGGCCAAGAACGTCATGGGCCACAACGTGGTCGTCGCCAAGACGGCGGACATCGCCGGCATCGACACCGACGGCATCAAGGCCGGCCTGGCCGCCGACTACATCAAGGCTGGCGACACCCGCGTCATCGCCCACAGCAAGGTGGTCGGCGGCGGTGAAACCACCTCGGTTCAGATTCCGGTCGCCAAGCTCGCCGGAAACGGCCCGTTCTCGTTCTTCTGCAGCTTCCCCGGCCATTCGGCGCTGATGAAGGGCACCTTGACCCTCAAGCCTTGACCTGGGTCAAGACCAGCGGGGCCCCGCGCGGTTGGCGCGGCGGCCCCAAGTCTGGGAAAATGGGGTGATTTCACAGAACAGAGCTGAGGAGCGGGCCAGGGTGGCGCGCTCCATCGACCGCGAGCGATGAAACACCGTCCATGAATCCCCTCGTCCGCTGGTTCCACCAACTCGGTTCGCCGCCCTATTTCGATCGCTTCGCCGCCCGCTGGACGCCCTGGTGCTACCTGGCGGCGATCGTGCTGTTCGGCTTCGGCCTGTGGCAGGCGCTGTTCGTGGTGCCCGCCGACTACCAGCAGAGCGACAGCTTCCGCATCCTCTACATCCATGTGCCGTCGGCATGGATGAGCCTGTTCGTGTTCGGGCTGATGGCGTTCTATGCGGCCATCGCGCTGATCTGGCGGATCAAGCTGTGCGAGATCCTGGCGATGGCCTGCGCGCCGATCGGCGCCGCGTTCACCGTCATCACCCTGGCCACCGGTTCGATCTGGGGCAAGCCGATGTGGGGCACCTGGTGGGACTGGGATCCGCGCCTGACCACCGAACTGATCCTGCTGTTCCTGTATCTGGGCGTGATGGGCCTGTACAACGCCATCGACGATCGCCGCGCCGCCGCGCGCGCCGCCGGCCTGCTGTCGATCGTGGGCGTGGCGCTGCTGCCGATCATCCGCTACTCGGTGGTGTGGTGGAATTCGCTGCACCAGGGCCAGACCATCAGCCTGATGGGCGGCTCGCGGATGGATCCGAGCATGATGCTGCCGCTGTGGCTGATGGTGGCGGCGACCAAGTTCTGGTTCGCCGGATCGCTGCTGGCGCGTGCCCGCGCCGACAATCTGCGCCGCGAAGCCGGCAAGGACTGGGTCGCGCGGCTGGCGGGGAGCAAGCCATGAATTACCTGCATTACGTGGTCGGCGCCTACGCCGTGTTCGCCGTGGTCCTGCTGTGGGACTTCATCGCCCCGCGTCTGCAGATCCGCCGCGAACTGCGTGCCGCCCGCCTGCGCGCCGCGCGCGAAGCCCGCGCCGCCGCGCCCTCGCCGATGGAGTTGAACCGATGAATCCCGTCCGTCGCCGCCGCCTGATCTGGGTGTTGCTGCTGGTGCTCGCCGCCGGCGTCGCCGCCTCGCTGATCGCGCTGGCGCTGCAACGCAATGTCGCCTACCTGTACACCCCCGCCGAAGTGCTGCGCGGCGAAGCCGGCGAGCATGCGCGCTTCCGCCTGGGCGGCATGGTCGAGAAAGGTTCGTTCAAGCGCGAGCCTGGCTCGCTGCAGGCACATTTCCGGGTCACCGACGGCGACGCGCAGTTGCCGGTGGTCTACGACCGCATCCTGCCGGACCTGTTCCGCGAGGGCCAGGCGGTGGTGGCGACCGGTTCGATGAAGGACGGCGTGTTCGTCGCCGAGGACGTGCTGGCCAAGCACGACGAGAACTACATGCCCAAGGAAGTGGCCGACAAGATGGGCAAGGCGCACCAGAAGCACGACGTGCCGGCCGCCCCCGCGGCGGGGTCGATGAATTGATCCAAGCCTCGCCTCGCCGTGCCACGCCGTCGGGCATGCGCTTCCGCCCTCGCGTTGCCGCCCTGGTTGCGGGCATCTCCCTCCCCTTTTCCGGATCCCGTTGAGCCATGCTGCCTGAACTCGGTCAAGTCACCCTGATCCTGGCGCTGCTGGTGTCGTTGCTGCAGGCGATCCTGCCGCTGGCCGGCGCGCATCGCGGCAAGGCGGCGTGGATGGCGGTGGCGCGGCCGGCGGCCTACGGCCAGCTGTTCCTGCTGTTGGCGGCGTTCGTCGTCCTCACCGTGGCCTTTGTCACCCAGGATTTCTCGGTCAAGTACGTGGCCGAGAACTCCAACTCGCTGCTGCCGATCATGTACCGCTATTCGGCGGTGTGGGGCGCGCACGAGGGTTCTCTGCTGCTGTGGGTGCTGGTGCTGGGCATCTGGACCGCGGCGGTGGCCGAGTTCTCCCGCCACCTGCCGGAAACGGTGATCGCGCGCGTGCTGGGCGTGATGGGCGTGGTCAGCGTCGGCTTCCTGGCCTTCCTGATCTTCACCTCCAATCCGTTCGCGCGGCTGCTGCCGGCGCCGCTGGAAGGCCGCGATCTGAATCCGCTGCTGCAGGATCCGGGCCTGATCATCCATCCACCGATGCTCTACACCGGCTATGTCGGCTTCGTGGTGCCGTTCGCGTTCGCCATCGCCGCACTGCTCGACGGCCACATCGATGCGCGCTGGCTGCGCTGGACCCGTCCCTGGACCAACGTGGCCTGGGCGTTCCTGACCCTGGGCATCGCACTGGGCAGCTGGTGGGCTTACTACAAACTGGGCTGGGGCGGCTGGTGGTTCTGGGATCCGGTCGAGAACGCCAGCTTCATGCCATGGCTGGCCGGCGCAGCGCTGCTGCATTCGCAGGGTGGTTAAGAGAAGCGCGGCAGCTTCGGCGGCTCGGACCTGCTGCTGGCGATTGCCACCTTCTCGCTGTCGCTGCTGGGCACCTTCTGGTCCGCGTCGGGCGTGCTGACCAGCGTGCACGCGTTCGCCGCGGATCCTTCGCGCGGCCTGTTCATCCTGATCTTCCTCGGCGCGGTGGTCGGCGGTTCGCTGGTGCTGTACGTGCTGCGCGCACCGCGCATCGCCGGCGGCGCCTTCGTCGCCAGTTCGCGTGAAACCCTGCTGCTGGTCAACAACGTGCTGCTGGCCGCGGCCTGCGGCATGGTCCTGCTGGGCACCTTGTATCCGTTGCTGGCCGACGCGCTGGAACTGGGCAAGATTTCGGTCGGCCCGCCCTACTTCGGCCTGCTGTTCGTGGTGCTGATGACGCCGCTGGTGATGCTGCTTCCGTTCGGTCCGTTGACCAAGTGGCAGAAGGATCAGCCGCGCAAGCCGCTGGCGATGCTGATGCCGTGGTGGTGTGGCGCTGGCGCTGGGCGGCGTCGCTTACTTCATGGCGCCGCAGGGACCCCTGAAGACCGCCGCCGGTGTCGCCGCCGGCCTGTGGGTGGCGCTGGGCACGCTGCGCTTCGTGTGGACCCGGCTGCGCGCCAACGGCAGGTTCACCCCGGAAATGCTCGGCATGGTGCTGGCGCACTTCGGCATCGCGGTGTTCCTGATTGGCGCGCTGCTGGTGGAAGCGCAGAACGTGCAGCGCGAGCTGGCACTGAAGCCAGGCCAGACCGTCGAGCTGGGCGGCTACGGTTTCCGCTTCGAAGGCGTCGAGGAAACCCGCGGCCCCAACTATCTGTCCGACCTGGGCCACGTGCAGGTGCTGCGCGGCGACAAGCCGCTGGTGCGGCTGAATCCGGAGAAGCGCGCCTACGCCAGCGGCGGCCAGGTAATGACCGAGGCCGGCATCCGGCCCGGCCTGTTCGGCGATGTCTACGTGGCCCTGGGTGAACACCTGGGCGACGGCGCCTGGGCGGTGCGCGTGCACATCAAGCCCTTCGTGCGCTGGATCTGGCTGGGCGCGCTGCTGATGGCGCTGGGCGCGTTCGTCACCGCCACCGACCGGCGTTTCCGCCGCAAACCCGAGGCATCCAAACCCGAGGCCCAACCGGCATGAGTACTCCTTCCGACAATCCCGGCCAGAACAAATCGCGCGGCGCGCTGGTGTTCGCCGCGGTCATCATCGGCCTGTTCTTCGTCGGCCTCATGGGCCTGCTGGCCTACGGCGTCAAGCAGTCCGGCCGCGCGGATCGCGAAGCCCTGCCCTCGCCGCTGATCGGCAAGCCGGCGCCGGCGTTCGAACTGCCGCTGCTCACAATCCGGCCACCCGCATCGACAACGCCGATCTGGCCGGTGCGCCCTATGTGATGAATGTCTGGGGCAGTTGGTGCCCGGAATGCCGGGTCGAACATCCGGTGCTGACCAAG
>OFCY01000074.1_pt1 | contig 19189 bp, 21 predicted proteins | sample 1520981 | NCBI WGS metagenome assembly OFCY01 (sample SAMEA2532533, study PRJEB24079) | metagenome
GTGGGAGGCGATGTGAGTCGCGATGCCCGTTCCGGAAGTAATCCGGTCGCGACTGACGTCGCTCCCACCATGGGTTGCTCGGTTTGCAGGACGCGACGTGAGTCGCGACCCGACAGATCATCGGCACCGAACCGTCTTCACCTCGCAAGGCATTCGTGACCGACGAGGAACTGCGCCACTACCGCAAGCACCTGGCCGAACTGGCCGGCTGAGGCCACGCCATCCTTTTCCCTGTGGGAGCGACGTGAGTCGCGATGGCCCCGTTCGGAGAGTGTCCGGTCGCGACTGACGTCGCTCCCACAGGAACCGGCCGGTCAGGGGGCAGGCGCAGCCGGCGGCGGCGCTAAGTCGCCATCGTCGGCGACGGCGCGGGTGAGGAGATGGGTCAGCGGGGTGCCGTCGGGGTTGTGGTGATAGACGTGCAGGTCGCGCTGCGGGTACGGGATGTTGAGGCCGTGGCCGATGATGTCGGTGCGCACCGCTTCGGTCAGCTGGCTGCGGGCGTCGCCGAAGTCCTTGGTCTTCACCCAGGCCTGCAGGGTCAGATCGACGCTGCTTTCGCTCAGCTTGCTCACCATGACCGCCGGCGCGGGATCGGCCAGCACCAGCGGGTTGGCATGAGCCAGTGACAGCAGCACGTCCTTGGCCTGTTTCAGATCGTCGTCGTAGCCCACGCCGACCAGGATGTCGATGCGGCGTCGCGGCTTGGCGGTGAAGTTGATGATCGGCGCGGTGGTGATCATGCTGTTGGGGAGCACGATCAGGCGGTTGTCGAAGGTACGCAGCCGGGTCTGGAAGATGCGCACTTCCTCGACCACGCCCTCCAGTCCGGCGGCCTGCACGTGGTCGCCGTCGCGGAACGGCCGCAGCACGATCAGCATCACCCCGGAGGCGATGTTGGACAGCGAATCCTTGAGTGCCAGACCGACCGCCAGGCCGGCCGCACCGACCACCGCCAGCACCGAGGTGGTGGGCACGCCGATCTTCTGCAACGCGGCGATCAGCACCACCACCATCATCACCGCGTAGCAGACATTGCGCAGGAAGCCGGCGAGGGTCGCCTCGACCCCGCCGCGGGTCAGCGCGCGGTACACGATCCGACTGATCCATTTGGACAGCCAGTAGCCCAGCAGCACGATGGCCGCGGCAATCGCCCAGTTGGTGAGCACCGCCACCCAGTCGATCGAACTCCAGTCGAATGCGCGGGTGGCGGTGGGCGTGGACGCCGCGGCGGGCGTCTTGGTCGGAAGGATGATCAGGGCCATGCGGCCCGGATTATGCCGCTTTTCGCTTCGCCAGACGCAGCCAGGTATCGACCACGGTGTCCGGGTTCAGCGACACCGACTCGATGCCTTCCTGCATCAGCCATTCGGCCAGATCCGGGTGGTCGGAAGGACCCTGGCCGCAGATGCCGACGTACTTGCCCTTGGCGCGCGCGGCCTGGATGGCCATCGACAGCAGCTTCTTGACCGCCGGGTTCCGCTCGTCGAACAGGTTGGCGACGATGCTGGAATCGCGGTCCAGGCCCAGGGTCAGCTGGGTCAGATCGTTGGAGCCGATCGAGAAGCCGTCGAAGATGTCCAGGAACTCGTCGGCCAGCAGGGCGTTCGAGGGGACCTCGCACATCATGATGATCTTCAGGCCCGGCTTGTCGGCAGTGGCGCCATCGCCCTGCTTGAGGCCATGGCGGGCCAGCACCTCGACCACCTTGCGGCCTTCCTCCAGGGTGCGCACGAACGGGATCATCACCCACAGATTGTCCAGGCCCATCTCGTCGCGGACCTTGCGCACCGCGCGACATTCCAGCGCGAAGGCCGGCTCGAACGAGGCATCGACGTAGCGGCTGGCGCCACGGAAGCCGATCATCGGATTCTCTTCATGCGGCTCGTAGCGGGTGCCGCCGATCAGGTTGGCGTACTCGTTGGACTTGAAGTCCGACAGGCGCACGATGACCGGATTCGGGGCGACCGACGCGGTAATGGTGGCGATGCCTTCGGCCAGGCGGTCCACGTAGAAGCTCACCGGATCCGCGTAGCCGGCCATCTTGGCGTCGATCTTGCGGCGGGTGTCCAGGTCCTGGCGGTCGTATTCCAGCAGTGCCAGCGGATGCACGCCGATGTGGCTGGCGATGATCATCTCCAGGCGGGCCAGGCCGATGCCGGCGTTGGGCAACTGGCCGAAATCGAACGCGCGCTCCGGATTGGCCACGTTCATCATGATCTTCAGCGGCGCCGGCGGCATGTTGTCCAGATCGGTCGTCGTGCGTTCGAAGGGCAGGGCGCCGTCATAGATGAAACCGGTGTCGCCTTCGGCGCAGCTGACCGTCACTTCCACGCCGTCGGCGATGCTGTCCAGCGCGTTGCCGGTGCCGACCACCGCCGGCACGCCCAGTTCGCGGGCAATGATGGCCGCGTGGCAGGTGCGGCCGCCGCGGTTGGTGACGATGGCCGACGCCCGCTTCATCACCGGCTCCCAGTCCGGGTCGGTCATGTCGGCGACCAGCACGTCGCCGGCCTGCACGCGGTTCATGTCGTCCAGCGAACGCACCACGCGGGCCACGCCGCTGCCGATCTTCTGGCCGATCGCGCGGCCCTCGGCGATGACCGTGCCGCGCTTTTCCAGCGCGTAGCGTTCCATCTGGGTGGCCTTGGCGCGCGACTTCACCGTCTCCGGACGGGCCTGCACGATGAACAGCTTGCCGCTGACGCCGTCCTTCGCCCACTCGATGTCCATCGGGCGGCCGTAGTGCTGCTCGATGACCAGCGCCTGCTTCGACAGCTCCTGCACGTCGGCATCGGAGATGGAGAACCTGCCGCGCAGTTCCGCCGGGGTGTCCTCGTTGCGCACGCGCTCGCCGGGCTTGTCCGAATAGACCATCCGGATCTGCTTGCTGCCCAGCGCGCGGCGCAGGATTGCCGGCTTGCCCTGCGCGAGGGTGGGTTTGTAGACGTAGAACTCGTCCGGATTCACGGCACCCTGCACGACGTTCTCGCCCAGACCGTAGCTGGCGGTGACGAACACCACCTCGCGGAAGCCGGATTCGGTGTCGAGGGTGAACAGCACGCCGGAGGCCCCCACGTCCGAGCGCACCATCAGCTGCACGCCGGCGGACAGGAACACGTCCTCGTGCTTGAAGCCGTGGTGCACGCGGTAGGCGATGGCGCGATCGTTGTACAGCGAGGCGAAGACTTCCTTCACCTTGTGGACCACGTCATCGGCGCCGGTGACGTTGAGGAAGGTTTCCTGCTGGCCGGCGAAGCTGGCGTCGGGCAGGTCCTCGGCGGTGGCGGAGGATCGCACCGCGACCGCCACCTCGCCGCCGCCGTTTTCCGCGCACAACTGCGCGTAGGCGGTACGGATGTCCTGGTCCAGGTCCGGTTGCAGCGGAGCGTCGATGACCCAGCCGCGGATTTCGCGGCCGGCGGCGGTCAGCGCCGGCACGTCCTCGACGTCCAGCGTGGCCAGCTTGTCGAAAATCCGCTTGGACAGGTCGTTGTGGGCGATGAACGCCTTGAACGCCTCGGCCGTGGTCGCGTAGCCGCCCGGCACGGACACGCCCAGGCCGGCCAGGTGGCCGATCATTTCGCCAAGCGAGGAATTCTTGCCGCCGACACGGGCAAGATCGGACAGGCGCAACGCATGCAGCCAGAGGATGTTCTCGTTCAAGCGTTAAGCTCCAAAGCTGACCGTGCGCCGCGCCGAGACCATCGGCCGGGCCGTGTCCGTGGGGAAAGAGGCGATATGATGCTATGCAATACCAATTGCAGACAAGCTTGATCTGAAGGGGGTTTCATGATGAATCCGGACCAGCCCGGCCTGGTGACCCGGCCGGTGTTCTACGTCTCCGATGGTACCGGCATCACCGCCGAGACCATCGGTCACAGTCTGTTGACGCAGTTCACCGGTTTCCGCTTCCAGACCGACCGGATTTCTTTCGTTGACGACGAGGAAAAGGCTCGGGACGCGGCCGACCGCATCCGCCGGGCCGGGGTCGCGCTCGGGGCCCGGCCGATCGTGGTCAATTCCTGCGTGGATCCGGCCCTGAGCGGGGTGCTGGCCGAGAGCGGCGCCTTGATGCTGGATGTGTTCGCGCCGTTCATCGAGCCGCTGGAGCGCGAACTGGGCACGCCCCGCCAGTCGCGGGTGGGCCAGGCGCACGGCCTGGTCGATTTCGAGACCTACCATCGCCGCATCAACGCGATGAACTTCGCCCTGACCCACGACGACGGCATCGCGCTGGAATACGAGGAGGCCGACGTCATCCTGGTGGCGGTGTCGCGCGCCGGCAAGACGCCCACCTGCGTGTATCTGGCGTTGCATTACGGCGTGCGCGCGGCCAACTATCCGCTGACCGATCAGGATCTGGAAACCGACCGCCTGCCGCCGCGGCTGCGTCCTTACCGGCGCAAATTGTTCGGCCTGACCATCGATCCGGATCGCCTGCACCAGATCCGGCAGGAGCGGCGCCCCAATTCCCGCTATGCGCAGATGGATACCTGTAAGCGCGAGGTCGCCGCGGCCGAAGCGATGTTCCAGGTGGAGCGCATTCCCACCCTCAGCACCACCAACAAGTCGATCGAGGAAATCTCCAGCAAGGTGCTGTCCACGCTGGGCCTGCAGCGCGAGATGTTCTGAGTCGGGGAGGCGGGCCGGAGGGGCCGGGACGCGGCGCGGAATTCCGGCGGCGGGAAACCTTAACTTAGGCTTCCCGGGCGATGCCGTCAATGCTGCCGCCGGCGCCGGCCAGCGTGTAGCATCGGCCCCATGCAACCTCCCGCCACCGACCGCCAGGCACGCATTCCCAAGCTCAGCCGCTTCGGTTGGCTGATGGCGCTCTATGCGGAAAACCACGTGCGGCTGATGCGGCTGTTCGCGCCGGATCACCTGGCCGCGGGGACCTACATTTCCTCGGTCGGCGACGGCCTGGACGTACGCCTGGAAGTGATCGAGACCCACCGCTACACGGTCGAACTCCGGCTCACCTACGACCTGCGCGATCCGCTCACCGGTGAACCGGATCCTTCCGCCTTCGTGCGCCTTTACCGCGACGCGCATCAGGCCGAGGCCACGCACTGCTACGTGGGTCGCCGCTGGCAGGACGTGATCGGGCTGTATCCGCCACCGGCGGAAGTGATCAGCCACCGCATGCGCATGAACACCTTCCTCAGCAAATGGCTGGAATACCTGGCCGACCAGGGACACGGCGTGGCGACGTTGAAGGCGGTGGAAACCGCGGCGCTCGACGCGGCTTAGCGTACATCGAAAGGTTTCCGTGCAGGCTGAGCGAGGCGGGATGCAGCGCTTGCTCGGATAACGAACCAGAAGCTGGACAAGAGTCATTCGCAGAGCGAGAACCAGCAGGGTTTCGTCAGCACGTGCAGGATCTTTCCGTAGCCAATTTCCCGTGATTCCAGCAACACAAAACAATCAGGGCCCGGTTTCCCGGGCCCTGATTGCTTCTTCAAAATTTCGTCCCCACGGGGATTCGAACCCCGGTCGCCACCGTGAAAGGGTGATGTCCTAGGCCTCTAGACGATGGGGACGCGTTTGAAACGTTGCCGCTTAAATTGTTCTTTCCAGACGGCCTAATGCCTGGAAAGTTGGTGGAGGTAGCCGGGATCGAACCGGCGACCTCTTGCATGCCATGCAAGCGCTCTCCCAGCTGAGCTATGGCCCCACGCGGCGGGAGAAGCGAAATTGTAGGGGGGGCTTTGGCCGACTTGCAAGCATCTGTGAAAAAAAAATTTCAACAGTGGCGGATTCGGGACGCATCCGGTGGAATAGGGCGCTCGCAGAAACCGGCCGGATCGCAGCATCGTGAGGATTCAGTTCACCATCGCCGAATGGGCCGCCTGGGCGCCCGGGCTGGAAACCGCCGACGCCTGGCGGGTGTGGGCGCGCCAGCCGTTTCCGCCCCACGGCCAGGGCACGCCGGCGCTGGGCGAGGTGCCGGCGATGCAGCGGCGGCGCATCGACCGGTTGGGACGGATGGCAATCCAGACCGCCTATTGGTGCCAGCGCGCGGAAGCGGAAGGCATTCCGTTCGTGTTCGCCTCGCGGCACGGCGACGTGGCCTGCTCGGTGGAACTGCTGGAATCGCTGAGCCGACGCGAAACCCTGTCGCCGACCAGCTTCGGGCTTTCCGTGCACAACGCGATCGCCGCGCTCTACTCAATCGTGCGCGGCGAGCGTGGCAACTATCTGGCGCTCGCCGCCGGACACGCCACGCCGGAAGCGGCGCTGGTGGAGGCGGCGGGACTGCTCGGGGATGGTCGCCTGAAGTATTGGTGGTGGTGTACGACGCCTCATTGCCCGAGGTCTACGCCGATTTCAGGGACGAACCGGATCCTTTCCATGCCTGGTGCTGGCGGGTGGCGCCGGCGGATCGCGGCGATGGCATTGCCGTGGGGCTGAGCTGCGGCGCAGCGTCAGCGGAGGCGGACATACGGCAATCCACGAATCTGCCGCACAGCCTGGACGTGTTGCGATTCCTGCTGGCCGGTTCCGGCACGCTGCGGCACCTGGCGGACGGACGGCAATGGGAGTGGCGTCACGGTGGGTGACCGCCTGAACCATCTGTGGCGCGTGTTCGGCACCGGCCTGAGTTTCCTGGCCTTCGGTGTCGGCGGGCTGGTGCTGAGGGTGCTGGTGTTCCCACCGATGCAATGGTTCGTGCGCGATCCGCTGGTGCGGCGGCGGCGGGTCCGGCGCACGGTGCAACGCAGTTTCGCCGCGCACGTGGAACTGATGCGCCGGTTGGGCCTGCTGACCTATGAAATCCGCCAGCGCGAGCGCCTGCAACGCGACGGCCTGCTGATCCTGGCCAACCATCCGACCCTGATCGACGTGGTATTCCTGGTCTCGCTGCTGCCCAACGCTGATTGCGTGGTGAAGTCGGCGGTGGCGCGCAATCCGTTCATGCGCGGGCCGGTCCAGGCCGCGGGTTACGTATCCAACGACGATGGCGCCGGGCTGGTGGACGATTGCATCGCGGCGGTGAAGGCGGGAGGCAACCTGGTGATTTTTCCGGAAGGCACCCGGACCGTGCGCGGGCAGCCGCCGAAGCTGCAGCGCGGGGCTGCCAACATCGCCGTCCGCGGCCGCCTGGACATCACGCCGGTCAGGCTGAGCTGCACGCCGATGACGCTGGGGAAAGGGGAGAAATGGTATCGTGTGCCCACGCGCCGGTTCCATGTGGTGGTGGACGTTCAGGAAGACCTGCCGATCGCACGGTTTCTGAACGCCGCCGAGTCCGGGACCGGAGGGGACGCGGCAGCCGCCAGGCGGCTTAACGATATTTGACGCATTATTTTTCTGGAGAGGAAACACGTGCAGGCACTTGAGCACGAGATCAAGGAATTGATCATCGCCGCCCTGTCCCTTGAGGACATCGGACCCGATGACATCGACACGGCGGCGCCGCTGTTCGTCGAGGGGCTGGGGCTGGATTCGATCGACGCGCTGGAACTGGGCCTGGCCCTGCAGAAGCGTTATGGCGTGAGCCTGTCGGCGGACTCGCAGGAAACCCGCAAGCATTTTTCCAGCGTGCGCGCGCTGGCCGAGTTCGTCGCGGCGCAGCGGGCGGCGTGAAGGACGCGGCGAGGGGATTGAAATGACCAAGAACGAACTATTCGACCGGATCGCCACGATCCTGCACGACACCTTCGAGATCGATCCGGCGAAGATCACGCCGGAGTCTCGCCTGTACGACGATCTGGACATCGACAGCATCGACGCGGTCGATCTGATCGTCCAGCTCAAGCCGCTGCTGGGGCGCAACCTGCAGCCGGATGCGTTCAAGACCGTCCGCACGGTACAGGACGTCGTCGACGTGCTGTATGGCCTGATCCGCGACCAAGCCGCCTGATCCGGGCGCGGCGCGCTCATGGCGAACCGGGTCCGCGCGGCACTGTTCATTGCCCTGTCGCTGGCTTATCCGCTGGTGGTGTACCTGGCGCTGGGCCGGTTCGAGCCGCGCTGGCTGGCGTTGCTGCTGATGGCGCTGGCGCTGCTGCGCGCGCTGGCCACCCGCCAGCCGATGTGGCTGGCGGCGGCGGGCGGGGCGGCGATCCTGGCCACACTGACCACCGTGTTCAACGACGCGCTGCCGTTGAAGCTGTACCCGGCGCTGGTCAACGCGGTGATGCTGGTGGTGTTCGCGGTGAGCCTGCGCTTCCCGCCCACGGTGGTGGAGCGGATCGCCCGTATGAGCGAACCGGATCTGCCCGCGCGCGCGGTCGTCTACACCCGCCGGGTCACCCAGGTGTGGTGCGTGTTTTTCATCTTCAATGGCGCGTTTGCGCTGGCAACGGCTTTATGGACCACCGATCGCGTCTGGGCGCTCTACAACGGCGGCATCGCCTATCTGCTGATGGGCGCGCTGTTCGCGGGCGAGTGGCTGGTCGCAGCGCGTGCGGGCGGCGCACCGGCATGAGTGAGTGGCTGCCGCTGGACCGCGTCGCGGTCGATGCCCGGGCGGGACGATGGGTCGGTCCGGGCTGGGAGCACCCGGCGTTCCGGGCCCGGGTGCTGGCCTGGCAGGCGGCGTTCGCCGGGGCCGGGGGGCGCGACTGGGCGCTGTACTTCGAGGACGCGACGGCCTTCGCCGCGGCCCTGTTCGGCGCCTGGCACGCGGGCAAGCGGGTATTCCTGTGCGCCGACAACCTGCCGGCCACCCGCGAACGGCTGGCCGGGCAGGTCGACGGCTTCGCCGGCGACTTCCCGGATGGCGGTCTGACGCCCGCCGACGTGGCACCGGACACGGCCCTGGCGCCGCTGGACGAGGTCGCGACCCGGTTGCTGGTGTTCACTTCGGGCAGTACCGGCGAGCCGGTCGCCATCGAGAAGCGCCTGGATCAGCTGGCGCGGGAGGTGGAAGCGCTGGAGGCGGCCTTCGGCGCGGACCTCGGTGCCGCCACCGTGCACGGCACGGTGTCCCACCAGCACATCTACGGGCTGTTGTTCCGCGTGTTGTGGCCGCTGGCCGCCGGCCGGCCAATCGCGCCGCGCACCTTCTTCCACGAGGACCTGCTGGCCGCGTTGGCCGGGCAGCCGGTGCTACTGGTGGCCAGCCCGGCGCACCTGAAGCGGCTGCCGCAGCAGTTGGACTGGGCCTCGCTGCACGGGCAGTTGAGGGCGGTGTTCTCCTCCGGTGGCGCCCTGCCGGCCGAGGCCGCGCTGGAAGCCCGCCGCTGGCTGGGCGTGGCACCCACCGAAATCTACGGCAGCAGCGAAACCGGCGGCATCGCGTGGCGGCGCTGGGACGACGAACAACCGGCCTGGCACGCGTTGCCCGGCGTGGCCTGGCGGGTCCAGGACGGACGCCTGCAGGTGCGTTCGCCGCATCTGGCGCAGGCGCGGGACTGGTGGACCAGCGAGGACCGGGTTCACGCCGACGGGGATGGCTTCCGCCTGCTCGGGCGCGCGGACCGCATCGTCAAGATCGAGGAGCGCCGGGTGTCGCTGGACGGCCTGGAGCGCGACATCGCCGCCCATCCGCAGGTCGCGGAAAGCCCGTGTGTGCGTGCTGCCCGGCGCGCGCGACGCGCTGGTGGCGGTGGTCGTGCCCAACGAGGCCGGCTGGGACTACCTGCGCGGGCACGGCCGTCGCGCGCTCTCGCAGCTGTTGTCGCAGCATCTGGCCAATCGCCACGACGCGGTCGCGCGTCCACGCCGCTGCGCTACGCGGTGCCCTGCCGTCAACGCACAGGGCAAGGTCACCGAGCGGGCGCTGACCGCGCTGTTCCGACCCGAGCGTCCGGAACCGCACTGGCGCGTGCGCGAACCGCTGGCGGCCGAGCTGGAACTGGATCTGGACGCCGATACTGGCGGTTGTTGAAGGCCATTTCCCGCAGGCGACGATTCTCCCCGGCGTGGCGCAGTTGGACTGGCGATCCGCTTCGGCGGAAGCCTTCCCGCTGCCGCCGCGGTTCCTGCGCATGGAGGCGTTGAAGTTCCAGCGCGTCGCGCGTCCGGGCGACCGCATCCGTCTGCATCTGCAATGGGTGATGGAGAAATCGACACTGGCGTTCCAGTACACCTCCGCGCATGGCCCGCATGCCAGCGGTCGGGTCGTGTTCGCGGCGCAGGAAGGGCACTGAGCCATGTCGGCTGATCGCTTGATGGTGATCATCCCGGTGTTCGATCACGAACACGCGATTGGCGCGATGGTCACCGGCGTGCTCGCTTCCGGACTGGACTGCCTGCTGGTGGACGACGGATCCGGTCCGGCCTGCGCCCGGGTGCTGGATGTCTTGGTCGAGGTGCATGCGCCGCGCGTGCGGCTGCTGCGGCTGGCGCAGAACCAGGGCAAGGGCGGGGCGGTGATGGCGGGTTTCCGCGAAGCCGCGCGGCTGGGCGCCAGCCACGCGCTGCAGATCGATGCCGACGGTCAGCACGATCCGGCTGACATTCCGCGTTTCGCCGAGGCGTCGCGGCAGCGGCCGCAGGCAATCATCTGCGGCGTGCCCGAATACGACGAAAGCGTTCCGAAGGGGCGGTTGTATGGCCGCTACCTGACCCATGTCTGGGTCTGGATCAACACGCTGTCGTTCGCCATTCGCGATTCCATGTGCGGTTTCCGCGTCTATCCACTGGCGCCGGTGCTGGCGCTGATGGCGCAGGAGCCGATTGGCCGGCGGATGGATTTCGACATCGAGATCATCGTGCGGTTGTTCTGGCGCGGCGTGGCGGTGATCAACCTGCCGACCCGGGTGACCTATCCCAGCGATGGCGTGTCGCATTTCGATGTCTGGCGCGACAATGTGCGGATCAGCCGCATGCACGCGCGCCTGTTCTTCGGCATGCTGCGACGGCTGCCACGCTGGCTGCTGCGTGGACGGACGGTGCCCGCGTGAGCGCCGCCGGACAACCGCACTGGGCCGACATCGCCGAGTCCACCTCGGTGGTGGGGGTACGCTTCCTGTGCGGCGTGCACCGCTGGCTCGGGCGATGGCCGTTCCGGCTGTGCGCGTATCCGGTGGTGTTCTTCCACTGGCTGGGCAATGCCACCGCGCGCGCGGCGTCGCGGCAGTACCTGCACCGGCTGCATGCGCACGACCGCGGCGTGTTCGGTGGCGAACCGGGCGCTTGGCACAGCCTGCGCCATTTCTTCATGTTCGCCGAGACCCTGTTGGACAAGATCCTGGCGATGGGGTATCGCTATCCCGAGCAGCGGGTGATCACCCACCGCGACGTGATGTTGGCGATGGTCGCGCAGCGGCGCGGCGGGCTGATCATCACCGCGCACATCGGCTGCCTGGAACTGTGCCAGGCGCTGGCCGACCGGGTGCCGGGTTTCCGCCTGACCGCGCTGGTGCATACCGCGCATGCGGCGCGCTTCAACCGCCTGCTGGATCGGCTGGATCCGGCCAACGGCGTGCGCCTGATGCAGGTGACCGAGTTGGGGCCGGCCACCGCCACGGTGCTGGCCGAACGCATCGCCGCCGGCGAGTTCGTCGCCATCGCCGGCGATCGCGTGCCCTTGCAGGGCGGGCGCAGCGTGCGTGTGCCGTTCCTGGGCCATCCGGCGCCGTTTCCGATCGGCGCCTATGCGCTGGCCTCGGCGCTGGGCTGCCCGGTGTTCACGATGGCTTGCACGCATGCCGGCGATGGTTACGAAGTGCGCTTCGAACCTTTCGCCGAAAACATCCGCCTGCCGCGCGGCTCGCGCGACGCGGCGCTGGCCGAACACGCCGGGCGGTTCGCACAATGGCTGGAGCGTCAGTTGGCGGGCGCTCCCTACGACTGGTTCAATTTCTTTCCCTTCTGGGAACAGGTAACGCATGACGCTTCCCCCAAAGAGTGACGCCGGCGCGGTCCGGTTCGGCGATGCCCCGCTGCGCATCGAGGACGTGACGGCGCTGGCGCGCCGGCAACGCGAGGCCCGCCTTTCCCAACAACGCCGGTTTCCGCGCGCGCATCGCCCGCGGCGCCGACTTCCTGGATCGCGTGCTGCGCGAGGACGGCGTGATCTACGGCGTGACCACCGGCTACGGCGATTTATGGTAAGGTCAACATCCCGCGGAACTGGTTGCCGAACTGCCGCATCATCTCTACACCTACCACGGCTGCGGCCTTGGCCGGTTTCTCGGATGCCGGGGAAACCCGTGCCGTGCTGGCGGCGCGGCTGGCGTCGCTGGCGCGCGGCATGTCCGGGGTCAGCCAGGGGCTGGCTCGACGGGCTGGAGAACCTGCTCCGGCACGACGTGCTGCCGCTGATTCCGGCGGAAGGGTCGGTGGGGGCGAGCGGTGATCTGACCCCGCTGTCCTACGTGGCGGCGGTGCTGTGCGGCGAACGCGAGGTCATCCACGCTGGCGTGCGCCGGCCCGCGGCCGAGGCGCTGGCCGAAATCGGCATGACCCCGCTCAAGCTGCGGCCGAAGGAAGGCCTGGCCATCATGAACGGCACCGCGGTGATGACCGCGCTGGCCTGCCTGGCCTGGGAACGCGCCGACTATCTGGGCCGGCTGGCGACCCGGCTGACCGCGTTCAACGTACTGGCCAGCGACGGCAACGCGCACCACTTCGACGAAGTGCTGTTCGACGCCAAGCCGCATCCAGGCCAGTCACGGACCGCCGCCCGCCTGCGCCAGGACCTGCACAGCGATCGTCCGCCACGCAACGAGCAGCGCCTGCAGGATCGCTATTCGCTGCGCTGCGCGCCGCACGTGATCGGCGTGCTGGAAGACGCGCTGCCGTTCTTCCGCCAGCTGATCGAAACCGAGCTCAACAGTGCCAACGACAACCCGCTGATCGATCCCGAGCGCGGCCAGATCCTGCATGGCGGGCATTTCTACGGCGGCCACATCGCCTTTGCGATGGACGCGATGAAGAACGCGGTCGCCAACGTGGCCGACCTGCTGGACCGCCAACTGGCGCTGTTGGTCGATACCCGCTTCAACCACGGGCTGCCGTCCAACCTGTCCGCCGCGACCGGCCCGCGCGCGGCCATCAACCACGGCCTGAAGGCCTTGCAGATCAGCGTGTCGGCGTGGACGGCCGAGGCGCTCAAGCTGACCATGCCGGCCTCGGTGTTTTCGCGCTCGACCGAATGCCACAACCAGGACAAGGTCAGCATGGGCACGATCGCCGCGCGCGATTGCCTGCGCGTGATCACCCTGACCGAACAGGTGGTCGCGGCGATGCTGATCGCCGCCCGCCAGGCGGTGGAACTGCGCGCGCGCGCCGGCGGTTCGGCCGTGTTCGGCGAGCAGGCGGCGGCCATGTACGCGGATCTGCGCGACCGCATCGCCCTGGTCGTGGAGGACCGCGCGCTGGACAACGAGCTGCGCGCGCTGTGCGTGGATGTGCGCGAGCGGTGCTGGGACCTGTATGCCGACGCCTGATCTGTCCTGCGAAATCGCGCTGTCGCCGGCCTTCCACGACTGTGATCCGATGCAGGTGGTCTGGCACGGCAACTATTTCAAGTACCTGGAAATCGCCCGCTGCACGCTGCTGCAACGATTCGACTACGACTATCCGCAGATGGAGGCCTCCGGGTTCCTGTGGCCGGTGGTGGATGCGCGCATCAAGTACATCCGTCCCCTGCGCTATGCGCAGCCGCTGCTAGTGCGCGCGGAAATCGTGGAGTGGGAGAACCGGTTGAAGCTGGAATACGTCATCCGCGATGCCGAATCCCAACAGGTCCTGACCCGCGCCCACACCCTCCAAGTGGCGGTCGACGCGGCTTCAGGCGAGATGCTCTATGTGTGTCCGCCGGTGCTGTGGGAACGGCTGGGAGTGCAGGTCGAATGAAAGGTTGGTCGGGCTTCCTGTTGTCATCGATGCTGGCGTTGGCCGCGGTCCTGTGGGTGCCGCCCGCCCGCGCCGCGGACGGCCTGGCGGTGGTCCAGCAGCGCGTTGCCCAGGTGGAAGTGCTGCGTGGCCAGTTCGAGCAGGAAAAGCGCATCACCGGCTTCAAGAACCCGCTGCGCTCGCAGGGCCGGTTCGTGGTCGCGCGACAGAAGGGGTGATCTGGACGACGGAAAAGCCGTTCCCGTCCGAGATGGTGATCACCCGCGACCGCATCCTCAGCCGCCAGCGCGACGGCAGCCAGCGGGTCGAGGTGGACGGCCGCGAACAACCGGCGCTGCGCTCGGTCAACGCGATGATGTTCGCGCTGGTCAGCGGCGATGTCGCCGCGCTGTCCTCGGGTTTTGAAAACGGGTAGCAGGCGTTGCCGGACAACGGCTGGCGGCTGGGCCTGAAACCGCGTTCGGCGGCACTGGCCAAGGTGTTCGCCAGAATCGAGCTGAGTGGTGATCGCTACGTGCGCGAGGTGCGGATCGAGGAAGCCAACGGCGACAGTACGCAACTGCGGTTTTCCGCGCTGAAGGACGCGCCGGCCACGCTGGCGGCGGACGAGGCGCGCCGCTTTGAATGAAGGACTGGACGCGCGGGATCGCCGCTGGCGTTCCGGCTGGCGCTGGCTGGCCCTGCTGTGGCTGCTCGTGGTGGCCGCGGTCGCGCTGCACCAGTGGCGCTTCTGGCAGCAACCGCCGATTGACAGTGACATCCTGGCGCTGCTGCCGCGCGACGCCGACGATCGCGTGCTGGCCGACGCCACCGAACGCATCGCCGACGCCGGCGCGCGCCAGATCGTGGTGGTGCTGGGCGCGGCCACGCCGGAGCAGGCGCGTCAGGCCGAGACGGCGTTCCGACGCTCGCTGGCGGGCGAGGACGCGGCGCGGTTGCCGTTCACCGCGGCCGACAACGCCGCCGACTGGTTTCCGCAAGCGCAGGCCTTCTACGCGCCGTATCGCGATCGTCTGCTGACGCCCGCACAGCGCGCCGACATCTCCACGGCCAACACGGCCTTGCTGGCGGAACAGGCATTGGCCGCGCTGTACGGCCCCATGGGCGCACCCCGGTTGACCGGATGGCGGCAGGATTACGCTCGGCCTGTGGCCGCAGTGGTGGCAGGCGCGTGCGCGGGCGTCGGGCCTGAGCGTGGGCGAGGACGGTCTGCTGGAGAAGGACGGCCTGCACTGGAGCGTGCTGACGTTCCAGACCCGCGCCTCGGCATTCCGGCTCGATGGCGAACGCATCATCCAGGACGCGCTGGATCGCGCCGGCGCCGCCGCGCGCATGGCCGAGCCCTCGGTGCGCGTGCTGCGCGCGGGCGTGCCGCTGCATGCCGAGGCGGCGGCGGTGCAGGCCAACCGCGAAATCAACACCATCGGTTGGGGTTCGCTGGCGGCGGTGCTGCTGCTGGTGTGGCTGGCGTTCCGTTCGCTGCGTCCGATCCTGCTGGTGGCCGCCTCGTTGATCATCGGCTGCGCGACCGCGCTGTCGGTGACCGCGCTGGTGTTCGGCCAGGTCCATCTGCTGACCCTGATTTTCGGTGCCAGCCTGGTCGGCGTGGCCGAGGACTACGGCATCCACTGGTTCGCCTCGCGCCAGGGTGTGGCGGCGGAACGGCGCTGGGCCTTGCTGCGCCACCTGCTGCCGGGCCTGTGGCTGGCATTGGCGACCAGTGCGCTGGCCTACCTGGCGCTGGGGCTGGCGCCGTTCCCGGGCCTGCGCCAGATGGCGTTGTTTTCGGTGGTCGGGCTGGCCGGCGCGTTCCTCACCGTGATCTGCCTGTTCCCGTGGCTCGACGGCGGGCAGGTGCGGGACACGCGTTTCTCGCAGGCGATCGGCCGTTCGCTGGAACGCTGGCCGCGCGCGGTTCGCAGCCGTGGCTGGATCGTGGCGGGCGCGGTGCTGGCGGTGGTGCTGGGTTGTGGGTGCTGCGCGTGCGCGGCAATGACGATCTGCGCAGCCTGCAATCCTCGCCACCGACGGTGATGGCCCAGCAGGTCGAAGTGGGGCGGCTGCTGGGGATGCCAAGCCCCGCGCAGTTCTTCCTGATCCGCGCCAACGACGCCGAGACGCTGCTGCAACGCGAAGAGGCATTGAGCGAACGCCTGCGCAGGCTGGAAGCCGAAGGCCGTATCGGAGGCCACCGCGCGATCAGCGACTGGCTGCCGTCGCAACGGCGGCAACAGGCCGATGCCGCGTTGACCGGCCGGGTGGAAAGCGCGGTGATGGCGCAGGTCGGGCAGGCGCTGGGCGAATCGCTGGCGCGACCGGATTTCGGCGCCGCGACCTTGCGACCCAAGGCGTGGCTGGCTTCGCCGGTCTCCGCGCCGTTCCGCCATCAATGGCTGGGGCAGGTGGGCGGACAACTGGCCAGCGTGGTGCTGATCGATGACCTGGGACGCGACGGCGCGCTGGCATTGCTGGAACAACAGGCCGCGCAACTGCCCGGAGTGCGCTGGGTCGATCGCACCGCCGACTTCTCGCGCCTGCTGCGTCATTACCGCCACCTGATGAGTGGGCTGCTGCTGGCCGGCGCGGTGCTGGTGTATGCCTTGCTGTGGTGGCGCTATCGCGCCGGCGCCTGGCGGGTGATGTTGCCGACCCTGCTGGCCGGTGCGTTGACCGTCGCGCTGTTGGGATTGGCCGGACAACCGTTGCAACTGTTCAACGTGCTGGCCCTGCTGCTTTTGCTGGGCATGGGCATCGACTACGGCATTTTCCTGACCGAACACCGCGGCGATGCCAGCGCCTGGATGGCGGTATGCATCGGCGCGGCCAGCACCTGGCTGTCGTTCGGGCTGCTGGCGCTGTCGGCCACGCCTGCATTGCGCGCGTTCGGCCTCACCCTGCTGCTGGGCATCGGCCTGGTCTGGCTGGTTTCACCGTTGTTCCGCCCACTGGCGGCGTCCCCTTCATCTCAAGAGCACGAGTAACCAAGGAATGAAAATCGAACAGACGGAAGTCCTGATCATCGGCGCGGGCCCGGCGGGCTCGGTGGCGGCGGCGATGCTGCGCACCAGGTAACGCCGCGTGCTGATCCTGGAACGCGAGCAGTTCCCGCGTTTCTCCATCGGCGAGAGCCTGCTGCCGCAGAGCATGGAGTACATCGAGGCCGCCGGCCTGTGAGGAAGTGGTGGAAGCCGGCTTCCAGTACAAGAATGGCGCCGCCTTCGTGCGTGGCGAGCGCGCCACCCACTTCGATTTCCGCGACAAGTTCTCGCCGGGCTGGGGCACCACCTACCAGGTGCAGCGCGCCGATTTCGACCATGTGCTGGCCAACGGCGCGGAGCGGATGGGCGCGGAGGTCCGTTATCGGCACGAGGTGCTGGCCGCCGAACCGGGCGAGCGCCCGCGGGTGACCGTGCGCTCGCCGGACGGCGAGACCTATCAGGTCGAGGCGGACTTCATGCTCGACGCCAGCGGCTTCGGGCGGCTGCTGCCCAAGCTGTTGAAACTGGAATCGCCGTCGAATTTCCCGGTGCGCGGGGCCATCTTCACGCACGTTCGCGACCACATCGCGCAGGATGCCGGCTTCGACCGCAACAAGATCCTGATCACCACCCACCCCGAGCACGTCGACGTATGGTACTGGACCATCCCGTTCTCCAATGGCTGCTGCTCGCTGGGCGTGGTCGCCGAGATGGAATTCCTCAACCGCTATCCGGGCACGGAGTTGGAGCGCCTGCAAGCGATCGTCGGCGAGGATCCCAACCTGACCCGGTTGCTGAAGAACGCGGAGTGGGCGGTGCTGCCGGTGCGCCAGATCACGGGCTACTCGGCCAACGTGAACTCGCTGTGGGGACCGGGTTACGCGTTGCTGGGCAACGCCGGCGAGTTCCTGGACCCGGTGTTCTCCTCGGGCGTGACCATCGCCTTCAAATCGGCGCAGCTGGCGGCCGACTGCCTGCGGCGCCGCTAAGAGGGGGAAAAGGTGGACTGGGAAAACGCCTTCTCGGTGCCGCTGCGCGCCGGCGTGCAGACCTTCCGCCGTTTCGTGGAGGCGTGGTATGCGGGCGGCTTCCAGAAAATCATTTTCCATCCTGACCAGCAGCCGGAGATCCGCCGCATGATCTGCTCGATCCTGGCCGGCTACGCCTGGGATACCCGCAACCCGTACGTCGCCGACACCGGCCGCCGCCTGCGCGTGCTGGAGGAACTGTGCGACGCCTGATCGTCCTGTTGGGCATGCTGTGCCTGCTGGCCGCCTGCGCGCACCGCGCGCAGGCACCGGCACCGGCGGTCGCGTTGCCCGCGCTGCGACTGCCACCGGCCGCGCTGGGCAAGCCGCTGGCGGTGCAGCAACGGCTGCATTTCCAGTTCGGCGCGCAGCAGCGCGATCTGGATGCCTTGCTGGAAGTGGACGCGCAGGAAGTGCGGCTGGCCGTGCAGGCACTCGGCCAGTCCGGCGTGCGCCTGCAATGGGACGTCGCGAATTGCACCAGCAACGCGCACCCTGGCTGCCGCCGGCGGTGCGTGGTGAGCGCGTGCTGGACGATCTCCAGTTCGCCCTGTGGCCGTTGGAAGCCGTGCGTGGCGCCTTGCCCGCTGACTGGCGGGTCGAGGACGACGGCCGCGAGCGCCGGCTGCTGCGCGACGGCACCGCCTGGCTGGTGTGACCCGCGACGCGCCGGACAACCTGAGACTGCGCAACCTGGCCGAAGGCTACGCGCTGGACATCCAGACCGTGGCCGGAGAAACCCATCCGTGAGCGCCGCGCCGGTCTTCCTCAACGAACTCGGCATCACCTGCGCGCTGGGCGCCGGCCGCGATGCGGTGGCGACCGCGTTGTTCGCCGACGATGCGCCCGGCGGCGTGCGTGTGAGCGAGGCGCTCACTCCCGGACGACCGCTCATGCTGGGCGCGGTGGGCGGCGTCCTGCCGGATCTGTCCGACCGTCCGCTGCCGTTGCGTGGACGCAACAACGCGCTGTTGCGCAGCGCATTCGTCCAGATTGCGCCGGCCGTGGCCGCCGCCATCGATCGATATGGCGCCGACCGCGTGGCGGTGGTACTGGGGACCAGCACTTCCGGCATCGGCGAATCCGAACAGGCCTTGCCGTTCAAGCACGAGCACGGCAACTGGCCGGCGGGTTTCCATTACGCCCAGCAGGAGATCGGCGCGCCGGCGCGATTCGTCGCCGCCGAAGCGGGCGTGCACGGTCCGGCCTGGACGATATCGACCGCCTGTTCCTCCAGCGCCAAGGCGCTGGCCTCGGGCGCGCGGCTGCTGCGGGCGGGCATCGTCGACGCGGTGATCGCCGGCGGTGCCGATTCATTGTGCCGCTTCACCATCGACGGCTTCAGTGCGTTGGAATCGGTGTCGGCGGCGCGCTGCAATCCGTTCTCGCGTCACCGCAACGGCATCAACATCGGCGAGGGCGCCGCGC
>OFCY01000075.1_pt1 | contig 18832 bp, 25 predicted proteins | sample 1520981 | NCBI WGS metagenome assembly OFCY01 (sample SAMEA2532533, study PRJEB24079) | metagenome
CGGGCGCGAAGCTAGGATCGAGCTGCTGGGCTACGTGCGAATCCAATCGCAACTACACCCGGCAGGTGCTGCTGGCCAGCTTCGGCGAAACCTATCCCCAGGAATGCGGCAACTGCGACAACTGCCTGCATCCGGCCGCCACCTGGGATGCCACCGAGGCCGCGCGGAAGGCGTTGAGTTGCGTCTATCGCAGCGGCCAGCGCTTCGGCGTGAACCACATCATCGACGTGCTGCGCGGCAGCGAGAGCGAGAAGATCCGCCAGTGCGGGCATGACCAGCTCACCACCTATGGCATCGGCCGGGATCTGGACGCCGGCACCTGGCGCAGCGTGTTCCGGCAACTGGTGTCCTCCGGCCTGCTGGAGGTCGACGCGGAGGGCTATGGCAGCCTGCGCCTGACCGAGGCCAGCCGGGCGGTGCTGCGGGGCGAACGCCGCCTGCTGCTGCGCAAGGATGCCCCGGCCCGGGAACGCGAGCGCTCCCCGCGCAGCGGCGTGGTCGTCGCACCTACCGACCAACCCCTGTTCGGCGCCTTGCGCGACCTGCGCGCACAGCTGGCGAAGCAACAGAACGTCCCGGCCTACGTCATCTTCCACGACAGCACCCTGCGCAACATCGCCGAGCACCGGCCCGGCACCCTGGACGAACTGGCCCAGGTCGGCGGCATCGGCGGGACCAAGTGGCGTAAGGCGAACAGGTGCTGGAAGCGATCCGCGCGGCCGGTTGAGGGCGGACCTCCACGAATAAAAATGCGGCCGCAGGACCCCTGCGACCGCGATGAGAGAGCACAGCTATATTGTGGTTGTTATGCGGGGAACCGCCCGGCGGACACGACGGGAATCCGCTGGAGCGGTCCGGCATGGCCATGATTCCCGCTGCGGGAAGGCAGGGCGACGCCATCAAGTCACCGTGACCTTTGCCCTAGCGGGAAAGTTCACCGCCACAAGCCAGCCTGGGTTCAAATTGAGGCTGTTAGCGTCTGCCGATTGGCGCATGGATCGCGCAACGTCTTTCCCCTGCCACGCTGTCCCACCGAGGCTCCCATGAAGGCCACCGCCACGCTGCTGCTGAGTCTGCTGGCCTCCGGGAGCGCCTTCGCCCAGTCGGCGGAGTCGCTGGATCTCAGCCTGCCCCGCTCTTCCCTCCACACCGCGGATCCGCCCGGCACCTATTACGGCGACACCAGCGGACGCCCGGCGCGTTCGCTGCGTCTGGCACCGGTGCCCCGCAACGCATGCGGCAAGCCGCTGGACGAAGACGACGGCAAGGTCGATGTCTCCGGCAGCGTCGCCACCGGTATCGGCTACACCAAGGGTCATGGCAGCAGCCACTGGAATGCGGCCAACATCAATCTGTGCAAGTCCTACAACAACGACGAGGGCGAGTCCCGCGCGTTCAACCTCAACATCGGCGTGAGCCGGTACGACGGTCCCGGCTTCCATGGCTACCGCCGGTTGCCCGGCGACGTGGGACCGCCGCCGCCGCGCGGCTTCGGCGGCACGCCGATGCGCCCCTGACCCGCGCGCGTCGCCCGCTCATGAAAAAAGAGGCGCCTTCCGGCGCCTCTTTCGTTTGTACCTGCCGCAACCCGCTCACGGCATCTCGATCGGCGCCACCATCAGATCGATCGTCTCGTGGACACGCGCGAAGTACAGCTCGTTGGAATCCCACGCCATGGTCGGATGGAACTCGGTCCCCGCGCTGTTGACGCAGCTTCCCACGTTGACCGGATTGCCAAGCCGGCCGTTGCGCTCGATGCGGCTGAGGTAGATGTCGACGTCGCCCAGCCCGTCCTGCCGGCCCACCGTGGCATACAGCAGGCTGCGGCCATCCGGGGAAATCTGCGGATTGAATTCCCACAGGTGGGAATGGTCCACGCCCGGACCGATCGACATCGCCGGGCCATAGCTGCCGTCCGGTTGGCGCAGGCTGCGATAGATATCCCATTGCCCGCGATCGCGATCGCTGGCGAAGTACAGGTTGCCGGCGCGATCCAGGCTGGCATACAGCTCGTTGTAGGGACTGTTGACGTTCGGCCCCAGATTGACCGGTTCGCTCCAGCCCGACGCCGAGCGCTGGACCACCCAGAGGTCATTGAGCGGATACGGCCCCTGGTTCCCGGGCCGATTGGACGAGAACACCAGCCGCTGGCCGTCCAGCGAGACGACCGGATCCGAATCGGCGAACTGGCCAAGGCCGGAGAACGAGGCCACGTCCGGGGTCGACCAGCCGGTCGCGGTGCGCCCGGCGGTCATGATGGTGAACAGTGCATCGGACCCCGGCGGGCCCGGTATCTCGTTGACGTGCCAGTAAATCGTCTGTCGATCCGGCGTGAATGCCAGCCGACCTTCGTTGAGTCCCGGCGTGCTGATGATCCCGGGGGCGAATACCTGGGCCGGTCCCAGGCAGACCGGCGGCGGCGGCTTGGCCGCCCAGGCCGGCAGCGACAGAAGAACCAGGGCGACAGCGGCGGACAACGGAGCGATGCGCTTCATGGAAGTCCCTCGTGCGGATGGTGTTTCCGCACTGTCCGCGCCGTCACGATCGGCCGCCATGCGCCTGTGACGAACGCACCGTGACGGATGACCAACCGCTTCCCGCCCCGGTCGCACGCCAGGAAGACGGCGTTTTCGCTCAGGGGATGCCGTTGCCGCCGTATCGCCGGAACCCCGGCCGCGCCTCCAGCCGGCGCAGGTAGGCGGCCACCGCCGGCAGTTCCGGGCGCTCCATCGGGGTCATGCGCCAGCGGTTGACCGACAGCCCCAGCACGATATCGGCCAGAGTGAAGGCATCCCCGACGACATGGGCGCCGGTCCTGGCCAGTTGTCCATCAAGGATGCCCATCCGCTGGTTCCACTCCCGTACGCTGGCCTCGATCTGCGCGGGATCGGCGTGGCCGGGGCTCTGCCGCACCCGTGCCATGAAGGCATAGCGCCAGGCGTTGTTGAGCTCCGTGGCCTGCCAGTCCATCCATTGCTCGACCCGGGCCCTTTCGGCCGGTAAAGAAGGCAACAGATCGTCCCGCTGCTCGCGGCCGGCCAGATAGCGGCAGATGGTGTTCGACTCCCACAGCACCTGCTCGCCATCCCGGATCACCGGCACCAGCGCGTTCGGATTCAGGGCCAGGAACGCGGGCTCCCGGGTGGAGCGATGGCCACTTCCCCACTCCTCCAGTTCGAACGGCAGACCGAGCTCTTCGCAGAGCCAGAGCACCTTGCGGACATTGATGGAGGTGGACTTTCCGAGGATCTTCAGCATGTGATTCGCTTGCTACACCCGCCCAACGCGGGCACGCTACCTTAGCGCCCGGGGGGCGATACGGCACCCGCCGGCGCGGGGTGCCATCGCGTGCCACGGTGGAACCGCTTAGAATTCCGCCCCAGCCCGCCGCAAGCGGGCAAGGGGGAAATTCACATCGTGCTGAAGGAAACGATGCCGGAACAGACACAGAATCCATACAGCGAAAACTGGTTCGATCACAACATCCCGCACTGGCAGCAATGGCTGGGCGGCTTCCGCGATCGGCCCGGCGTCCGTGCGCTGGAGATCGGCAGCTTCGAGGGGCGTTCCACGCTGTGGCTGTGCCAGCACATCCTCACCGGCGTGGGCGCACGCGTCGATTGCGTCGATTTGTTCGCCCCCCGATCCCCGTTTATGGCGACTACCACGCGCGGTTCCGTCAAAACACGGCCGCCTTCGCCGATCGGATCACCGAGCATCCGGGTTACAGCTTCGATTCATTGCGCCGGATCGAAGGCGAGTTCGATTTCATCTACATCGACGGCTGGCACTCGGCTTTCGGCGCGCTTGCCGATGGCGTGATGACCTGGCCGCTGCTGAAGGTCGGCGGCGTGATGATCTTCGACGACTACCTGTGGGTGCCGCCGAAGCAGGCGCCACGCAAGCCGAACGCACTGGTGCGGAACTGGGCCAAGCTGCGCGGTCGCGACTGGCGCCGCGACGCGCTGGAAAAGCGGATCGCCACCGTCCCCACCGAAACCCCCAAACTCGGCGTCGACGGCCTGCTCGCCACCCTGGCGGGGTACTACGAACTGCTGGGCGTGACCAACCAGTTGGCCATACGCAAGAGCCGCGGCTTCACCCCGGGACAGGTGGGCTACGACACCTGACCGGTGTGCATCGCCGGCTGTTGAAACACGAAGCCCGGCCATGAGCCGGGCTTCGTGTTCTGCGATCGATGCCTTCACCTCCATGGAATCATGGAGGCGCGCGGTTCATTCCTTCGCGCCGTCGGCCGCCTTGTCCGCCTGCTCGGCGGCGTTGCCGCCTTCGGCCTGGATCTGCGCTTCCTGCGCCGCGGCCGCGCGCTCACTAATCCTGGTAGGCATCGGTTCCACCGATCGCTGCGCCGAAGACGGCCAGGCCGATGAAATACACGATCGGCGAAACCACGATGCTGGCGATCAGCGGAATCAGTCCACCCGCGGTTTTCCCGCGCGTCATCACCACGATGGCGAGGATGAAAGCCACCAGATTGAGCGGCCAGCCCACGAACAGGCCCAGCCCCGGAATCGGGACGATGAACAGCAGCCAGGCGATGGCGAGGCAGATCCAGGTCGCCTTGACCGGCGCGGACTTGGTGGCTTGGACTTCAGCGTGCATTGCGTTCCCTCTTTGGACGTTGAAAGGGAGCCGGCGGCACGGATACCTGCCCGGCATGTCGATGGGTGACTTGTCGCGAATGGTCATGCCGCACTCGGATCCGCCTATCCAGAACCCGGACAGGTCGTGCCCGGCACGAGCATCCGATGGTTATCGGCCCACCTGCCGACAACTTGAGCCTTTTTCGCCCGGGCCGCCGGAGATATGAGGCTGGTCCGTGCATCCCGCTTCGTCATCACGAGGATCGCTCGCACGGGTTCAACGATCGCCATTTGTTTGCCTTCCCTTCCTGCGGGAGCGAAGTAAGTCGCAAACACGCGCGTCGCCTCCGGATGGGTATCGATGAACGGACCAGGAAAGCGACTCCTTTCCTGAACCTGCTTGACATCCGTTTCACGGAGGCGCTCGCACGCTCGCCTCCCGTCAGACGACGACACTGCTGAGCCCGCCATGGACATGCGCATCATCACGCGGCAGTTCCCTTCGTTGTTCCTCGTTCGCACCGCACTGGCACTCCTTGCCGTCGCGATTCCGCTCTCCAGCCAGGCCGCCCGCCTGGAGTACGTGACCGAAGTCGAAGGCACCATCACCGACCTCACCCCGCAACGCATCCTGTTCTTCGTCATCGAGGATGGCCGGCCACTGCTGAAGGTCTACAACCGCTCGACCGGAAGCCTGCGCACGGTCCCGGATCCGACAGGGCATACGCCGGGTTACGAGAAACTGACCGCGCGTGGCGTCGTGTTCGGGATCACGGAGGACGACGAAACGACGGTATACGAATGGAACGGCGCCGCCACGCCGTTGGGGAATGACGGAACGCCACGCGGCATGCGCGTCAGTCCGAACAACAAGCGCTATGTCATCTGGCCGACCTGGCGTCCGGGACGTTACCTGAACCTGCGCGACGTGATGCTCTACAAGGACACCTTGGTCGGCAACGGCCGCGTCGCCGATCTGGCCGATGTCGGCGACGGCGGCGAAGTCGTCTACACGGAAGGGCCGGCACCCTACAACGTGTTCCGCTACCGGGCCGGGCAGACCGTACAGCTGACCCAGTCCACCACCTATTCGCATTTCAATCCGTTGACCGACGGCATCAATGTCGTTTACCGCAAGCAGGTTTCGGACACGGCCTCGCAGATCGTCTTGTACAACGACAATCTCGGCGAAGTGGTCCTGCGCGATGCCAGCGCCGACTACTTCACCCCCCGGGCGGATTACTTCCCCAGCAGCGGATGGGTCGGTTTCACCCGTTTGAACACCGTGAACGGCAATACCGCCAGGCAGGTCTGGCTGCGCTCGCCGCAGGGCCAGTTGACCGCCGTCTCCCGCGCGGATGCGGACGCATCGATCCATGCGATTGCGGCAGGCCAGGTGATGTTCGTCAGCAATGGCTATCTCTATCTGGGACGCCCCGGCACGGCGCCCGTCCTGGTTTCGCCCTTTGCCGAAGGCACCGGCAGCGCCTGGCTGCAGGGCAGCTGGTACGTGCACTTCGGCGGTACCTTGTACCGGGTGGTGTTGTAGCCGCCACGGTCCATCCCGCTCGCGGACGCGCGTGCCGAATGCCGCGCGATCCCGCGCGACCAGCATTGCGATACGTGGACACGTTCGATGGAAAGCGACAGGCCGTTGGCGCGGGTACCCGCCAAACCCCTTCGGGCCCGCGGTGTTCCGGCGGGTCATTTCCTGCCGGAGACAGGGAACGCCGGCAGCGGACATGCGGCTCCCGTTGTTCCGTCGACCAAGAAAAAGGCGCTCAAAAAAGCGACCTTCGACTACCTGAGCGAAATGGTGGGCCGTGAAGGATTCGAACCTTCGACCAAAAGATTAAAAGTCTTCTGCTCTACCGACTGAGCTAACGGCCCATGCACCCGGCATTGCGCCGGGGTGCGAATTCTAACCCAGCTTGGGGGTAGCTGAAAAACCCGGGGTTCAGGCGTAGCGGGTCGGGTCCGCCACGCCGGCGTCGGCGAAACCGGCCGCGCGCAGGCGGCAGGCGTCGCAATGGCCGCAGGCGCGGCCCTGTGCGTCGGCCTGGTAGCACGAGACCGTTTCCGAGAAATCCACGCCCAGGCGCAGGCCCTCGCGCACGATGTCGTCCTTGCCCATCTTCATCAGCGGCGCATGGATGCGCAGGCCCGCGCCCTCCACGCCGGCCTTGGTGGCCAGGTTGGCGAGCTTCTCGAAGGCCTCGATGAATTCCGGCCGGCAGTCCGGATAGCCGGAGTAATCGACCGCGTTGACGCCGCAGAAGATGTCCGCCGCGCCCAGCACCTCGGCCCAGCCCAGCGCCACCGACAGCATGATGGTGTTGCGGGCCGGCACGTAGGTCACCGGAATCCCGGCGCCGCCGGCTTCGGGCACGTCGATATCGTCGGTCAGCGCGGATCCGCCGATGCTGCGCAGATCGACATGGACGGTCTTGTGCGCGACCGCACCCAGCGAACGCGCGACGCGGTCGGCGGCCTCCAGTTCGGAGGTATGGCGCTGCCCATAGCGCACGCTCAGGGCATGCACGGCGTAGCCCTGATCACGGGCGATGGCGACGACGACGGCGGAATCCATGCCACCGGAGAGAAGGACAACGGCTTTTTTCATCGGGAATCGGGAATCGGGAATCGGGAATCGGGAATCGGGAAAAGCATCGGGCATTTGTCCCCTTTTGCAACCCTTCTCGACACCCAATGGCTGGTCAAAGGGGCTACGGAGGATTTGCGCGCGACGCACCCTGCGGGCCGCGCACGTCCCCTGCCGCTATCGACCCGGTTCGTCGTTCCAGAGCAGCTTGTGCAGTTGCATCTGGAAGCGCACCGGCAACCGGTCCTCGACGATCCAGTCGGCCAGCTGGCGCGGCTCCAGTTCGGACTTGGAGGGCGAGAACAGCACGTCGCAGCGCTCGGCAAGCCGGTGTTCGGCCACCATCTCGCGCGCCCAGTCGTAATCGGCGCGGCCACACAATACGAACTTCACCTGATCGCGCGGGGTCAGCAGCGGCAGGTTCTCCAGCCGGTTGCGCGCCATTTCGCGGGAACCCGGAGTTTTCAGATCGACCACCCGCGACACCCGCGGATCCACTTCGGCGATGTCGAGCGCGCCGGAGGTCTCCAGCGAAACGTCGTAGCCGGCGTCGCAGAGCCGGCGCAGCAGGATCAGGCAGCGCTTCTGCGACAACGGCTCGCCACCGGTCACGCAGACATGGCGGACGCCATGGCGGGCGACTTCGGCCAGGATCGCATCGATGTCCCACCATTGGCCGCCGTAGAAGGCGTACTCGGTGTCGCAGTACTGGCAGCGCAGCGGACAGCCGGTCAGGCGCACGAACACCGTGGGCCAGCCGGCGGTGTTGGCCTCGCCCTGCAGGGACAGGAAGATTTCCGTCAGCTTCAGGCGTTCCTGGGCAACGGGCTCGGACGTGGGGACGGCGTTCATGGCGGCACATTATCGCCTGTCGGCGTGGCAGCCGTCGGACGATCCCGGGAGGGAGCGATCAGCGGCGGCGGCAGGTGGATGCCGGACAGGCCGGGATTACAGGCAGGAGGGCCCTCTGCGGCCCGATGGGACTCGTTTCCGGGAGGGCTCAGGGGCTCAGCGCAGGCGGCCGAGCTGGATGGCCTTCAGCCGGTCGTCGGCGGTACGGGCGACATCGCTGCCGGGATAGCGGCTGACCACATCGGCCAGGGTGCGCTCGGCGGCATCGACCTTGCCCAGCCCGTATTCGCACAGGCCCAGCTTGAGCAGCGAACCCGGGGCCTTGTCATGGGTGGGATAGCGCTCCATCAACCGCGCGGAACTGTTCCGCGGCCAGCGCGTAGTTCTGGGTGACGTAGTAGCTCTCACCCAGCCAGTACAGCGCGTTGGGCACATAGACTCCGCTGGGGTAGGCCTGCAGGAACGCGGTGAACAGCTGCGCCGAACCGACGTAGTCGCCGGACTTGAGCTTGTCGAAAGCCTGGTTGTAGGCGGTCCGCTCGTCCCCGGCCTGGGCCAGGGCGCCGGGATCGCCGTGAAGGAAGGTGCGGCTTCGACTTTGGCCGCCGCCACCGGCGGCGTGGACGGCGGCGTGATCGCGCCCGCGGCCGGGGGAGCCGCCACCGGCGGCACGCTGCCGCCTTCCAGGCGGTTCAACCGACCATCCAGATCCAGATACTGGTCGCGGTTGCGCTGCTGGAACTCCTGCAGATCGTGCTGGAGCTTCTCGATCTGCGCGCGCAGTTCGCGGATTTCGCCTTCCTGCTGGCTCAGCCGGTTCAACAATTCCATGTTGGCCTGGGAATTGTTGGCCTTGGCCTCCAGCGCCGTGACGCGGTCCGCCAGGCTCTGGCGCTGCGCAAAGGCCGGAGCGGCGGCCACCAGGGCCGCCGCCGTGACCAGCAGGAAACGCTTGCCGATCGACATCGCGCTCATCGCTTACTTGGCGGTGTAGACGATCTCGACGCGACGGTTCTGCGCCCAGCACGACTCGTTGGACTCGGTGCAGATCGGACGCTCTTCGCCGTAGCTCACCACGCTCAGCTGGCTGCCGGAGCCGCCGTTGGCCTGCAGCGCGGACGACACGGCGTTGCCGCGGCGCTCGCCCAGGCCCTGGTTGTAGGCGCGGCTGCCGCGCTCGTCGGCGTGGCCTTCCAGGGTGATGCGCGAGGACGGACGGTCACGCAGGTACTTGGCGTGGCAGCCCATGATGGCCTGGAATTCCGGCTTCAGCGAATCCTGGTCCAGATCGAAGTACACCACGCGCTGGCGCAGGCAGGCATCGGTGTCCAGATCGTTCGGGCCGTAGACGCCGGAAGTGGTGGGCTCGGTCGGGGTGGTCGGGGCGGTGGTGGTGGTTTCGGTCGGCGGGGTTTCCTTGACCGCCTTTTTGCAACCGGCCAGCACGGCCACGGACATCAGGGACAGCATCAAAACACGGGCAGTGTTGTTCATCGTCATTCCTTCGGCTTCTCGCAGGGATGGGGGTAAAACCGTAGACGTTATCTTAACGCTTTGCGCGGTACGGCGACCATGCCGGCTCGCGCACATCGCCATCGGCCAGCACCAGGCGCTGGCGGACCCGGCCGTCGGCGGAGACCGCATACAGTACGCCTCTTCCGCCTTCGCGGGCGGCGTACAGCACCATGCTGGCGTTGGGCGCGAAGCTCGGGGACTCGTCCAGCGAGCCCGGCGACAGCGTGGACCAGCGCGCCGAACCCAGGCTGCGATCCATCAGGGCGATGCGGTAGGTGTTGCCGCTGCCCTGTGCCACCGCGATCTTCTTGCCGTCGTAGGAAATCTTCGCCGAGGCGTTGTAGCTGCCTTCGAACGTCACCCGGCTCGCGGAACCGCCGCTGGCCGGCACCTGGTAGATCTGCGGACGGCCGCCGCGATCGGAGGTGAAATAGATGCTGCCGCCGTCCGGGCTCCAGACCGGCTCGGTGTGATGCTGGACTGGTTGGTCAGCTGGCGCAGCTGCCGGCTGGCGATGTCCATCACGTAGATTTCCGGATTGCCGCTGCGCGACAGGGTCAGCGCAAGGCGAGCGCCATCCGGCGAGAACGACGGCGAACCGTTGATGCCGCGGAAACCCGAAACCTTCTGGCGTGCGCCGGTGGTGATGTCCTGCACGAAGACGGCCGAATTGCCGCCCTCGTAGCTCACGTAGGCCAGTCGGCGGCCATCCGGGGCCCACGACGGCGACAGCAGCGGCTCGGAGGAACGCACCACGGTCTGCGGGTTGAAGCCGTCGGAGTCGGCGATCATCAGTGCATAGCGCGCGCCCTTGCCGGCGCCGCTGGCGGTGACGTAGGCGATGCGGGTCCAGAACGCGCCCGGGATGCCGAGGATCTTCTCGTAGATGGCGTCGGCCATCTGGTGGGCGACATCGCGCATGGCGTTGGCGCGCGCGGTCATCGCCAGTCCCAGCAGGCGCTCCTGCTTGGCGACGTCGAACAGTTCGTACTCGACCCGGTAGCCGCCGTCGCCGGCGTCGACCACGCGACCCACCACCAGGTAGTCCTGCTTGAGCGCGCGCCAGGTCGGGTACTGCACCTCGCTGCCGCGGGTCGGCCGTTCGACGATGCTGGCCTCCGGCAGGGTGCGGAAAGAACCGGAACGCTCCAGATCCGCGCGCACCACGCCGGCCACATCGGTCTGCGGGGCGCCCGCCGAGCCCTGGTACGGCATCGGCACGATGGTGATGGGCAGCGCCGAGGCATTGCCGCCGATGATGTCGATGTCCAGCCCGCGCTCCTGGGCGGCAGCGGCGAACGACAACAGCAGGAGGGTCAGGGCGGAGAGCCAGCGCGGCAGTTTTTTCATGGCAGGTCGGGGATGCTCGGTCTGTCTGAACGGAAAGGGATACCAGCTTGCGTGTGAACGTTTTCGCAATCGTGAACAGAGCCTGTTCAGGCCCGTGATTCTGTCAGCGATCCTGCGCTTCGAACGTGAAATTCAGGGTGCGCTGGAAAACATTCTCGAATCCGCGGTACGGCAGGGGTTGGGCCCGCAGGACCGCGGCCTCCACCGAGCGCCGTCCGGCCTCGTCGTAGGGGCAGCTCGGGTCGACCTTGGCGTCGATGACCTCGCCGCCGGGCAGTTGCCGGATGGTGATGCGGCAGCGCTGGCCGACCGGCACGCTGTCCGGGCGGATCCACTGGTTGAGCACCGCCCGCTGGATGGCGGCGGCGTACTGGGCGGTCAGGTCGGTGCTGGTACCGCCCTGCCCCGGCTGGCCGCCGCTGCGGCTGGCGGCGGGCGTGGCCGCGCTGGCGGTCGCCGAGGCGCGCTGCGCCTGCACGTTCTGCAACTGGCGCAGCTTCTGCTCGGCCATCTGCGCCTCGCGGGCGGCCTGTTCGCGCCGGCGGCGCAGGTCGGCCAGCTTCTTGTCGCGCTCGGCCTCTTCCTGCTGCTTGGCCAGCCGCTGCTTGCGCTCGGCTTCCTGCTGGCGCTCGCGCTCGGTCAGGTCGATCTGCTCCTGGCGGCGCTTCTCTTCCTGCTCCTTCAGTGCCTTTTCCTGGGAAATGGCCAGGCGGCTGGCGGCGTCCTGGTCCTCGGTGTCCGGCACCGGGATACGCTCCTGCGCCTGTTGCTGCGGCGCCACCGGCGAATCCTGCGGACGCGGCTCGGGCAGCGGCTGCGGGGGCGGCACCGTCTCTTCCTCGGCGGTTTCCTCTATCGGGGTCGGCATCGGCTCCGGCTTGGGCGCGTTTTCCATCGCCTGCTGGGCCGAGCGGATATCGGCGCTGGAGATCTCCAGCGAAGCCTCGATCACCGGCGAACCGGCGGCCGCGTCGAAGTCGTGCGAGGGCGACCACAGGTAGGCGGCCAGGAACAGCAGCGCGATCAGCGCATGCACGCCGACCGCGAGTGCGACCGGGACGGCGAGATCGTCTTCCTCGGGACGATGCCGGGGCGGGAGCGCGTCAGCGTGCATTGCCACCGGGCTGGCTCATCAGGCCGACCTTCTTCACCCCGGCCTGCTGCAGCATCACCATCGTGTCCATGACCTTCTGGTAATCCGAGGCGCCCGGCGCCGCGACGAATACCGGGGCCTCCGGATTCTGGCTGACGAACGCTTTCAGCTTGGCGGCCAGGGTCACGCCGTCCAGGCGCTCCGGCTTGCCGCTTTCCAGGGTCAGCGTGTAGGCGCCGTCGGCGTTGATGCTGACGATGATCGGATCCTTCTTGCTCTCGACCGAACGGGCGTTCGACCTGGGCAGGTCCACGTCCACGCTGAGGGTCAGCAGCGGCGCGGTCACCATGAAGATGATCAGCAGCACCAGCATCACGTCGATGTACGGCACGACGTTGATTTCGGACTTGAGCTTGCGGCGCTTGCGCACGCGTGAGATGGCGGCGGTCATGGCGGACTCCGCTTATTCGTCGCCCGAGGACTGGCGCTGCAGGATCGAGCTGAACTCCTCGGCGAAGGTTTCGTAACGCACCGAGATCCGCTCGACCCGGGTGGTGAAGCGGTTGTAGGCCCACACCGCCGGAATCGCCACGAACAGGCCGATGGCGGTGGCGAACAGCGCTTCCGAGATGCCCGGAGCGACCGAGGCGATGCCCGCCTGCTCGCCGCTGTTGAGCATGTCGTGCATGGTGACCATGATGCCGAACACGGTACCGACCAGGCCCACGTATGGCGCGGTGGAACCGATGTTGGCCAGCAGTTCCAGATTGCGTTCCAGCTGATCGACTTCGCGCGCGTAGGTCGCGCGCATCGCGCGCTGGGCACCTTCCAGCTGCGCGCGCGGGTCCAGCTTGCGCTTGTCGCGCAGGCGGGCGAATTCGCGGAAGCCGGCTTCGAAGATCGCTTCCAGTCCGCTGACCACCCGGTTGCGGTCGGCCGCGCTGGCGTACAGCTTGCTCAGCTCGGCGCCGGACCAGAACCGGCTCTCGAAGTCGTCGGCGTCGCGGTTGGCGGCCTTGAACACCCGCGCCTTGCGGAAAATGATGATCCAGTTGATCAGCGAGCCGACCAGCAACAGCACGACGATCAACTTGACCGGCAGGCTGGCCTTGAGCATCAGCTCCAGGTAGTTGATGCCGCTGTGGGTGGCGCGGCGGTCGCCTGGACGGCGGCGGCGGCGGTGTCCTCGGGCAGGGCTTCGACCACGGCGGCCAGGAGCGGTGCGATCATCCGGTATTCCTCGATGTTTCGGATTGGTCAGTTCGGCGTTTCGAACAGCTTGAATTCTTCGTACAACGCTTCGGGCAGCGGTTTGGGTCTGAACCCCGCGGCGGAAAGCGCCGCGACCTTCACCTTAGTGTAGCACGGACCTCCCCGCCGCGCAGGATGCGCTGGGCGAAGACGACACTGGCGCGCTTGCACTGGCGTAACACGAGTTCCACTTGCAGCAGGTCGTCCAGGCGCGCCGGTTTCAGGAAATCCAGCGTCATCGCGCGGAACCGCGAAAACCAGATCATGGTCTCCGCGCAGCCATTCCTGGCTGTGGCCGCGCGCGCGCAGCCATTCCGTCCGCGCGCGTTCCAGGAACGCCACGTACTGCGCGTGGTACACCACGCCGCCAGCGTCGGTATCTTCCCAATAGACGCGTGTCGGCCAACTGAATAGCCGGGAAACGGGGTCATTGGTCTGCGATTGGGCGCTCAAAGGCAGGCTTCTCCGGACAAAACGGGGTACCGGGCCATCGGCTCAGAACAATTCGTCATTGCCGCCGCCGCCCAGTTCCAGTTCCCGGCGCGGTTTCAGGCCCAGGTGCCGGTAGGCCTTGGAGGTGGCCATGCGGCCACGCGCGGTGCGGATCAGGAAGCCCTGCTGGATCAGATAGGGCTCGATCACGTCTTCCAGCGTGCCGCGTTCCTCGGACAGGGCCGCCGCCAGCGATTCCACGCCCACCGGGCCGCCGTCGAAGTGTTGATGATGGTCCGCAGCATGCGCCGGTCGAGCTCGTCGAAGCCCTCCGGGTCCACTTTCAGCATCTGCATGGCCGCATCGGCGACGGCGTGATCGATGTGGCCGGTGGCGCGCACCTGGGCGTAGTCGCGGACCCGTCGCAGCAGCCGGTTGGCGATGCGCGGGGTGCCGCGTGAACGCCGCGCGATTTCGGCGGCTCCCTGCGGCTCGCAGTCGATGCCGAGGATGCGGGCGGAACGGCGCACGATGCTGGTCAGTTCCTCGGCGCTGTAGAACTCCAGGCGCTGGACGATGCCGAAGCGGTCGCGCAGCGGTGCGGTCAGCAGGCCGGCGCGGGTGGTCGCGCCGACCAGGGTGAACGGCGGCAGATCCAGCTTGATCGAGCGGGCCGCGGGGCCCTCACCGATCATGATGTCGATCTGGAAGTCCTCCATCGCCGGATACAGCACTTCCTCGACCACCGGCGACAGGCGATGGATCTCGTCGACGAACAGCACATCGTGCGGTTGCAGGTTGGTCAGCAGCGCCGCCAGATCACCGGCTTTTTCGATGACCGGGCCGGAAGTGACCCGCATGTTCACGCCCAGCTCGTTGGCGATGACGTGGCTCAGGGTGGTCTTGCCCAGCCCGGGCGGGCCGAAGATCAGCACGTGATCCAGCGCCTCGCCACGGCCCTTGGCCGCCTGGATGTAGATGTCCAGTTGCTCGCGCACCGGCTTCTGGCCGAGGTACTCGTCCAGCCGCTTGGGCCGGATGCTGGCCTCGATGGCCTCGTCTTCGCGGGTTGCGCCGGAGGCGATGATGCGGTCTTCGGTCATGCCGCCATTATGGGGCAAACCGCCATGGAAAAAGGGCCGGCACCCACGCGGGTCCGGCCCTTCCGGTCATGCGCTCCGCGATGCGGGGCTCAGATTTCGACCTGCGCGCCCAGTTCGACCAGCCGGTTGCCCGGAATGCGGAAGAAGCCGGTGGCGGGCGCCGCGTTGCGGTGCATGACCGCGAACAGCTTGTCGCGCCAGACGGGCATGCCGCGATGGGCGGTGGCGACGATGCTCTCGCGGCTGGCGAAATAGGTCGTCTCCATCGGATCGAAGTAGATGCCGCCGCGGTCGCAGGAACGCATCAGCGCCTGCGGCACGTCCGGCGTCTCCATGAAGCCGAACTTGACGATGACCCGGTAGAACTCGTCGCCGATGGAGTCGATCTTCAGGCGCTTTTCCATCGGCGCGAACGGCACCGGCAGGGTTTCCACGGTCAGGAACACGTTGCGATCGTGCAGCACCTTGTTGTGCTTGAGGTTGTGCAGCAGCGCGTGCGGCACCATGCCGGTCGTGGCGGTCAGGAACACTGCCCGTGCCCGGCACCCGCACCGGCGGGGCCAGCATCAGGCCCGGCAGGAAGGTATCCAGCTGGATGCCCTCCTTGCGGATCTCGGCACTGAGCAGTTCACGGCCGCGGCGCCAGGTGCGCAGCAGGGTGAAGACCGCGATGCCGAGCACCACCGGGAACCAGGCGCCCTGGAAGAACTTGGCGCCGTTGGCGATGACGAAACCGAGGTCGACCACGAAGAACACCACGCACAGCGCGATGACCACGCCGCTGCCCTTGGGCCACAGCGCGCGCGCGACCAGCGCCAGCAGCAGGGTATCGATCAGCATGGTGGCCGACACCGAGATGCCATAGGCCGCGGCCAGCCGGGTCGAGTCCTGGAACATCAGCACCACGGCGAGCACCGTCACCATCAGGATCCAGTTGATCCCGGGGATGTAGATCTGGCCGATGGTGTCGTGCGAGGTGTGCTTGATCTGCATGCGCGGGATGTAGCCCAGCTGCATGGCCTGGCGGGCCACCGAGAACGCGCCGGTGATGACCGCCTGCGAGGCGATCACCGCCGCCAGGGTGGCCATCACGATCATCGGATACAGCGCCCAGCGCGGCATGGATTCGTAGAACGGGTTCACCACCGCCGCCGGGTGTTCCAGGACGAACGCGCCCTGCCCCAGGTAATTGAGGAACAGGCATGGCAGCACCAGGATGTACCAGGCGTAGCGGATCGGCTTGATGCCGAAATGGCCCATGTCGGCATACAGCGCCTCGCCGCCGGTGACAGCCAGCACCACCACGCCGAGGATCAGGATCGATTGCCAGCCGTGCTGGATGAAGAAACGCACGCCCCACAGGGGATTCAGCGCCTTCAGCACTTCCGGCGCATCAACGATGTTGGCGACGCCGATAGTACCGATGGCCAGGAACCAGATCACCATGATCGGCCCGAATATCCGGCCCACCTTCTGCGTGCCGAAGCGCTGGACCATGAAAACCGACAGCAGGATGAGGATGGTGATCGGCACGATGAACCGGGTCAGCCCGGGGGCGGCAACTCCAAGGCCCTCCACCGCGCCCAGCACGGTGATCGCCGGGGTGATGACGCCGTCGCCGAAGAACAGCGAGGCACCGAAGATGCCGAGGATGCCGACCACGTAGGCGGTGCGCGACCCCTTCTTGAGGGTGCGCTGGGTCAGCGCCATCAGCGCCATGATGCCGCCCTCGCCCTCGTTGTCGGCGCGCATGATGATGGAGACGTACTTCACCGTCACCACGATCATCATGGCCCAGAACACCAACGACAGGATGCCCAGCACCGTGTCGTGGTTGGCCTGCAGGTGGAAGTGTTCGGAGAACGCTTCCTTCAGCGTGTACAGCGGGCTGGTGCCGATGTCGCCGAACACCACGCCGGCCGCGGCGATGACCAGGCCGGGCAGGCCCTGTGGCGTACCGTGTTGATGGCCGTGGCCGTGGCCGCCGGAGGACGAGGCGGCCGAAGGGGAGGAAGCGGATGCGGACATGGCGGGGTAAAGGCTAGCGCGCGGGAAGTGAGGAAAGGCTCTAAACCGTCAGCGCAGGGCCGACTGCAGCGCCTTGCGGATGATGGTGGCCGCATCGTCGCCGCTGCCGGTGGCGTCGCGGGCCATGCGGGCGGCCTCGGCCGGCTTGTAGCCCAGTTGCTGCAGGGCGATGGTGGCTTCGGATTGCGGATCCACCGGCAGGCTGGCGCTGGTCCCTCCGCCGCCGCCGCCCAGATCCGCGGCGCGATCGCGCAGTTCCACCACCATGCGCTCGGCGGTCTTCTTGCCGATGCCGGGAATGCGGGTCAGCGCGGTCACGTCGCTGGCCTGGACCATCCGCGCGAACTCGTCGACGCTGACGCCGGACAGCACCGCCAGCGCGATCTTGGCGCCGATGCCGCTGACCTTCTGCACGTCGCGGAACAGGCGCCGCTCCGCCCTCGCGCAGGAAGCCATACATACACGCTGTCTTCCTTCTGCGCGTAGTGGGTGAACAGGGTGACCTCGCGACCGACGTCGGGCAGATCGTAGAAGGTGCTCATCGGCGCCTCCAGCTCATACCCCACGCCGCCCACATCGATGATCAGCCACGGTGGCTGCTTGTGCGAAAGGATGCCGCGCAGTCGTCCGATCATGCTGCCCTCCGGGCACGGGAATAGGGAATCGGGAATGGAGAATCGGAAGAGCGCCTCAACGGCCTCCATCCATTCCCATTCCCCATTCTCGATTCCCGCACAGAATCACTTGCGACTCCAGGCCTGGCGGGCATTGACGCCCAGGCGGTTGGCGGTGGCGCGCACGTGCGCGTGGGTGATGGCCACGGCCAGCGCGTCGGCGGCGTCGGCCTGCAGCTTGCCGTGCAGGCCCAGCATGATGCCGACCATGTGCTGGATCTGGTGCTTCTCGGCGCTGCCCTTGCCGACCACGGCCAGCTTCACTTCCTTGGCCGCGTATTCGTGCACCGGCAGATCCCGCAGCACCACCGCGCAGATCGCCGCGCCGCGCGCCTGGCCCAGTTTCAGCGCCGAATCCGGATTGCGCGCCATGAACACTTTCTCGATCGCCACCTCGTCCGGCCGCCAGGTCTCGATGATTTCGGCCAGCCCGGTCAGCAGGCACTTGAGCCGCTGCGGAAAATCCTCCGCGCCCAGCAACACCAGCGGCGCATGATGCACATGCGTCGTCCGTCCCGCGCCATCCACGTCGATGATGCCGACGCCCGTGCGCTGCGAACCCGGATCGATGCCTAGGATGCGGGTCATTCTGGGGGGGAATCGGGAATGGGGAATCGGGAATCGAAAGAGCGAAAGCGGATCCCCGCGACGGAATCTTGCTCGCCCGGGGTCGGGAAGAGGAGTGGCTGACGATTCTCCATTCCCGATTCCCGATTCCCGTCGCTGTTACGCATACGCATCCGCGCCGAGTTCGGCGTTGGAATAGACGTTCTGCACGTCATCCAGGTCTTCGAGCATGTCCAGCAGCTTCACCACCTGCTTGGCGGTGTCGCCCTGCACGGCGATGTCGTTGTCGGCGCGGAAGGTGACTTCGGCCTGGTGGGTAGACAGGCCGGTGGCGTCCATGGCGTCCTTCACGGCCTGGAAGGCGTCGGGCGCGGTGATGACGTCGATGGAGCCGTCGTCGGGATACACCACCACGTCGTCCGCGCCGGCCTCGATGGCGGCCTCGGTGATTTTCTCCTCGTCGGCGCCGGGAGCGTAGCTGAGCACGCCCAGGCGCTTGAACATGAAAGCCACCGAGCCTTCGGTGCCCATGTTGCCGCCGCATTTACTGAACGCGTGGCGGACATCGGCCACGGTGCGCACGCGGTTGTCGGTCAGGCAGTCGACGATCACCGCGACGCCGCCGGGCGCGTAGCCCTCGTAGCGCACTTCCTCTTAGACCACGCCTTCCAGTTCACCGGTGGCTTTCTTGACCGCGCGCTCGATCACGTCCTTGGACATGTTGGCGGCCAGGCCCTTGTCCATCGCCACCCGCAGGCGCG
>OFCY01000076.1_pt1 | contig 18394 bp, 20 predicted proteins | sample 1520981 | NCBI WGS metagenome assembly OFCY01 (sample SAMEA2532533, study PRJEB24079) | metagenome
GACGGATCTGGTCGGCCACACCGGTTATCTGCATGTCTACAGCGAGGACGCGACGTTCGAGCGCGCCGCCGGCGGGCGTGCCCACCTGCAGCGGCATGGCGTCGTGTTCGATGTAATGGGAAGCCGCGCAACTGCGTGCGCTCGAACCAGGCCTGGCCGATTTCGTGCGCCACGGCGTCCTGCAACGCGATTCTTTGTTCGTGCGCGAGCCCGGCGAATTCTGCCGCCGCTTGTTCAACGGGTTGAGCGCCCGCGGCGCCGACATCCTGATCGCCAGCGCGCGCGGGATCGAACGCGAAGGGGCGGCTACCGCGTGCGGACCTCGGGCGTGACATCCATGCCGATCAGGTTGTGGTCGCCGCCGGCGCCTGGAGCGGGACGCTGCTGCAGCCGTTCGGCTTGCGCCTGCCGCTGGCCGCCGCGCGCGGTTACCACGCCACCTATCCGCGACAGGAAGGCGTCGTGCACCGCCCCACTTTGTGGGCGGAACGCTACATGGTGGTGTCGCCGATGCGCTCGGGCGTGCGGGTCACCGGATTCAAGGAAATGACCGCGCCGGGGCGTCCGTCGCGTCCGTCGCTCATCCATGGCCTTGCGCCGCAGGCGCGCCGGCTGTTTCCGGCGCTGTCCGGAGAACCGGGCTCGGATTGGTTAGGAATGCGACCGTGCACGCCGGACTCGCTGCCGATCCTGGATCGCGTCGACGACGAGCGCATCTTCATCGCCACCGGCCATGGCCACCTGGGATTGACCCAGGGACCGGTCAGTGGCGAGCTGATGGCGCGGATGATGACGGGCGAGGCGAATCCGATTGCGCTGGCGCCCTACCGCCTTGCGCGTTTCGGGACGTACGTGCGCCGCTGAAACGCCGAATCAGGCGCCGCCCGGAAATCCCTGCTGGCGCCAGGCTTCGAACACCATCACCGCGACGGTGTTGGACAGATTCAGGCTGCGGTTGTCCGGTCGCATCGGCAGGCGCAGCCGGTGTTCGGCTGGCAGCGCGTCCAGCACTTCCTGCGGCAGTCCGCGGGTCTCCGGGCCGAACAGGAACGCGTCGCCCGACTGATAGCGGGGCTGGTCGAACCGGACCGTGCCCCGCGTGCTCAGCGCGAACAGGCGCGTGGGGGCAAGCGCGGCCAGTGCGGCGTCGAGCGAATCGTGGACCCGCAGGTTGGCGTACTCGTGGTAATCCAGGCCGGCGCGGCGCAACTGGCGATCGTCCATTCAAAACCCAGTGGCCGGATCAGGTGCAGGCGCGCACCGGTATTGGCGCACAGGCGGATGACGTTGCCGGTGTTGGGCGGAATTTCCGGCTGGTAGAGCAGGACATCGAGGGAAAGCGCGGTCATGCGCGGATTCTACGGGTTGGACCGGAGGGTTCCCATGGAGGCGGCGGCGGAAGGGAGCTGGCCGCGATCCGGCGGGTGCGCATCGTGTTCGGAGGGAAGCCGCATCGCGGGATGCGGCTTCCTTGTCCTGGCGACCGGGGGATCGCGGAAATCTTCGTGGCCGGATTCAACGGGAATCGACGGCATCGGTGGTGCGGCCTGCGCGCGCGTCGCGGGACGGTGCGCGGCGGAAGTGCGGGTACTGCAGCGGCTGGAACGCGCTTTACCGGAGGGTGGAACGATGAAGCGGGTGGAAGCTTGAAGCGGTTGCGTGAATCAATCCGGTAATCAGCGCGCGGCCAGCTGCTGGGCCAGCACACCCGCCTGCACGGCGAACTGCTGCAGATCTTCCTCCGACGGACGCACGGTGATGGTCGGCATGTCGACGATGCTGGCGGTCTGGGTGGCCAGGTAGTACGCCAGGTCGCGCGCATCGGGCGTCACGGTCACGGCCGGCAGGTTCACCACCTTCGCGTCCTTGTAGGTCAGGTAGTGCGCCAGATCGGCGGCTTCGGGCTTGACGGTCACGGCCGGCAGATCGACCACGTGGGTGCTGGTCGCGGCGACAGCGCGTGCCTGGACGTTGTTGTCGGCGTAGCTGTTGGCCGACAGGACCATCGAACCGGCGCACAGCGCGAACACGGCGGCGGCGGTCAGCGGAAGCAGGGTCTTGGTGTTCATTGTTTTGCCTCTGTAGTGATGTTGTGGGGTGGTGTGGTAGTAAGGTAGTACACCTAATCAGAAGGATCAAGCGGAACTTGTGTTTGCAGTTCCTTTGTTCAGCATTCAGTCAGGATTGCTTGGGTTGTCGCTGTTCGCAGTTGAAATGAAGCAGGACTCGTGCCAACTGCAATTTATTGATTCAAAAGGAAATCCGTTTCTTTCTTCGTGTCCGTGTCCGGCCAGTGTCCGGGTGGCGCCGTCCGTTTCCTGGTTCTCAGGACGTGCCTGGCGGCGGGATGTGACCTCCAACACGCCCTTCCCACCGTCATCCGGTCATTTCCGGGGCTTGCTGGTTTGGATGCGGTTTAGGTGGAAACCGTTGCGATGCGGCCGGTTCCGTTGGCACGGGTTCACCAGCGCAGGTTCATCAGGCCAGGTTCACCAGAGCGCGGTCACCAAGGCAGGGGCTGTCCCTGCCAGTCGAAGAAGCCGCCGGATTGCCCGGGCGACAGCTGATGGATCACGTGCAGCAGGCCGGCGACCGATTCCTGCGCGGAAAGCGCCGCCTGCGCGCCGCCCATGTCGGTGCGGACCCAGCCCGGATGCAGCGCAACCACCTTGATGCCGCGTGCCGCGAGCGCCTGTGCGAGCAGCGAGGTCGCCATGTTCTGCGCGGCCTTGCCCATCGCGTAGCTGGGCGTGCGGAACTCCTGCCGCAGCGCGATGGAACCGACTTCCGAGGAAATGTTGGCCACGCTTGCGCCGTCGGCCAGCTGCGGGGCCAGCGCCTGGGTCAGCAGGAACGGGCCGGCGGCATTGGTGCGGAAGCTGGCTTCCAGATCCGCGGCCTGGACCTGGCCGAAGCGTTCGCCGCCGCGCAGCACGCCGGCGTTGTTGATCAGCAGATCCAGCGGCTGCTCGTCGGTGACCAGGGCGATTTCAGTCGGCGAGCGCGCCGTGCGTGCGCGGGTCGGCCAGATCCAGCGGCAGCACCCGCAAGCGACCGGGATGCTCCCCGGCAGCAGGTTGAGCGCGTTGGCCTTGCCGGATGCCGGCAGGCACCAATCACGTGGTCGCCCCGGGCCAGCAGCTGGCGGACGAACTCCAGTCCCAGCCCGCGATTGGCGCCGGTGACCAGGCAGTGGCGACGATCCATGGGACACCTCACTTTGAGGGGCACGTGCCATGAGGCCTAGTGTATGGCTCCCGCGACCGGGTTAGCATCCGGGGTTCTGGGGAATCCCGTACCTGTATACAAGGAGTCACACGATGATCGCATCCCGTCGGCCGCGCGCCGCGCTGCTTGCCGTCGCCCTCGGCACCGCCCTGGGGGGACTGACCTATGCGCCCGTACCCGCCCAGGCCCAGGCCAGACCGGCCGGCACCGACATCGTCATCCCCTACGAGGAATTCACCCTGCCTAATGGCCTGCGGGTGATCGTGCACACCGATCGCAAGGCGCCGATCGTGGCGGTCAACGTCTGGTACCACGTCGGCAGCAAGAACGAGCAGCCCGGTCGCACCGGCTTCGCCCACCTGTTCGAGCATCTGATGTTCCAGGGCAGCGAGAACCACAAGGGCGAGTTCTTCGAACCCTTCGAACTGGTCGGCGCCACCGATCAGAACGGCACCACCAACCAGGATCGCACCAACTACTTCCAGAACGTGCCGACCACCGCGCTCGACATGGCGCTGTGGATGGAATCGGACCGCATGGGCCACCTGCTCGGCGCGATCGACCAGAAGGCGCTGGACGAGCAGCGCGGCGTGGTCCAGAACGAGAAGCGCCAGGGCGAGAACCAGCCCTACGGCCGACGCATCTACACCAAGATCTTCGAAGCCCTGTATCCGCCGGGCCATCCGTACAGCTGGCAGACCATCGGCTCGATGGCCGATCTGGAACCGCCACCCTGGACGACGTGAAGACCTGGTTCCGCAGCTGGTACGGCCCGAACAACGCGGTGCTGGTGCTGGCCGGCGACATCGACCTGAAGACCGCCAAGGAAAAGGTCAACCCGCTACTTCGGCGACATCCCGGCCAGCGCGACGCTGGCGGACATGAAGCCCAACATTCCCAAGCGCGCGCAGGACACCCGCGAGACGGTGCCCGATCGCGTGCCGCAGGTGCGCATCTACCGGGCCTGGCCGGTCGCCGAGATGGGCACGCCGGATGCGACCCAGCTGGAGCTGTTCTCGCAGATTCTCGGTGGCAGCGCGTCCTCGCGCCTGGACGCCCGGCTGGTGCATGGTGACAAGATCGCCGACCAGGTCAGCACCTCGCCGTGGATGAGCGAGATCGCCGGTACCTTCATCGTCAGCGCCACCGTCAAGGATGGCGTGGATCCAGCCAAGGTCGAGAAGGTGCTGGACGAGGAAATCCAGCGCCTGATCAACGAAGGCCCGACCGCAGCCGAAGTCGAGCAGGCGCGCACCTACAGCCGCGCCGGTTTCGTGCGCGGCATCGAGCGCATCGGCGGATTCGGCGGCAAGTCCGACGTGCTGGCCTCCTGCACGGTCTACCAGGGCAAGCCGGATTGCTATCGCGACGAACTCGATGAACTGATGAAGGCCACCCCGGCCAGCATCCAGGCCACCGCGCGCAAGTGGCTGGGCAAGGGTTCGCACACGCTGGTGGTGCAGCCCAGTGACAAGCCGCTGTCCTCGCTGCCGGAAACCGTGCTGGCCGCACCGGCGACCCGGCCGGCGGAAATTCCGGCGGTGGATCCGAAGTTCAAGACGGTCAAGACCGACGTCGACCGCAGCCAGGGCGTGCCCAAGACCACCTCGTTCCCGGATCTCAAGTTCCCGGCCCTGCATCGCGCCAAGCTGTCCAACGGCATGGAAGTGGTGTTGGCCGAGCGCCATGAAACGCCGGTCGTGCAGCTCTCCGTGCAGTTCCCCGGCGGCTACACGGCCGACGTGGGCAAGAAGCTCGGCACCGCCAGTTTCACCATGCAGATGCTCGACGAAGGCGCGGGTGACTACAGCGCGCTGCAATTCGCCGCGCGCAAGGAAGCCCTGGGTGCCGAACTGACCACCGGCGCCGGCCTGGACAGCGCCTCGGTCGGCCTGTCGGCGCTGAGCGACAAGCTGCCCGAGTCGCTGGATCTGCTGGCCGACGTGCTGCGTCGTCCGACCTTCGATGCGGGCGAACTCGAACGCGTGCGCGCGACCTGGATCGCCGGCATCAAGCAGGAGAAGGCGCGTCCGCAGACCGCCGCGCTGCGGGTGATGCCGCCGCTGCTGTATGGCCAGGGCCATCCGTACGCGATTCCGTTCACCGGCAGCGGCACCGAGGCCTCGATTGCCTCGCTGAGCCGCGATGACCTGGTCGCGTTCCAGCGCGACTGGCTGCAGCCGGACAAGGCCCGCGTGATCGTCGTGGGCGACACCACCCTGGCCCAGATCGTGCCGCTGCTGGAAGCCCGCCTGGGCGACTGGAAGACCGCGCCCAACGCACCGGCGCTGCCGGCGGTGCCGACCGTGGCCAAGCCGGGCGCGCCGCGCGTGTTCCTGATCGACCAGCCCGGTGCGATCCAGTCCAACATCTATGTCGGCCAGCTGATTCCGCCGACCGGCGACAAGGGCACGATTGACTTCGATTTCGCCAACGGCGTGCTCGGCGGCCAGTTCAGCTCGCGCCTCAACATGAACCTGCGCGAGGACAAGCACTGGGCGTATGGCTCGTACAGCGGTGCGTCGAACACGCTGGGCCAGCGTCCGTGGTTCGCGCAGGCGGCGGTGCAGAGCGACAAGACCGTGGACTCGGTGAAGGAACTGAAGGCCGAGATCACCCGCTTCGCCACCGGCGAGGCGCCGGCCTCCGACGCTGAAGTCACCAAGATCCGCGCCAGCAACACGCTGGAACTGCCGGGTGCCTATGAAACCGCAGCCGCGGTGATGGGCCAGGTGACCAGCAACCTGCGCTATGGACGTCCGGACGACTACATCCTGACCTACAAGGCGCGCAACGAGGCAATCACCTCCAAGGACGTGACCGCGGCGGCGAAGACCCTGGAACCCAACGCGCTGACCTACGTCGTGGTCGGTGACCTGGCCAAGATCCAGCAGCCGATCCGGGATCTGAAGATCGGCGAGGTCACCGTGCTCGATGCCGATGGCAAGCCGGTGACGGCCGCCAGCAAGTAAGGCCCTTCGCGCCCCTTCCACAGGAGGAAGGGGCGCGTGGGTTGCCGGATGTCCACGCGCTTTCGCCGCCGGTGCGGCGGAAGCCACCCATGATTCATCCCGGCTGGGCGAGAATGCCCGCCGTTCCCGCACAGAGGCGAATCCATGCGCACTTTCATTCTCCTCGCCGCCGTCACCATGCTGGCGGCCTGCACCTGGGTGCCGCTGGCCCCGAACGCCAAGGGCATCCGGGTGGTCGCGGCCGGCGCCGCCCCGCCAACTGCCAGAAGCAGGGCGAGGTCGCGGTCTCGGTCAAGGACAAGGTGGCCTTCTACGAGCGCAACAACCTGCGCGTGCGCGATGAACTGGAAACCCTGGCCCGCAACGAGGCCCCGGGCATCCAGGCTGACACCATCCAGCCGCTGGGCGATCCCGCCAACGGCGAGCAGCGTTTCGCGGCCTATCGCTGCGGGCGTTGAAGTCCGGACAGGAACGACGGACCGTCGCCACCCCATGGTGCGCGGCATCCGCAAAAAGTCGCCGGCGGGTATCGCGGATGTCCGCTCCGGCAGGGGGAACCGCGCCGCCGGTCGGGCGCTGGACGAGGTCGCCGCCGCGCCCGGCAGGCGCCTGCCAGACGGCAGCGTACGGAAAATGTGATAATAATCACGTAATTTGCCCGTCCGGCCCTTTGTCAGAACCTGCATAAAGATGCGGTGAAGTCAGGAAGCCGGTAACCTTGTCGCCCCCTTCGGCCTGAGCCTTGGCGCTACTTTCGATGCTCTTCAAGAACGTCTCCATCGCGGGACTGGCGCACGTTGATGCGCCGCACACGCTGACCTCCAAGGAAATCAACGAGCAGCTCAAGCCCACGCTTGAGCGCCTGGGCATCCGCACGGACGTGCTCGGCGACATCGCCGGCATCCACGCGCGCCGCCTGTGGGACGACGAGCAGCAGGCGTCCGACGTGGCCACGCTGGCCGCGAAGAAGGCGCTGGACGACGCCGGCGTGCCGGCCGATCGCATCGGCCTGCTGGTCAACACTTCGGTCAGCCGCGACTACCTGGAGCCGTCCACCGCCAGCATCGTGTCCGGCAACCTGGGCCTGAGCGAGAACTGCCAGAACTTCGACGTCGCCAATGCCTGCCTGGCCTTCATCAACGGCATGGACATCGCCGCCCGCATGCTCGAGCGCGGCGAGATCGACTACGCCCTGGTCGTGGACGGCGAGACCGCCAACCTGGCCTACAAGAAGACCCTCGAGCGGATGGTCGCGCCGGACATCACCGAGGAGCAGTTCCGCAACGAACTGGCCACCCTGACCCTGGGCTGCGGCGCCGCCGCGATGGTGATGGCGCGCGCCGAGCTGGTGCCGGAAGCGCCGCGCTACAAGGGCGGCGTGACCCGTTCGGCGACCGAGTGGAACAAGCTCTGCCGCGGCAATCTGGACCGCATGGTCACCGATACCCGCATGCTGCTGATCGAAGGCATCAAGCTGGCGCAGAAGACCTTCATCGCCGCCAAGCAGGCGCTGGGCTGGGCGGTGGACGAACTGGATCAGTTCGTCATCCACCAGGTCAGCCAGGTGCACACCGCCGCCTTCATCAAGGCGTTCGGCATCGACCCGAAGAAGGTGCTGACCATCTTCGGCGAGCACGGCAACATCGGCCCGGCCAGCGTGCCGATCGTGCTGAGCAAGCTGAAGGAACTGGGCCGGCTGAAGAAGGGCGACCGCATCGCCCTGCTGGGCATCGGTTCCGGCCTGAACTGCTCGATGGCCGAAGTGGTCTGGTAACACCGGCCCACTGACCTTTCCCGAGGGCCGGTTCGCCGGCCCTTTTGTTTACCGCGGCACCGTGCGATGAATCTTCCCGGCTACCCCTTCACTCCCCAGCGCTTCGAAGTCCGTCCCGGCCTGTCCATGAGCTATCTGGACGAAGGTCCGCGCGATGGCGAAGTGGTGTGATGCTGCACGGCAATCCGTCGTGGAGCTATTACTGGCGGAATCTGGTGTCGGGGCTGAGCGATCGCTATCGCTGCATCGTGCCGGATCACATCGGCATGGGTCTGTCCGACAAGCCGTCCGACGAGCGCTACGACTACACCCTGCAATCGCGCGTGGACGATGTGGCGTCGCTGCTGCGGCACCTGGGCATCACCGGTCCGGTGACGCTGGCCGTGCATGACTGGGGCGGCATGATCGGGTTCGGCTGGGCGCTCTCGCACGCGGAGCAGGTCAAGCGGCTGGTGATCACCAACACCGCGGCCTTCCCGCTGCCCAAGGCCAAGCCGATGCCCTGGCAGATAGCGCTGGGCCGCGACTGGAAGTTCGGCGCTTTCATCATCCGCGCGTTCAATGCCTTTTCCGGCGGTGCCTCCTACCTGGGCGTGGAGAAAAGATGCCGGCCGACGTGCGCCGCGCGTACGTCTCGCCCTACGACAGCTGGGCCAACCGCATCTCCACGGTCCGCTTCATGCAGGACATTCCGCTCGGCCCCGGCGACAAGGCGTGGACGTTGCTGGAAGAAGCCGGCCGGCGCCTGCCGGAGTTCGCCGACCGGCCCGCGCTGCTGGGCTGGGGGCTGAAGGATTTCGTGTTCGACCAGCACTTCCTGGCCGGCTTCCGCGCGGCGCTGCCGCAGGCCGAGGTGCATGCCTGGGACGACGCCGGTCACTACGTGCTGGAAGACAAGGCGGCCGAACTGGTGCCGCTGATCCGCGATTTCCTGGAACGGCATCCGCTCGCCGGCTGAGTGGCGCAGGCGCGTCCGCGCCGCCGCTCAGGCCGCCCGGACGGGCGGCAGCGGGGTCGAGGGATCGTTGTCGTGATCGTCCGGATTGCTGTCGTCGTCGTTGGCCGCGCCATCGCGCCAGCGCCAGTCCGCCGCGGTCAGCGCCGGCAGGCCCCAGGCGATGCGGGCCTTGTCGCACTGCGGGCTTGCTTCGCCGAATTCCCATGACGCCGGCACGTCGCGGCAGACGGTCGGGCGCTGCGGGTGGATGCTGCAACGAGACCGCACGCCGATTTCCGCGTCCAGCGCCACGCAGCGCGGCTTCTGTTCCCAGGTACCCCGCATGACCACGCGGTGCGGGTCGAACGGCTCGGTCAGTTCGGACGGCACCGGGCCGCCGAGGGCCGGGTCGGTTTCGCTCCAGTGGAAACTGACGCGGAAATAGGCGCAGCAGGCGCCGCAGGTCAGGCAGGGATGCATGGGAAAGGCTCGGGCGGTGCGCGAGGCGGGCGGAGGGGTGCGGAATTGTGAGGCCTCTCTCGGCTGACGCAAGTACCGTCCAGCGGCGACAATGGGCGGATGACCGAATCCTGCAACATCGCCGCCTCCCTGCCGCGGCTGGCCCGCGAGCAGCCCGGCCGCGTCGCGATGCGCTGCCCCGGCCGCGATGGCCGCTATGCCACCGAGCTGACCTACGCCCAACTGGACGCGCGCAGCGATGCCATCGCCGCCGGCCTGGGCCGCTACGGCATCGGCCGCGGCACCCGCACCGTGGTCATGGTCCGGGTAAGAGGTAGTTCTTCCTGCTGATGTTCGCCCTGTTCAAGGCCGGCGCGGTGCCGGTGCTGGTGGATCCGGGCATCGACAGGCGCGCGCTGAAGCAATGCCTGGGCGAGGCGGCGCCGGACGCCTTCATCGGCATCCCGCTGGCCCAGCTCGCGCGCCTGCTGCTGGGCTGGGCGCGAAGCGCGCGCCGGATCGTCACCGTCGGCACGCGCTGGGGCTGGGGCGGCACCACTTTGGCGCGGCTGGAACGCATCGGGCAGGGCGCCGGTCCGCAACTGGCGGCGACCGCGCCCGACGACGTGGCCGGCATCCTGTTCACCAGCGGCTCGACCGGCGTGCCCAAGGGCGTGGTGTACCGGCATCGCCATTTCGTCGCCCAGATCGAACTGCTGCGCGAGGCCTTCGCGATGAGCGGTGGGGTGGACCTGCCGACCTTCCCGCCGTTCGCCCTGTTCGATCCGGCGCTGGGCCTGACCTCGATCATTCCGGACATGGATCCGACCCGGCCGGCCAATGCCGATCCGGAAAAACTGCACGCGGCGATCGCGCGGTTCGGCGTGACCCAACTGTTCGGTTCGCCGGCGTTGATGAAGGTGCTCGCCGATCATGGGCAGCCCTTGCCGACCGTGCGCCGGGTCACCTCGGCGGGGGCGCCGGTGCCGCCGTACACCGTGGCGCGCATGCGCGCGCTGCTGCCGGACGATGCGCAGTTCTGGACGCCTTACGGGGCGACCGAATGCCTGCCGGTGGCGGTCATCGAAGGCCGTGAACTGGAAGCCACGCGCGAGGCCACCGAGGCCGGCGCCGGCACCTGCGTGGGTCGGCCGGTGCCGCCCAACCAGGTCCGCATCATCGGCATCGACGACGGCGCCATCGCCGACTGGGGCGCGGCGCGGGTGTTGCCCGCCGGCGAGGTCGGCGAGATCACCGTGGCCGGGCCGACCGCCACCGACACCTATTTCAACCGCGAAGCCGCCACCCGCGTGGCGAAAATCCGCGAGCGCACCGCCGACGGCGGCGAACGCATCGTCCATCGCATGGGCGATGTCGGCTACTTCGATGGCGAGGGCCGGCTCTGGTTCTGCGGTCGCAAGACCCAGCGCGTGGAAACCGCGCAGGGGCCGCTCTACACCGAACAGGCCGAGCCCATCTTCAACACCCATCCGGACGTGCGCCGCACCGCGCTGGTCGGCGTGGGCGAACCGGGGCGCCAGCGGCCGGTGCTGTGTTTCGAGCTGCTGCCGGAAGTCGCGGTGATGCGCCGCGACGCGGTGGCCGCCGATCTGCGCACGCTCGCGCAACGCCATCCGCACACGGCCGGCATCGAGACCTTCCTCTGCCATCCGGGCTTCCCGGTGGACATCCGCCACAACGCCAAGATCGGCCGCGAGAAGCTGGCGATCTGGGCGGCACAGCAGCTGGAGCAGCGCGCATGAAGATCCTGGTCACCGGCGGCGGTGGATTCCTCGGCCAGGCCCTGTGCCGGGGACTGGTCGAACGCGGCCACCACGTCATCAGTTTCAACCGCGGCCACTATCCCGCATTGGCCGCGCTGGGCGTGGGCCAGGTGCAGGGCGATCTGGCCGACGCGCACGCGGTGATGCATGCGGCTGCGGGCGTCGACGCGATCTTCCACAACGCCGCCAAGGCCGGTGCCTGGGGCGCCTATCGGCTCTATCACCAGGCCAACGTGGTCGGCACCGGGAACGTGCTGGCTGCCTGCCGCCAGCACGGCATCGGCCGGCTGATCTACACCTCCACGCCCAGCGTGACCCATCGCGCCACCCATCCGGTGGAAGGCGGCACCGCCGACAGCGTGCCATATGGCGAAGGCTTCAAGGCGCCCTACGCCACCACCAAGCTGATCGCCGAGAAGGCGGTGCTGGCGGCGAACGGTCCGGCGCTGGCGACGGTGGCGCTGCGTCCGCGGCTGATCTGGGGACCGGGCGATCAGCAGATCCTGCCGCGGCTGGTGGAGCGCGCGAAATCCGGTCGCCTGCGCATCGTCGGCGACGGCAGCAACCGGGTCGACACGACCTATATCGACAATGCCGCGCAGGCGCATTTCGATGCTTTCGAGCATCTGGCGCCGGGCGCGCGCTGCGCCGGCAAGGCCTACTTCATCTCCAACGGCGAACCCAAGCCGATGGGCGAACTGCTCAACACCCTGCTCGCCGCGGCGGGCGCGCCCGGCGTGGACAGGCACCTGTCGTTCAAGGCCGCCTATCGCATCGGTGCGGTCTGCGAAGCCTTGTGGACCGTGCTGCCGCTGAAGGGCGAACCGCCGATGACCCGCTTCCTGGCCGAGCAGCTCAGCACCACGCATTGGTACGACATGACGCCCGCGCGCGAGGATTTCGGCTATGTGCCGAGGGTGTCCTTTAACGAGGGCATCACCCGGCTGAAGTCATCACTCCGCGACAACGCCGCCATCACTTCTCCGTGACTCCGGGGCCTCCAGCATGGATGTGCGCCGAATGGAGCGCGCCCGTGTTTCAGGAGATCCCATGCTGCGCTATGCCGTCATCTTCTTCGTTATCGCCCTGATCGCGGCGGTGCTGGGTTTCAGCGGCATCGCCGGTGCGGCCAGCAACATCGCCTGGATCCTGTTCGTCGTCTTCCTGATCCTGGCCATCATTTCCCTGTTCCGCGGCCGCAGCGTGTAGCACGCCGGCCCCGCGCGCGGCCGGGCGCGGGCGTATGGGTAGAATGGCGGCATGTCCGCCTCGCCCTTCGACCTGCTCAAGCCCTTCGCCGGCCGCGCGCTGGAAGCCGCGCTCAATCGCGCGCTGGCCCTGGATCCCGATACCCGCGCCGGCCTGGCGCCGCTGGAGGGTCGGCGCGTCGCGCTGGCGCTGGAGTCGCCCGCGGTGGCGATGGAAATCCGGGTCGGCGGCGGCGAGTTGCAGGTCGGCCCGGTCCACGAGGTCCATGAACCCGATCTAGCCGTGCGCGCCACCCTCGGTGGCGTCCTGTCGCAACTGCCGTTCCTGCGCCGCGACAACGCCGCGCCGGTGGGGCGCATGCGCATTTCCGGCGATGCCGATCTGGCGCGTCGCCTGCAGACGCTGGCCGAGCGTTTCGATCCCGACTGGCAGCAGCCGTTCACCGCCGCGTTCGGCGAGATCCTGGGCGTGCAGATCGCCAATGCCCTCCGTGCCGGATTGCGCCAGGCGCGCACCGCCGCGCGCGGATTCGCCGAGAACACCGCCGAGTACCTCACCGAGGAATCGCGCGATGTCGTCGCGCGCGCGGAACTGAATGCCTTCCACGATGATGTCGACGCGCTGCGCGACGACGTCGAACGGCTGGCCGCGCGTGTGCAACGGCTGGCGGCCCGGCGCGGAGGCGCCGCATGAGGCCGGTGCTGCGCGCCAGCAAGATTGGACGGGTACTGCTGCGCTACCGACTCGATGATCTGCTCGACGACACCCCGGCCGAGCGCTGGCTGAAACTGGCGCGCCCGTTCGTGCCGCGCGCCTCCGCCGAGATCGCCGCGCAGCCGCGCGGCGCGCGCCTGCGGCTGGCGCTGCAGGAACTGGGGCCGATCTTCGTCAAGTTCGGCCAGATCCTGTCCACTCGCCGCGACCTGGTGCCGCCGGACGTGGCCGAGGAATTGTCGTTGCTGCAGGACCGGGTCAAGCCCTTCGACGGGGACGCCGCGCGCGCCATCGTCGAACAGGCATTGGGCCGGCCGATTGGCGAGGCCTTCGCCCAGTTCGACACCTCGCCGCTGGCGTCGGCCTCGATCGCCCAGGTGCATGCGGCGACCCTGCCGGAGGGCCGCGAGGTCGTGGTCAAGGTGTTGCGTCCGGACATCGAGAAGCAGATCGCCGCCGATATCTCCCTGCTCAAGTCGGTCGCCGCACTGGTCGAGCGCGCCCACCCGAGCGCCGACAAGATCCGCCCGCGCGAGATCGTCGCGGAGATCGAATCCACCCTGGCCGCCGAACTGGATCTGCAGCGCGAGGGCGCCAACGCCAGCGTGATGCGGCGCTTCTGGAAGGATTCCGACGATCTGTACGTACCGGAAATCATCTGGACGCACACCAGCGAGCGCGTGCTGACCATGGAGCGCGTGCACGGCATCCCGTCCGACGACGTGGCCGCGCTCGACGCGGCCGGCGTGGATCGACGCGCGCTGGCGGCCAAGGGCGTGCGGGTGTTCTACACCCAGGTGTTCCGCGACAACTTCTTCCACGCCGATGCGCATGCCGGCAACATCTGGGTCGACAGCGATCCGGCGCGCCGCGCCAATCCGCGCTTCATCGCCCTGGACTTCGGCATCACCGGCCAGCTCTCGCCGGAGGACCAGTACTATCTGGCCGAGAATTTCATGGCCATCTTCAACAAGGACTACCGGCGCATCGCCGAGCTGCACGTCGAGGCCGGCTGGATGCCGGCGACCGTGCGCATCGACGAGCTGGAAGCGGCCGCGCGCGCGGTATGCGAGCCCTATTTCACCCGCCCGCTGTCGGAGATTTCACTGGCCGAGGTGCTGCTCAAGCTGTTCCGCACCGCGCAGAAATACGAACTGACCCTGCAGCCGCAGTTGATCCTGTTGCAGAAGACCCTGCTCAACATCGAGGGCGTCGGCCGCCAACTGGATCCACGCCTGGACATCTGGGCGGTCGCGCGGCCGGTGCTGGAGAAGATCCTGCTGGAGCGCTACAGCCCGCAGCGCGCGGTGCAGGAATTCCGCAAGCGCCTGCCGGAAATCATGACCCACGCGCCGGACATGCCGCGGCTGGTGCACGCCTGGCTGACCCAGCAGGTCGAGGGCAAGCACGAACTGTCGATGCGCTCGCGCGACCTCGCCGATCTGGCGTCCACCCTGCGCGGCATGCAGCGACGGATCGTCGCCGCGATCCTGGGCGTGGGCCTGCTGCTGGTGGCGGCGGTGCTGTACGGACTGGAAGCGGGCGGCCCGCGCATCTTCTCGGTGCCGGCCTCGGCCTGGATCGCCGGCATCGGCGGCCTGTGGGCGCTGCTCGCGGCCTGGCCGCGCCGGTGATCGGAAACCGGCTCCCCTGTAGGAGCGACGTCAGTCGCGACCGGATACCGCGGGGCTTCGCGACTCACGTCGCTCCCACAGCTACTTCATGACGATCTTGGTACTCAGCGAGTGATGACCCGATGCGGAAACCGGTATTCCTGAAAGCATTGCTGGCGATGACGGTTCTAACGCTCAGCGCCTGCACGCACGTACCGAAACCGGAACCGGAACACAATCCGCTCGCGCAATGGACACCCTCGCCCAACCATGAAGCGCGCAGGCCAATCCTGATCGTCATCCATGCCACCGAGCAGAATTCGGTGGCCGAAAGCCTGGAGACCCTGCGGACGGAGAATTCCGGCGGACCGGTGAGCGCGCATTACCTGATCGGCCGCGACGGCGAACGTTACCAGCTGGTCGCCGATGAACTGCGTGCCTGGCATGCAGGCGGCGGCCGCTGGGGCACGATCACCGACGTCAACAGCGTCTCCATCGGCATCGAACTGGACAACGACGGGCGATCCGAATTTCCACCGACCCAGATCGACAGCCTGATCGTGCTGCTGGAGGATCTGTGCGAGCGGTTGTACATCCCGCGCACGCAGATCGTCGCGCATGCCGACTTCGCGCCCACCCGCAAGCAGGATCCGGGCACGCGTTTCCCGTGGAAGCGGCTGGCCGAAGCGGGTTTCGGCGTCTGGCCGGCCGCCGACGCACCACCGGCACCGGCGGGATTCGATCCCTGGAATGCGCTGCGCCTGATCGGTTACCCGCTGGACGACCGCGCCGCCACCGTGCGTGCCTTCCACCGGCGCTTCCGCGGCACCGAGACGGACGTGCTGGACGAGGAGGATCTGCGCATCCTGGCATCGCTCGTGCGACAGTCCGCGGGGGAGTAGCCGCCCGCGCGGGAGAACCGCGCTAGCGGCCGGACAATCCGTAAGCGGCCGGCGAGCCGGCCTTGTAGGACAGTCCCGGCTGCGCGATCAGCGTTTCACCGTCCAGCCGGAACACATGCACGCGGCGCTCGATCATGCTCTGCGCGAACACCGTGCGCGCATCGTCGAGGAATCCGACCCCCTGCGCCCAGCCGCCGAATCCGGTTTCCGCCATGCGCCGCAGCCGGCCCGATTCGATGGCCAGCACCACCAGCCGGCTGTCCGGCGAATACAGCGGATGCGAGCGCGGAAGCGTGCTCATGTTCTGCAGGGCCGCCGCGGCATGGCGGCCATCGGGCGCGCAGGCCACGCCTTCCGGCGACATGCCGACCGAGGCGGTATCGATGACCCGCGGCAGCGCGCCGCGGGTGTCGATCAGACTGACCGTGTCGACATCGCCGGTCACCCTGCCGTAGTTCGCGACCACCGCCAATCCGGTGTCGCCGCAGAACGACAGCGCGGTGGGGCCGATGCCGGCGCTCATCTCGTGGCGGGCGGGCAGGATCGGGCGGCCCTGATCCACCGCGAGCCAGGCGATAGGTGGCTGCCCGGCAGGCTCACCAGCGCATGCGCGCCATCGGCGCTGAATGCCGTTGCGATCGGCGCGCTGCCCGCTTCGAAGCGGGCCACCTCGACGACTTCCCAGCGATCCGCGCGTTTCTCCAGCACGCTGATGCTGTCGGCGCCGGTATGCGGCACCCAGGCATGGCGGCCATCCGGATGTAGGCTCACCGACGAGGGTGCCGCCGCCAGGGTCAGCGTCTGCGACACACGCATCGGCGTCGAGGCCAGATCGATCACCGCCATCGCGGGATTGGCGGTGAACGCGCCGGCGCGCCCGGGATCGGCGCGGGTGAAGGCGGTGACCAGCGCCTCGCGGCGATCCGCGCTGATCGCGATGCTGGAGGGCGGCCCCTGGAAACTGACCGGCACCTCGACTTCGCCGAGCAGGCGCAGCTGTCCGTTGGCGGTGTCGTAGAACGCCGCGCGATCCGGCGCGGGCGTCCCGAGTATTTCCACCTCGCCATTGTTCATCCGCGCCTTGCCGTCCAGGGCGATCCCATTACCTGGGCATGCAAAGGCGCGACGGCGAGCAGGCAGGCCAGGAGGCACCCTCCGGCAGAGGCGGCATGACCAGGCATGGAGGCGTTCCGTAAGAGGGAAGGCCGGAATGCTAAGCGCATTCGTGCCAGCCGCGTGTTCAGCGTGGACGGGCAGGTTTGATGAACGCCGGCATGCCGGCGCCGACGGGACGGCGGGCGACTTAAAGCCCTTTTAATGCCGCCGGCGCAGGATGCGCCGCGACGCCATGCAGCCCCCACCCGGACGGAATCCCGTGAACCTGTTCCCCGCTCTCGTGCCAAGCCGTCGCGTATCGCCCCCACCTTTCCCGCCACCGACCGGCTACACGATCGCGCGGGTTTCCCGTCGCGACATCGAGGTGCTGATGGCGCTGTGCGATCTGCATGATCCCGGCCGGCACCCGGCGGCGGACGCCCGGGAATCCTCGGCGGGCGGTCTGCTTGAACTGATGGAAGCCCTGTTCGATCCGCCGCTGCGCGCCTGGGCCTGGATCGCGCGTGACGGCGAGGCCGCGGTCGGCTATGCCGCCGCCACCATCGGCTTTTCGCTGCTGGAACGCGGCTACTACCTGCGGCTGGAATCGCTGTACGTGGATCCGGCGCATCGCGGTCGCGATGTGGAAACACGCCTGCTTGCTTCGGCAAGCGCGACGGCCGTGCAGCTTGGCTGCTTCGCCGTGGAATGGCAGCAGGGCGCGCACCTGCCGTCGTTGCACGTCGCTGGCGCCAGTGTTGCCGATGGCCGCCGCGGCACGCTTCGCCTGCCCATCCCCGCCGCATCATGAGCCGCGGGCGCCGCCGTTCCTCCCCCCGGTGGCGCCCCGGCCGGCGCGTCGCCGCCTTCTTCCTGTTCCTGATCGTCGGAATGCTCTACATGTCCCTGTCCGCCTGCAGCACCGTTCCCTATCCGCAGTCACCGCAGTATCGCGAGCGCGCGTTCCAGAATCCGGTCGAACCCCGCCAGCCGGCCGCACGGGAAATCCCCGGACTGTGGTGGCGCTTCATGTTCGGAAAATCCGGACGCACCGTGCCGCCCGCCGCGCTGCCGGTCCGGAAAATCACCCGCGCGGAACTGGACGCGGCCGCGGATGGCACGCTCTACCGCGTCGGTCACTCGACGATCCTGCTCAAGCTGGAAGGCGGCTACTGGATCACCGATCCGGTGTTCTCCGAGCGCGCGTCGCCCGTGCAATGGGCGGGACCCAAGCGTTTTCACGCACCGGCGATCGCGCTGTCCGAACTTCCACCACTCGCCGGCGTCATCCTGTCGCACGATCACTACGATCACCTGGACAAGGCGACGATCCGCGCGCTCGCCGAGCGCGCCGAACGCTTCATCACGCCGCTGGGCGTGGGTGATCTGCTGGCCCGCTGGGGCGTGCCGAAGGATCGGATCACCCAACTGGATTGGTGGCAGTCGGTGCGGGTGGGTGGCCTGCACTTGACTGCCACCCCCGCGCAGCATTTCTCCGGACGCGCGCCGTTCCAGCGCAATCCCACCCTGTGGTCGTCCTGGGTCATCGAAACGCCGCACCAGAAGATTTTCTTCACTCAACACCGGCTATTTCGCCGGCTTCCGCGAAATCGGCGAGCGGCTGGGACCGTTCGATCTGACCCTGCTCGAATGCGGCGCCTACGATCCGCTCTGGGAAGGCGTGCACATGCTGCCCGAACAGAGCGT
>OFCY01000077.1_pt1 | contig 17526 bp, 18 predicted proteins | sample 1520981 | NCBI WGS metagenome assembly OFCY01 (sample SAMEA2532533, study PRJEB24079) | metagenome
GATCGTGGGCGAGAAGGTGGTCGCGGATCCTGCGCCAGCGCCTGTATGCACACCTGATCGGCCTGGATGCGGAATTCCACGACCGCACCCGCAGCGGCGAGCTGATCTCGCGGCTGTCGGCCGACAGCGAACTGCTGCGCAGCGTGGTCGCCAGCAGCATGTCGGTGGCCCTGCGCAGCAGCGTGACCGTGATCGGCAGCCTGGTGATGCTGTTCGTCACCAGCCCGCGCCTGGCCGGATTCGCGCTGCTGGGCATCCCGCTGGCGGTGTTGCCGATCGTGCTGGGCTCGCGCCGGCTGGGTAAGGCATCGCGCGCCAGCCAGGACCGGGTGGCCGACGCCAACACACTACCCAGCGAAACCCTGGGCGCGGTGCGGACGGTGCAGTCGCATGCGCGGGAAAGTTACGAACGCGGCCGCTTCGACGCCGCGCTGTCGGTGGCGGTGGACACTTCGCGCCGGCGCATCCGCGCCCAGGCCTGGGTGACCGCGGCGGCCATCACCTTGATCTTCGGCACCATCGTGCTGGTCTTGTGGATGGGCGCGCACGACGTGGCCGAGGGCGCGATGACCGCCGGCACGTTGGCCCAGTTCGTCCTGTACGCCCTGATTGGCGGCGGCTCGGTCGGTGCGCTGGCGGAAGTTTGGAAAGAAATGCAACGACGCGGCCGGCGGCATGGGCCGGCATCGCCGAACCTGTTCGAGGAAACCCCGACCGCATCGCCGCGCCCGCCGCGGCCGCGTGCCCTGCCGGGCCGCTGCACGGCGAGATCCGCTTCGAACAGGTGGTGTTCCACTATCCGTCTCGCCCGGACCTGCCCGCGCTCGATGGCTTCGACCTGGCGGTGAAGCCCGGCGAGACGGTCGCGCTGGTCGGTCCTTCCGGCGCCGGCAAGAGCACCGTGTTCTCGATGCTGCTGCGCTTCCATGACGTGCAGTCCGGCGCGATTCGCGTGGACGGTGTCGATGTGCGCGAGCTGGATCCGACCGACCTGCGCGAACAGATCGCGCTGGTTCCCCAGCAACCGACCATCTTCGCCGCCAGCGCGGCCGACAACATCCGCTACGGTCGACTCGATGCCAGCGAGGAGCAGGTGCGCGCCGCCGCCGAGGCGGCCGAGGCCGACGATTTCCTGCACGAGCTTCCCGACGGCTTCGACAGCCAGTTGGGCGAGCGCGGCGCACGCCTGTCCGGCGGCCAGCAGCAACGCATCGCGATTGCGCGCGCCTTGCTGAAGGATGCGCCCATCCTGCTGCTGGACGAGGCCACCAGCGCGCTCGACGCGCAGAGCGAACGCGCCGTGCAGCATGCGCTGGAACGGCTGATGCAGGGTCGCACCACCCTGGTCATCGCCCATCGCCTGGCCACCGTGCTCAAGGCCGATCGCATCGTGGTGATGGATCGCGGCCGCATCGTCGCGCAGGGCACGCACGAGGAACTGCTGGCACAGGACGGCCTGTACGCGGAACTGGCGCGCCTGCAGTTCCTCGACTGAGGATGCCTTGGGCCGGCGCGCCGGTTAACATCCGCTCTCCACCGGATTCCCTTGCGAAGGACCTGGTATGAACGATTGCAGCTGCGAACATCCCCTCAACGATTCCCAGTACATGAGCCGGGGCGGACAGGACCTCAAGAGTTGCCCGCGCTGCTCCAGCCAGGCGGGCCGGCATGTCTTCCATCCGGTCGGACAGTTCGGCATGCGCACGATGGCCGACGGCCAGGAGATCGTGCAGTCCTGGTGCCCGGCCTGCCGCTCCAATTCCACTCCGGAAAAGCCCGCCTACGTGTGCCGTTGAGCGCACGCGGCAAGCGCTTCATGCCGATGGCTTTCCGCCTCCGCGGCGCGTGCAGATGAACCTGGCCCTGTTTGACTTCGACGGCACCCTCACGGTCCGCGAGATGATGCCGGATTTCATGCGCGCCGCGGTTCCGCCGGTCCGCCTGGCCGTGGGCCAGGTGGTGCTGGCGCCGATGGTGCTCGGCTACCGCGCCGGCTGGGTGTCGGGCCACCGGGTGCGCGCGACCATCGTGGATTTCGGTTTCCGCCGGGTCGCCGAAAGCCGCCTGCGCGAAACGGGCAAGGCGTTCGCCGAGCAGGTATTGCCCGGCGTGCTGCGCGCGGACGCGATGGCCCGCCTGCACTGGCATCGTGATCGCGGCGATACGGTGGTGGTGGTGTCCGGCGGCCTGGACACCTACCTGTCACACTGGTGCCAGGCGCAGGGACTGGAGCTGCTCTGTTCGCAACTGGAAAGCCGCGATGGCCGGATGACCGGACGCTATCGAGGCGCGCAGTGCGTGGGCGAGGAAAAGGCGCGCCGCATCCGCGAGCGCTACGACCTGTCGCGCTACGCGCGCATCCACGCCTACGGCGACACCCACGAGGATCACGCCATGCTCGGCCTGGCGCACGAGGCCTGGTATCGCGGTCAGCCCTGGCGTCGCGGCTGACGGTTTCCGGAGGGGGCGACAACAGCCCCGCTACAACGTGTTTGTTCGACTGAACCGTTGACGGATCACGCCGCTTCCGGCGCGGGCTCCGGTTCCGGCAACACCAGCGGCACCTTGATGCGCGCACGGCTCGGGAACGCATGCCGCAGGATCCGCCAGGCCACCTGGCCGAACTGGCGCGGCAGCGAGCCGGTGTTGTAGTGCTGGCCATAGCGCGCGCAGATTCCGCGCACTTCCACCGCCATCTCCGCGTAGCGGTTGGCCGGGATGTCGGGATAGAAATGGTGTTCGATCTGGTGGCTCAGGTTGCCGGACATGACGTCCATCCACTTGCCGCCGCCGATGTTGGAGGAACCGCGCAGCTGGCGCAGGTACCAGTGGCCACGCGATTCGTTCTTGATGCATTCCTTCGGGAAGGTCTCGGCCTCGGCGGTGAAATGCCCGCAGAAGATGATCACGTAGGTCCACACGTTGCGCATGCCGTTGGCGACCAGGTTGCCCAGCAGCACCGGCAGGAAGAACGGGCCGGCCAGGGCCGGGAACACCAGATAGTCCTTGACCAGCTGGCGCGTCATCTTGCGCACCACCGGGCGCGCCTTGCGGCGCAGCTGCGCGCCGGTCATCTTGCCGTGCCACCAGCGACCCAGCTTGAGATCCTGGATGGCCACGCCCCACTGGAAATACAGCGCGAAGAACACCGCGACGATCTACTCACCAGATAGAACGGCTTCCACTTCTGTTCCGGGAAGATCCGCAGCAGGCCGTAACCGATGTCGTCGTCCAGGCCACGGATGTTGGTGTAGGTGTGATGGCGGAAGTTGTGCGTATGCCGCCAGTTCTCGCTGGTGGCGATGATGTCCCACTCGTAGGTCCGGCCGTTGATCTGCGGATCGCCCAGCCAGTCGTACTGGCCATGGATGACGTTGTGGCCCAGCTCCATGTTCTCCAGGATCTTGGCCCCGCCCAGCAACAGCGCGCCGAGGATCCAGGCTGGCCAGAACAGCCAGGCCCAGGCCTGCCCCGCCACCAGCAGGCCGCCCAGCAGCGCCGAGGCGAACAGCAGCGCGCGCGCGGCGACTTCGATGTAGCGGACCGCCTTGATGACGCGGCGGATGTAGCGCGCATCGCGCTCGCCCAGGGTCGCCACGGTGCGTGCGCGCAGCGCGTCCAGTTCTTCGCCGAAGCGATCCAGTTCGGCCGGGGTCAGGGCCCGGTTGCGTGCAGCGCTCATCAGAGATCCAGTTCCAGATCGGTCACGGCGCTGTTGATGCACAGCTTCAGCGCCTGGGTGGTTCCTGCGCCAGCGCGCCGCTGGGCAGATGACGGGTGGCGCCTGTGGCCTTGCCGCAGGCGCAGGTGTTGCAGATGCCCATGCGGCAACCGGATTCGGGTTTCAGCCCCGCTCTTCCAGTGCCACAGCAACGACTGTCCACGCGCGACCTGCAGGCACGGCCGCTGCGGGTCAGGTGGACTTCGACCTGGCCGCTGTCTTCGACGGCATTCGGCGGCAGGCTGAACGCCTCGGCCTGGAAGCCGGCCGCGTGGCCTTCCAGCAATCGCCGCGCGGTCTCGACGAAACCGCCGGGACCGCAGGCCATCACCCGCCGTCCGGCCAGCGCGGAAATCCGCGCGTCCAGCCAATCGGCGTCGATGCGGCCGGCCTGCTCGTCGGCGTCGCGCGCGGCTTCGCCGGTCAAGCCGAGGTGCAGGCGGAAACGCGGATGGCGCACGGCCAGCCCACGCAGTTCATCCAGGAAGCACAACTCCTCGCGGGTGCGCGCCCAGTAAGCGAGATCCAGCTCCACCGGCATGCCCTGGGCTGCCAGTTGCCGGGTCAGCGCCACCAGCGGGGTGATGCCGCTGCCGGCGGCCAGGAACAGCCAGCGGCCCTCGGCATGCCCCGGCAGGCACAACTCGCCGAACGCCTGGCCCAGTTCGAAGACCTCTCCCGCGCGGGCATGTCCATGCAGGTACTGGCTGACCTTTCCCGCCTCCACCGCCTTGACGGTGATCGCCAGCAGGCCGTCCGCGCGCGGCGGGGCGGTCAGGCTGTAGCTGCGGGTATGGCGAACCCCGCCGATGTCCACGCCCAGGTTGACGTGCTGCCCCGGCCGGAAGCCGGCCCAGTGCCGTTGGGCCTGAGCCAGAGCGTCACCGCGCCTTTCGCGGCGTCTTCGCGGGCAACCAGGCGCGCGCGCGGTCGATCCCAGGTCCAGTTGCGGTTGAGCCTGCCGGCCCAGAAGTCGAAGACATCGGGCGCGACCAGCGGGCTGATCAGCCGTCGCAACGCACCCGATGGGCGGCGGGTGGCGGGGAGGACACGAGCGTTCATGGGGGCACTATACCGGTGTCAATACAGTCGTGTATACAACCGTATATTAATTCTTGCGGCTATGATGCCGGCCAGTCCCTCTCCATTCAGCCCCGTACGCTCCCATCCATGTCCTCCTCCGTCCTCCCCCACGACGACCACGGCCCCGGCCGCAAGGCGACGATTTCCCGGGAGGATCTGCTGGCGGCGGCGCTGAAATTGCTCGGCCCGCATCGCGGCGTCTCCACCCTCAGCCTGCGCGAAGTCGCGCGCGAGGCCGGCATCGCGCCGAACAGCTTCTACCGGCAGTTCCGCGACATGGACGAGCTGGCGGTGGCGCTGATCGACCTGGCCGGCAGTTCGCTGCGCAAGATCATCGGCGAGGCCCGCCAGCGCGCGGCCAGCAGCGACCGTAGCGTGGTACGCAGTTCGGTGGAGGCATTCATCGAGCAGTTGCGCGCCGACGACAAGCTGCTGCACGTGCTGCTGCGCGAGGGCACGGTCGGTTCCGACGCCTTCAAGCAGGCGGTGGATCGCGAACTGGATTTCTTCGAGGAAGAGCTGCGCATCGATCTGATCCGCCTGGCGATCCGCGACAACGCACCGTTGCACGAACCGGCGCTGGTCTCCCGGGCCATCACCCGCCTGGTGTTCGCCATGGGCGCCACCGCGATGGATCTGCCGCCGGAAAAGGATCCGGAGCTGATCGATCAGGTCTCGCAGATGGTCCGCATGATCATCACCGGCTCGCGCGCGCTCGCCGCCGGCCGCTGATTCCGCGAATCAGGGAGCGGCTCAGGGAGTTATTCGGATCGGCGTGCCGACCGGCACCCGCCGCCCTATCTCGTCCATTTCCGCATTGGTCACCGCGATGCAGCCATCGGTCCAGTCGCCGCGGTAACCCGGCGGCGTCGCCCCATGGATCGAGGACGGCGCTCCTACCCCTTGTCCCCACATCACATGTATAAGCGGCCTCCGGCCGCGAGCCCTTTCGCCTTGCCTAACCATCCGCAAAAATCTCGCGCCAGGGACGGCGCTCCTACCCCTTGTTCCCACATCACGCGGTAGGAGCGGCCTCCGGCCGCGAGCCCTTCCGCCTTGCCTAACCCTCCATCAAAAAGCTCGCGCCGGGGACGGCGCTCCTACCTGAGTGGTGGGGGGATGGCGTTTACGCGGGTAGCGCGCGTGCGAGCAGGTTGTCGGCGGCGTCGATGCCCGGGTGGCTGCCGAAGGCCCACCCCTGTCCGGGGGCGAGCCGGCCGCGGATGAAGGCGTCGGCGGCGGGACTGCCGGCGCGCAACAACACCGTCGCCTGCAAGGCCAGTGCGAGCCGTTCAGTCAGGTTGCGCGCGCCGGCTTCGCTGGCGCGCGCCAGATCCGTCATCAACATCGCGACGAAGCCGTCGAAAACCGGCTCCCTGCCCGCCACGGATTCCAGTTCGGTCGCCAGCGCCGCGCGGGTTTCCGGTTCGCGCGTCAGCGCGCGCAGAACGTCCAGGCACTGGATGTTGCCGCTGCCTTCCCAGATGGAATTGAGAGGCGCTTGCCGGTACAGCCGCGGCAGGATGGATTCCTCGACATAGCCCGCGCCGCCCAGGCACTCCTGCGCCTCGTTGACGAAGGCGGGCGTGCGCTTGCAGATCCAGTATTTGCCGATGGCGGTGGCGATGCGAGCGAACGCGGCCTCGCCGACATCGCGCGGTGCGCGCTCGACCGCGCGCGCCACCCGCAGCGCGAATGCGGTGGCCGCCTCGGATTCGATCGCCAGATCCGCCAGCACGTTCGCCATCAGCGGGTGGTCGACGAGTGCTTTGCCGAAGGTGCGCCGATGTCGCGCATGGTGCAGCGCCTGCGCCAGCGCCATGCGCATTTCCGCCGCCGAGCCGAGCATGCAGTCGAGCCGGGTGAACATCACCATCTCGATGATGGTCGCCACGCCGCGTCCTTCCTCGCCGACCCGCCAGGCCAATGCGTTGCGGAATTCCACTTCGCTGGAGGCGTTGGACCAGTCGCCCAGCTTGTCCTTCAACCGCATCAGCGTGAAGCCGTTGCGTTCGCCATCGGGCAGGCGGCGCGGCATCAGCAGGCAGGTCAGCCCGCCCGGCGCCTGCGCCAGCACCAGGAAGCCATCGCACATTGGCGCGGAGAAGAACCATTTGTGCCCCACCAGCCGATAACCCTCGCCGTCCGGCGTCGCGGTGGTGGTGTTGGCGCGCACGTCCGAGCCGCCCTGCTTCTCGGTCATGCCCATGCCCAGGGTGATGCCGGCCTTGTCGGCCAGCGGCAGATCACGCGGGTCGTACAGCGGCGCGGCGGCCGCTTCCGCCCAGGCCGCCAGTGCCGGTTCGCGCCGCAGTACCGGCACCGCCGCGTGGGTCATGGTCAACGGGCAACTGGTGCCGGCGTCGGCCTGGTGGTGCAGGTAACTCAGCGCGGCGCGCGCCACATGCGCGCCCGGTTGCGGGTCATGCCAGGACAGGCCGGCCACGCCATGCGTCTTGGCCGCCTCCATCAGCCGGTGATAGGCCGGATGGAATTCCACGGTGTCGATGCGATGGCCGAAGCGATCGTGCGTGCGCAGGCGCGGACGATCGCGGTTGGCGTCAAAGCCGATGCGGTACAGCTCGTCCCCCGCCAGCGCGCCGTACACGGCCAGCCGCGCCGTGAACGCCGCACCGCCTTCGCGGGCGACCGCCTCGCGCAGGGCGATGTCGTCGGCCCATAGATCGCGGGGTTCGAATGCGGGCGGCTGGTTCTCGACCCGATGGGTTTCGAAGGGCGGCAATCCGTTCATCGCGTGGACTCCATCACGGCATGCGCATGGATTCTCCCCCAAAAGCGCGCTGGATGTGGGCGTCGGGCCCGCTTGTTCAACCTAGCCCGGCGAGCGCCTGCAGGAAGGCCGGCTGCAACGCCAGCTTGCCGAACACGCCGTGCTGGGTGCCGCTCAGCACGCGCAGCATGTGCCGGCTTCCCCACGGCAAGCGTCCCAGCGGCAGGAACGCGACGTCGCGCGTGCGCGCGATCCAGTCGTGCTCGGACTGGAAGATCGGTGTCAGCCAGCGACTCCAGAACTGGTAGATGCGCACATGCGCCTCGCGCTCGCGCTGGTAGCGCGCCAATGCGGCCTCGACGGCGGTTTCCGCACGCAGCGCGTCGCGCAATGCCAGCGCGTCCATCAGCGCCATGTTCACGCCCTGGCCGAGCTGCGGACTCATCGAATGAGCCGCATCCCCGACCATCACCAGCCGGCCACGCGACCAGCGGCTTAGCGTGGCATCGCGGTAACTCGCGCGCGCCAGTTGCGCCGGTTCCAGCAGTCCCTCTAGTTGCGGTTCGATCCCCGGCCAGATTGCCGCCACTTCACGCCGCCAGCTTTCGATGCCCTGGCCGTGCCACTGCTCGAACGTGGCGGTCGGCAGGCTCCAGAAGAAACTCAGCCGCGGCGTGTCGTCGTCCGGCCGCGTACCCACCGGCAGCATGCCGATCATCTTGCGCGCGGCGACATAGCGCTGGCGAAGTTCGTCCGGCCACGGCCATTCCCCTTGCGGCACCAGGCACCACAGCGCACCCCATGGATACGGCGCGTCCAGCCTGACCGCGCCGGTGTGCCGACGCAGCCGCGAAGCCGAACCGTCGGCGGCGATGATCAGGTCGTAGGGGCCGTGGCGGGCACCGGTGTGATCACGCAGCCAGCGCGTGTCCTCTTCGACCTCTTCGATGGACACGCCCTGGCGCACGTCGGTCCGTCCCGGCCAGGCGTCACCCAACAGCGAGAACAGCGCGCCACGCTGCATGCCCAGGCCGAACAGCCCCGCATCCAGCCGCGCGTAGCGCATGTCCATCACCGCGCGTCCACAAGGCGTCTCCCCGTACAGCCTGCGCACGCGCCGTCCATGCGCCAGCGCGGCCTCCAGCAGTCCCAGTTCCCAGAGCACCTGCAACCCGGTCGGCTGCAACAGGAATCCCGCCCCCACCGGTCCCAGTTGCGGCGCGCGCTCGAATACCTCCACCGCATGTCCGTCGCGCGACAGCAGCAGCGCCAGGGCCTGGCCGGCGGTGCCGTATCCGACGATGGCGACGTGTTGTTTCCGCATCCGTGTGGTCTCCCTTACCTCATAAAAAACCCCGCCGAAGCGGGGTTCGAGAAATCTCGCAGCGTTGCAATCAGTCGGACGGCGTGACGCTGCCGGCCTGTGCGCCCTTCGGGCCCTGGGTCACTTCATAGGTCACTCGCTGGCCTTCTTTCAGGCTGCGGAAGCCCTTGGAGTTGATCGCGGAGTGATGCACGAAGACATCGGCGCTGCCATCTTCTGGCGCGATGAATCCGAAGCCCTTGGCATCGTTGAACCATTTCACGGTACCGTACGGCATAGCGCTTGCGTTTCCTTTGTAAGGTGCGGGTGGTTAACGTGCGGCGACAACCGCACCCGCCGAGTATGCAAAGGCTTTGCCGTGTTGACAATCACCCGCGCGCGAGTTCGCCAATCAGTTCCGGCAGTCCCGACGAGGCCGCTTCGACGTTGGCCAGCACTTCGGCCATCGTGATCTCCTCGCCGGTGCCGCAACCGGCGGCCCAGTTGGCGACGATCGCCAGGCAGGCGTAATCCAGCCCCAATTCGCGCGCCAGGCCGGCTTCCGGCATGCCGGTCATGCCCACCAGGTCGCAGCCGTCGCGGCGCATCCGCGCGATCTCCGCCTTGGTTTCCAGGCGCGGTCCCTGGGTGGCGCCATAGCAGCCACCATCCACAAGTTTGACGCCGGTCACGCGCGCGGCCGCGACGATCTTGTGCCGCAGCAAAGGCGTATAGGGCTCGCCGAAGTCCACATGCAGCACTTCGCTGCCGGGCTCCTCGCAGATCGTGGAAATACGACCCCAGGTGTAATCGATGATCTGATCCGGACAGGCCAGCACGCGCGGGCCGAACCGTTCGGTAATGCCGCCGACCGTATTGAGTGCCAGCACCCGGCTCGCGCCGATGTCCTTCAGCGCGGCCAGGTTGGCGCGGTAGTTCACCTGGTGCGGCGGCACCGAATGGCCTTCGCCATGACGGGCCAGGAACGCCACCTTCTGCCCCAACAGGTGACCGATGCGGATCGGTCCGGACGGTTGGCCGAAGCGGGTGTCCACTTCGCGCGTTTCGACGTCGGCCAGCGCGGCCAGACGATAGACGCCGGTGCCGCCGATGACCGCCAGCGCGATGCCGCTCATGCCTCTTCCTTCAGCGCGTAGATGGCCGGCAGGTTGCGGCCCTGCTCGTAGTAGTCCATGCCGAAACCGAACACGTAGCGATCCGCCACTTCCACGCCCATGTAGTCGGCCTGCACGCCTTCGACGCAGCGATCGTGGCGCTTGACGCTCAGCGCGGCGATGCGCACGTCGGTGGCGCCCTGCTCCAGGCACCACTGGCGCACTGCCAGCAGGGTATGGCCTTCGTCGAGGATGTCGTCGACCAGCAGCACGCGTCGGCCGTACAGCGCGGTGGCCGGGCGATGCTTCCATACCAGTTCGCCGCCGGCGGTCTCGCCGCGGTAGCGGGTGGCGTGCAGGTAGTCGAATTCCAGATCCAGCCCGCGCGCGCCCAGTTCCAGCGCCAGCTGGCCAGCGAACGGCAGCGCGCCGTGCATGATGGTGAGGTACACCGGCACTTCGCCGGCGTAGTCGCGCGCGATCGGTTCGGCCATGCGCGCGATCGCCTGATCGAGGGTGGCGCGGTCCACCAGCAGATCCGCATTGGCCAGTGCATCGGCCAGCGGCGGCCGCGTCGTTCCCAGTTTGCTCATCACACCACTCCTGTATTGCCGAGCACGCGCGCCTGCGCCTGCCCATAACGTTGATCGGCCAGCAGGCCGTCCCAGCCCAGTGCGCCGCGGCCAATCAGGCCCAGCAGCGCGGCGGTGTTGAGGGCGCGCCCTTTCACCGCCTTGAGCGATTCCTCCACCAGCTTCGGCGAACACACCAGCACCACGTCGCAACCCGCATCCAGGTGCAGCCCGATGCGCGCCTTCACGCCGCCGGCGGAGAACGCCGCGGCCATGCCGATGTCGTCGGAGAACACCACGCCGCGGAAACCCATGTCCGCGCGCAGGATGTCCTGGATCCAGCGCGGCGAATAGCCGGCCGGCTCCGGCGCCACCGCCGGGTACTTCACGTGCGCCATCATCACCGCGTCCGCGCCAGCCTCGATGCCGGCCGCGAACGGCAGCAGGTCCTGCCCGCGCAGTTCCTCCAGCGTGCGCGGATCGGCCGCATCGTCGAAGTGGGTATCTTCCAGCACCGTGCCATGGCCGGGGAAATGCTTGAGCGTGGCCGGCATGCCGACGCTGTGCATGCCCTGCACATACGCCCGGGTGAACGCGGCCACCACCTGCGGATCCGCGTCGAACGCGCGATCGCCGATGGCGCGGTTGCCGCGCGCCAGATCCACCACCGGAGCGAAACTCAGGTCGATGCCGCTGGCGCGGATTTCGCTGGCCATCAGCCAGGCGTGTTCCTGTGCCAGTTGCAGCGCGCCCTGCGGGTCCTCCGCATAGCGCTTGCCGAAGCCCTCCAGCGGCGGCAGCGCGCTGTAGCCTTCGCGGAAGCGCTGCACGCGACCGCCTTCCTGATCCACGCAGATCAGCTGCGGACGCGGCGCGGCTTCGCGGATGGCGGCGGACAGCTCGGTGACCTGCGCGCGCGAGGCGAAGTTGCGGGTGAACAGGATGACGCCGGCGACGGCGTCGTGCTGCAGCCAGTCGCGCTCCTGGGCGCTGAGTTCGGTGCCGGCGATGCCGATGACGAGCATGGTGGGGTCCTCAGGGAAGGTCGCTGGCGTCGCGTTCGGCCGCGGACCACTGCGAGTACGGGTGCGACGCCAGGGCCAGATTGTAATAGCGCGGGCTGTCGGTGACCTGCCTGCCGATCCAGTCCGGTTTCACGAAGGCTTCATCGGCGCTGGCCAGTTCAATCTCGGCCACCACCAGGCCGGCGTTCTCGCCCAGGAACTCGTCCACCTCCCACAGGTGCCCGGCATGGCGGACATGGTGGCGGCGTTTGTCGATCAGCCCGCCCACGCACAGGTCCAGCAGCGCGCGCGCCTCTTCCACCGGGATGGGATAGTCGAACTCCTGGCGGGTATGGCCGAGCTCGCGCGACTTGAGGTTGAGATAAGCCTCGTCGCCCTGGATGCGCACCCGCACCGACGCCTTCTGCCGGCCCTCGTCCATCGCCGCCATGTCGTTGATGTAGCCCTGCGCCATCGGCACGACGTCATGCGCCGCCTCGCGCCAGCCCTCGCCGGTGACCAGGAATTTGCGTTCGATTTCTAAAACCCATGGGATGGAGCCGTGAATGGGGAATGGAGAATCGGAAATCGTCGAAGCAGGAGCAGGGAGCAAGCGCATTGGCTTTCGATTCCCCATTCCCGATTCCCTATTTCCGTCGTTCAAACAACGCAATCGATTCGACGTGGGCGGTGTGCGGGAACATGTCCATCACGCCGGCCGACTTCAGTTCGTAGGTTGTGTTGACGAGGAACCGGCGTCGCGGGCGAGCGAACCGGGTGGCAGCTGACGTAGACGATACGGTTGAATTGTTTTCAGGGGCAGCTGTTGCAGCACTTCGATGGCACCCGAGCGCGGCGGGTCCAGCAGCAGCTTGTCGAAGCCCTGCCGCATCCAGCTCGTGCCGCGCTGATCCTGGGTCAGGTCGGCGGCATGGAACTGCGCGTTCGCCAGTCCGTTGCGCTGCGCGTTCTCGCGTGCCCTCGCCACCAGGCCGGCGTCGCCCTCCACGCCCACCACCTCGCCGACCAGCCGGGCCATCGGCAGGGTGAAGTTGCCCAGGCCGCAGAACAGATCCAGCACCCTGTCCCGTGGCTGCGGGTCCAGCAATTCGAACGTCCGCGCGATCATCTTCTGGTTCAGCCCGGCGTTGACCTGGATGAAATCCAGCGGGCGGAACGCCAGTTCGACGTTCCACTGCGGCAGGACGAAGGCCAGCGCCGGCGCTTCCGGCCACAGCGGATGCACGCTGTCCACGCCGCCCGGCTGCAGGAAGATGGCGAACGAATGCTGCTGCCCGAACGCGATCAGCGCGGCGCGGTCGGCTTCGCCCAGCGGTTTCAGGTGCCGGAACACCAGCGCGATGCCGCTGAATTCCGCGGTGGCATCGCCGGCGATGAATTCGATCTGCGGAATGTCGGCGCGCGCCTCCAGGCCGTCCACCAGCGCCGCCAGCGCGGCGATGCGTCCGCCGATCTCCGGGATGACGGTATGGCACTCGGACAGGTCGGCGACGAAGCGCGGATCCTGTTCGCGGAAACCGACCAGGGTCTTGTCCTTCTTGTCGACCCGGCGCACCGAGAAGCGGCCTTTGCGCCGATAGCCCCAACTCGCATCCACCAGCGGCGCCAGCACGCTGCCCGGCGAAACATGGCCGATGCGCTCCAGGTTCTCCATCAGCACGCGCTGCTTGGCGTGGATCTGCTTGTCCTCGTCCAGGTGCTGGAGGACGCAGCCGCCGCAGGTGCCGAAATGCGCGCAGCGCGGCGCCACCCGGTCCGGCGAAGCCTGCAGCACTTCCAGCGCACGCGCTTCATCGAAATGGCGGTTCTTGGCGGTCTGTTCGGCCATCACCCGCTCGCCCGGCAGCGCGCCGGCCACGAACACGGCCTTGCCGCTCTCGCCGGGCGCGGCGGCGCGGCGTGCCACGCCCGGCCGTCGTGGGTCAGGTCGAGGATCTCGGCTTCAAAAGGGGTTTTGTCGATGCGGGAGGAACGGCTGCGGGCCACGTGGCGAAAGCTGCGTGCGATTACGGGGCGCCATTGTCGCATGAGCGGGGCGGGCCTCTCCCGACGTCCCGCCCGCCCCCACCTCCCCCTTGACCCACCATCCGGTGGTTGAAAGCGAAAAGGGGGACTGAGGGGATTTGCTCCTCGGCCCCTCGGCGCGCTACTTCTGCTTCCACCCACCCGCATCCTGATACCACCAGCCGCCACGGGCGCTGGCGATCCACTGCTGGGCGAAGGTCTGGCGGATCTGCGCTTCCCACTCCGGATGGCCGTTGGCGACGGCGATCTCGCGGTACGCCGCCTTGCGGTCGCGGTTGTCGTCGGCCACCGCCTGGGTGATAGCCACCCGGTCCTTGAGCGCCAGTTTGCCGGCGTCGCGCACCTCGATCATGCCGTCGCGGGTCAGGCCCAGCGCGCCGGCGTCGAACCCGGCCTGCAACTGATTGCGGAAACGCTCGGCCATGCGCGCCTGGATGGCCTGGATGGCCGGGGTCTTGATGTTGATGTCGGCGCTTTCCTGCGCGTGCGCGCTGGCGATGCCGATCAGCGACAGCCAGTCGAAGCCGCGGCGCGACACCGGCGTCAGCGAAGCACTGCCGCCCGGCGTGGCCGGAACATTGGAATCGGGCTTGGTCTCCGGCTTGGCCGGCGTCGTCTTCGCATCGTCGCCGATGACTTTCTCGACGAACTCGCGCGCGGCTTCCTTGGCCTCCGCGGCCGGAAAGTAGACGTTGATGGTGACGCATGCGGTCAGCAGCAGCGCGGAGGCGACAGAGGTTCCCAACCAACGGTGCATGTGTGTCTCTCCTGGGTGGCTACTGGAATACCGGTTTGCTTTCGCCGCGGGTCACGTCGCCCAGGCGCTTGACCAGGGTCGGCCAGTCGACCTGGTGGTTGTAGCCCACCACGGTCAGGCGCGGCAGGCCCTGGCCTTCGACAATGATAAAACCGGCACCGGCTGAACCCAGCCCGTCCATCCGGCAGATTTCCTCGGACAGGCGGCAGCGGATACCGATGCGGCGGTAACCGAAATCGTCGAACAGCTTCAGCGCCTGCGCTTGCAGGCTGCTGCCCAGCCCCTGCCCGCCGCCGACGCTGGACAGATCCTGCACGGCGCGCTGGCTGATCCGCTGGCGCCCGCGCCATTGCGGGTCGGTATGCAGGTCGGCGTCGAACCCCTGCGGGCTCCAGTCAACCAGGCGCAGAGCGCGGATTTCACCGTCCAGCGCGCCGGTGATCTCGCCGAAACCGAACACGCCGGTCAACGCCTGCAGATCCAGATCGTCCAGCGCGATGTCCGCCGACAGCGTGGGCGCGGTGCCGAGCGGACGCTCCATCGACAGGCCCGAGACTTCCACCCGGCCGCCGAACATGTGTGCGGTCAGGGTGCCGTCGAAGTCGAGACGATCCTCCGCATAGCGCGCGCGCGGAATGCGTCCGCTGAGGTTGCCCTGGAACGCGGGCCAGTGCATCGCGGCGGCAAGCTGGCCGATGTCCAGATCCTTCACGCTCAGGCCGAAGTCGAATGCCAGACCGTCCGCTTGCCGCGGCGGGCGCAGGTTCAATGCCTCGAAGGTCACGCCGCCGCCCAGCACCGGCACGGTGACCGCTTCGCGCAATGCGATCGCGCCATCGCCGCTGCGCAGCGGGAACCCGGCCGCACCGAACGGCAATCCATGCAGGGCACCGCCGCGCCAGCGCAGGACACTGTCGCGTCGCGCATCGCCCGACAGCACCGGATTGCCCTCGATGCCCAGCAAACGGAAGCGATCGCGGCCATCGATCAGATCCACGTCGCGCAATGCCATCTCCGCCCCGCGCAGCGCGCCGGCCCGCAGATCCACCCGCGCCGCCAGCGAACCGCGCATGCGCAGATCCGACAGCCCGGCCAGGCCGAGCCAGCCGGACAGGTAACGGGCCTGCAACGGCGCCAGGTCGTCGCTGCGTACCTGCAACGCGGCGTCGCCCAGGTTCAATGCGCGGTCCAGGCTCAAGCCGCCGGTCACCTGCAATGCGGCGCCGTCGTCCCAGGCCAGCGTCGGCAATTCCCAGCGTCCGTCCGGCCAGCGCCGCGCCGCGACATTCACGCCGACCGGCGTCTCCGGCAAGGCGATGTAGGCATTGCCGGCGAGCAGTTCGCCGCCCCGCAGTTCGCCATCCAGGGTGACCAGCGTCTGCCGGGGAAACTGCCGGTAGTCCATTCGCAGGGCAGCGGACAGGCCTTCGGCGGCGATGCGGCCGTCCGGCGTATCGAGCGACAGGCCGCCGAGGCGAAGCGGTCCGGACACCTGCAGCGGACCGTGCTCCGGGACCCTCAGGTCCAGCCGGCCATCCAGACGCCCGTCTTTCAGTCGCGCCTCCGCCCATCCCCGCGCGACCAGCGCCTGCGCCCAGCTCACCGGGACCTGCACCAGATCGATCCGGGTGAGGTCCGGCGCGGCCGCGTTGCGCTCCATCGCCAGTGACGCGGGGCCGCCGGCCAGCCGGGCGCGGGTATGGGCCACATCGATGGCCACGTCCAGCCGCAGCGGAGAACCGCCGGCCTGGCTCACCCGGCCATCGCACCGCCAGGTTCCCCCGGTCCCGCGCCGCAACGGGCAACTCCAGCGCACGTCTCGCCAGTGGTAGCCCAGATCGTCCGCGCGCAGGCCCCGGGCCCGCAGGGACAGCTCACCGGCGTCCGCGTCCGCCGGCCAGGCCAGGCGCACGTCCACGTCTTCCAGCACCGCCACCGGCGTACTTATCCGGGTGATGTGGGCGCTGGCGACGCGGGCCTGCGCCGGGACCAGCGGAGTCAACCCCACCCACACCAGCAGCGTTAACATGCGGAAGCACATGGAGGCAGCATAACGATGTCCGGGGACAAAGAATAAAGCCACGCCTGCTGCTGGTCGAGGACGACCCGATCAGCCATGCCTTCATGCTGGCCGCGCTGCAGGCGCTGCCGGCGCAGGTCGACAGTGCCGACTCCGTCGCCGGCGCGCTGCGACGCGAGGACCAGCACGACCTCTGGCTCATCGATGCGAACCTGCCCGACGGCAGCGGCGCGCAGTTGCTTGCCGGCCTGCGCCGGCTGCGGGCACGCACGGTCGCCCTGGCGCACACCGCGGATCCTTCGGCGGACCGGCGCGAGTCGCTGCTCGCGGCCGGCTTCGCGGCGGTGCTGGTCAAGCCGCTGTCCGCGGCCGATCTGCAAGCGGTCGTGCGCCGGCATCTGCCGGCCAGCGCGGCGATCCCGCAGGACTGGGATGAGGCCGCCGCGCTGAAGGCGCTCAATGGCAACGCGCAGCACGTCACCACATTGCGACAGCTGTTCCTGGACGAGTTGCCCGCCAGCGTCGGCACGGTCGAACAATCCTTCCGCAACGGCGACCAGGAAGCCCTGCGCGCGGTCCTGCACAAGCTGCGCGCCAGTTGCGGGTTCGTGGGCGCCAGCCGGCTGGCAACGGCCGCGCAGCAGTTGCACCACGCCCCGGGCTCACTGCAGGCACTAATAATTTCCGCGCCGCGGCCGATGCGCTCCGCGGTTGATGCTGTTATTTCCACGCCTCAGCCGCGTGGTTTCAATCGCCCCAGCTCGCTGATCAGTTCCCAGGACTTGAGTCCGCGCGGCCCCAGGTGATGCGCCAGGACGCCGCGCAGGGCCAGGCGCAGGCTGGCGAGATCCTCGGCGGGAGGCGCCTGGTTAGCGGCCAGCGCCAGCAGCGCGCGGCCGGTCGCGGCGGCACTGCGCTCGCTGTGGCCGCGATCGCTGAGCAAGCGGCGCGGTCCCTGTTCCGGATCCAGTTGGTAGCGTGCCGCCGGATCGATCGCGCGGCCGTCGCTGTCGTGTTCCAGCGAGAAACCGAACCCGAGCGCCTCCAGCAGATCGCGTTCGAACCGGCGCAACTTCCACGCCAGCGGCTCGCCACCGCGGATCCGTTCGCGCGCGGCGGCGTAGGCATGGAACAGGTCCGGCAGCGGATCGTGGCGCGGCGCCAGCCGCAGCAC
>OFCY01000078.1_pt1 | contig 17420 bp, 26 predicted proteins | sample 1520981 | NCBI WGS metagenome assembly OFCY01 (sample SAMEA2532533, study PRJEB24079) | metagenome
GTGAATGGTGAAGCCGACCAGCAGCATCGCTCCAAGGGCAATTTCGCCCACGGCATAAGCGCCGCCGATTGCCAGACCTTCACCAAGATTGTGTACGGTGAGTGCCGAAGGCGATCAGGTAAGCCAGCAAAAGTGCCGTGTCGCCGCCCCGATCCGAGACATGTTTGCGCGCGGCGCGATCCACGGCCGCCCGCAGCGCCTCCGCGTCGAACCCCGCCACCACCGTGCCCTCCACGACGATCGTCGGCACCGTTCCCGCGCGGTTGATCGAGCGCATCCGCGCCATCGCCGCGGGGCTCTCCTCCACGTCGCGATCGTCGAACGGAATGCCTCGCGCCGAGAGCCAGCTCCGCGCCCCCGCCGCACGCCGGGCACCACCGCGTGGTGTAGATCGTCACCCGCACCTGCGCGCGCTGCGCCGGCGTCGCCGGCGGCACCGGCCAAGGCGGCTCCCACATGCCCTTCGCCCGCGCCGTCGCCGCCGACGGACTCGCCACCGTGGTCACCAGCGCCGTCGGCGGCTCGCCCACCACCACCTACGCCGAGAACATCGGCGTCATGGCCGCCACCAAGGTCTACTCCACGGCCGCCTACTACATCGCGGGCCTCATCGCGATCGCGTTCGGGCTGGTGCCCAAGTTCGGGGCGCTGGTCTCCGCGACGCCCGCGGGCGTGCTTCATCTCGCAGACAGCGTTCGCCCCGGGAACCGGCCGCCCGTCAGGACAGCATGCCTTTCTCGCGCGCGTAGGCGTAGATGTCGAAGTCGTTCTTCAAGCCCAGCTTGGCCATCGCTTCCTGCTTCTGCGTGCTGATGGTCTTGACGCTGCGATTGAGCTGGCGGGCGATTTCCGTGACCGACTTGCCCGAAGCGAACAGGCGGATGACCTCGGTCTCGCGCGGGGACAGCGGAACCGCCTGCGCGGACTTGCCGTTGCCGGCCTGGATCAACAGGCGGTGGGTCGCCTTGCTGATGTAGATCTGGCCGCGCATGACCGTCTGCACCGCCGTAGCCAGTTCGGTCATCGCGTCGGTCTTGTTGATCAGACCACGCACGCCGGTATCCAGGATCGATTGCAGGACGGCCGGGTTGGTGACCATGGTCAGCACGATCAGCGGCATCTCGGGCAGGCGGCGCTGGAGCAGGCCAATCAGGGACAAGCCGTCGGCTTCGTCATCGTTGGGCATGCTGAAGTCGGTGATCACCAGATCGCAGGGCTGCTGTGCCAGGGTGTCCAGCAGCGCGCCACTGGAACTGGCGACCGCGACGATCTCGTGGCCCGAGCGTTCGAGTAGCTGACGGACAGCGGCCACGATGATCGGGTGATCATCGGCGAGCACGATCTTCAATGTCATGTGCCGTGGTCTCCCGAGGTCTGGGCTGAAAGCAGTCACATTCTATATCGGAGCGTTGCCATTCCGCGAACGTATCGCATCCGCGATCTGACGCCACCCTCATATTTTGTGACTAAGTCTGCGGAACCTGCGCTTTACGGCGGAACCCGGCGCTGTTCGCGCGTCATGGAATCCGCGCCGTTCCGCTGTTTTTCAGACGATTCCGATGTTCGCAGACCTGTGACGGGAAGAACACTGCAAAGCCGGTGGATCCGGTGTTCCCGACGGATATGCAGACAAGGGGCCAAGGCGATTGTTTGCAGCGGGCACGGAAATCCGCCGCTCCATGTCCCAGACGGTAGCCACAATCATGCTGACTGAAAACCAGGAAAGTCTCGACGCCACGATCAGCCGCTTGACGCAGACGCAGGACGCGTCCTGTTCCCCCTTCGCGATCCTCGAGCCTCAGTTGAGCGATGACGAATGGGCGAACATCGCCGTCAGTCTCGGCGGAAGGCTCGGTGCCCGTGCCCGCGGCCACAAGTCCAGCGCCCGCTGTTTCGTCGAGGCGGTGCTGTGGATGGCGGGAAGCGACGATGCCTACTGGCGCTGCCTGCCGCTGGAATACGGCGCCAATCACAGCGTCTACGTGCGCTTCTCGCGCTGGGTCAAGGCCGGGCAATGGGATCCCGTGCTGGCCTGCCTGCCGGAAGGCGATCCGCGACGGCAGGATCTGGCCCGACTGGTCGCCACCCACCGCGCTTCGCTGCAACGCAAGCAGCGATACGCCAACCATCAGCCCGCGTAGTCGGCGGTGCGGGCGTGGCCGGCGGAGCGATGCGTTCCGTCGGTGCCCACCCATGGCCGGCGACACTCTCCCTTCGGGATGGCGCCAGCCGTTGAAGAAGGCAAAGCCGGACCGGCCCTGCCTTGATGTTCCAGGCGGGCATGGCGCCCGCCGGAAACTTACTGCTGTTCGCGGAAGTAGGCGACCACTTCGCCCTTGACCTTCAGCGTCATCGGATTGCCGCGACGATCCTTGGACTTGCCCACCGGAACGCGGATCCAGCCTTCGCTGACGCAGTATTCCTCGACGTTGTCGCGTTCGACGCCATTGAAGCGGATGCCCACGCCGCGGTCGATCATCTCGGCATCGTGGAACGGGCTGCGCGGGTCGGAGGCCAGGCGATCGGGGGGCGTTTCGGTGCTCATGGTGGTGGTTTCATGTATCGCGGAAGGCGCATAGGATAAACGCCCGGCGGCCGCCCCCCAAGTTCCCGCCGCGCTCCGCGTTCTCCGCGACCGTGCGGGCAGGACAGGGTTCCGGCGGCTCCATCGCTTGCAGACACGACCCAGGACCGCTGCCATGACCTTACCCGACGAAGACGACTTCGACGCCGACGACGCGTTTTCCCTGTCCGGCAACGACGAGGAAGAGGACATCGATCTGGGCGATCAGGAAGCCCTGATCTGGAACCTGCTGGTGGTGATTAAACCCGGTGACGAGGAAACCGCGCTGCGCCAGTTCGCGGCCTGGCGGGAAGGGATGGCCGAGGCGGGCGGCGACGAGGGCCAGGTGCTGTGGGCGCTGAAGGATGCGATCGACTGGTCGTCGGGTTTCTACGTCGACTGGAAGGACAGCGAATCGCTGATCGACAGCGTGAACGAATTGGCGGCGCGCTGGAACATCGACATCGACTGGGGTGGCGACCCCGGCGACGATGACTTCCTCGACGGCGTCGACGTACCGGGCCTGATGGCGGTCGCCTACGATCGCCTGCGCGAGCATGGCTACACGCTCTGGAACTGGAACACGGACGGGGATGCCTACGCCGGCTGGATCGCGCTCAGCCGCGACGACGAAGGCATGCAGCAGTTGTGCGCCGCCCTGGGCATCGAACTGCGGCCGGGCAGCGACGCGTTCTGAGTTTCGCGGCACGCGCAAGGGAAGGCGATGGTTATCCCGTCGCCAGCTTGCCTGCCGCCACCGCGATCAGCCCTCCGGAAACACCCTCGACCCAGCGCCGCCGGCGTTCATCCAGCGCACGCTGCCGGCCCGCGCCGGCGAGCACCATGCTCAGCACGGAGTAGAACAGTCCGCACAGGGCAACGAACGTGGCCGACAGCAGCAATGACTGCGTGGCGCCGTTTCCACCGGCGGTCATGAACTGGGGCAGGATCGCGAAGTAGATCATCATCCCCTTGGGATTGAGCACGGCGGTCAGGAAGCCCTGCCGGAATGCCCGCCGGCCGTCGTCGGTGCGCAGTTCCATGCCGCCGCGCTTCATTGCAGACCAAAGCAGGCGCAGCGCCAGCCACGCCAGGTAGATCACGCCGGCCCAGCGCAGCGCCGCGAACAGCCGGGGCGACGTGGCGATGAGCGCCGCCAGTCCGAAGGCGGCCAGCAAGGAATGCACGAGGTATCCGGTGCACACGCCCGCGGTGGCGCGCAGGCCCGCCGCGGCGCGTCCGCCCAGGGCTTGCGAAGCAATGAACAGCATGTCCGGTCCGGGCGTGGCGATCAGGGGCAGCACGGTGGGTGAGAAGAGCAGCAGCGTGGAGAGGTCCATGGGCGAACATGCTAGGCACGATGCCCCGCCACGGGGTTGCGGATATTTCCGGATTCCCCTAATTATTGGCAGGAAATTCCAATCCATCGTCGAATGGGAGAGGGAAATGCCAGTCAAGCTGGATGAGCTGGACCGCCGTATCCTGCGCGCCCTGCAAGGCGACGGCCGCATGCAGAACACCGAACTGGCCCAGACCATCGGCCTGTCGCCCTCGCCCTGCCTGCGCCGGGTGCGGTTGCTGGAGGAGGCCGGCGTCATCGAACGCTACGTGGCGGTGGTCAATCCCGCCGCGGTGGGCTATCCGCAGACCCTGTTCACGCGGGTGTGGCTGACCGCGCAGGACGCGGACACCATCGATCGTTTCATCGCGGCGATGGAGCGGCTGCCACAGGTGATGGAGTGCTACATCATGCTGGGCGAATGCGACGCCATGCTGCGGGTGGTGGTGGAGGATCTGGACGACTACCGTCGCTTCCAGACCCGCCACCTCACCCGCGCCAACGGCATCCAGAACGTCAAGACGGATCTGCCCAGCCAGGTCGTGAAGCGCAGCCACGCCCTGCCGATCTGACGCCGGCGGCCGCGCGGTTCCGGGCCGTCATCGGGCCATCGTTGCGGACGGCCCGTCGCCGTTTGCCAGGCGCGCGAGATCGATGGCGTCGGCCATCGCCTGGTAGCCGGCGTCGTTGGGATGCAGATGGTCGCCGCTGTCGTAGACGGGCAGCAGGCGATCGGGCTGCGCGGGATCACGCATCACCCGATCGAAATCCACCACCACGTCGAACGCCCCCGCTTCGCGGATCCAGGCATTGACGGCTTCGCGCTTGGCGATCGCCTCCGCGCTGGGCGGTGCGGGGAAGGTGGTGCCACCGCGCGGCAGCAGGGTCGCGCCCCAGACCTCGATACCGCGCGCACGGGCGCGGGCGATGATCTGTTGCATGCCTTCGATGATCTGCGCGGCGCTGACCTTCTGGTCCGGCGCTTCGAGCCGGTCCGAGGCGGAGATGTCGTTGCCACCCTGCAGCAGCAACATCCAGCGTACGCCCGGCTTGTCCAGCACATCGCGTTGCAGGCGCGACAGCGAACCCGGACCGCGATAGGGCGCCACGCCGTCGTTGAGAATGCGATTGCCGGCGATGCCGGCGTTCACCACGGCGACGGGGGGCCGCATCGGATCGCGTTGCAGCCGTTCCGCAAGCCGGTCGGGCCAGCGGGCGTTGGCGTTCTCGCTGGAGCCCACGCCATCGGTGATCGAGTCGCCCAGCACGACGAAGGCGCGCGCATCCGCTGGCGCGGCGACTTCCAGATCGGTGAGCAGGTAGCGGGTATCGTCGGGTTCGCCTTCCGGTTCGAACCGCAGCTGCGAGGTGAGATCGCCCCGCGCCAGGTACACCGTCTGGTTGCCGACCTGGTGGACGGTCGGCGCGGGTGCGCCCTGTGGCAGGTACAGGCTGATGGAAAGCCGCTCCAGTGCCGTCACGGGCAGAGCCACGGCATTGGTTAGAACCGAGCCGCCCGCCGGGACGGTCACCTGCGGCCGGCCCGCGAAGGTCACCGCCCGGTCGGTGCCGGCCTGGATGGCGACACCGTCCGCGTGCCGGGCCAACCGGACCGGATCGATCGTGAGCGGCTGGTTGCCGAACAGGTTGGACAGGCGCAGGCGCACCGCCGTCCCGCCCAGGCTGGTGCGAACCACCTGGCGTACCGTCACCGGTGATAGTGCCTCTCCCGCGCCCACCGGCGCCGCGCCCCAACTGGCCACCCAGTGACCGTCGTCATCGCGCAGGAGGGGCTGCGCCTGGACGGGGAGCCGCGATGCCGGCGCAAGCAGCAGGCAGGCCAGGAGGAGAACAACGGATTTCGACGCGAAAGGCATGCGGGTTTCCCGGGTTGGATTGGAAGCGGCCGGCCCTGTCGGGTGACGACCGGCGCGCGCTACGATGCCGGTCCCGCCGGCACGAAGTCCTGAAGGCGGGCCTGAAACGCGCTGAAAAGTTCTGAAACGAATGGAAGAACGCTTGCACACGACCGCGCGAACCACGCTGCGCCTGGGCGACTGGCAGCTGGACACGATGTCCGGCCTGACCACGCGCGACGGCGAGCGCATCCAACTGGAACCCCGCGCGCTGTCGTTGCTGTTGCGCCTGGCGGAACGGCCGGGCGAGGTCGTGAGCATCGACGCACTGCTGGCCCGGGGTTGGCCCGACGTCATCGTCAGCCCGGATTCGGTGTACCAGGCCATCACCTCGCTGCGCCGCCAGCTGGGCGACGACCCGCGGCAGCCGCGCTACATCGCCACGGCGCCCCGGCTGGGCTACCGCCTGATCGCCGACGTTTCCGTGGTCACGCCGGTCGATCCGATGGCCGAATCATCCGGCGCGGAAGGTTCGCCCTCCGGACCCGACCGGAGCGCCACCGACGAAAGACGCGAAGGCCACGAACGCCGGCCGTCCCGCATCCCCGCGCGCATCGGCCTGTGGCTGGCGATGCTGCTGCTGACGGCGTCCGCCGTGGCGGCTTACCAGCTGACCCGACCCAGGGATGCGGAGGCGCCGTCGCCGGCGGCGGCACCCGCATCCGCACCGGCGCGGTTCCAGACATTGGCCGTGCTGCCCTTCCTGGATCTGACCGACGCGATGAACGAGGAACCATTCGCCGACGGCATGACCGAGGAACTGATCGTCCGCCTGAGCAAGGTGCCCGGATTGAAAGTGTCGGCGCCGACCGCGTCGTTCCAGTTCAAGGACAAGCAACTGCCGGTGCCCGAGATCGCGCGTTCGCTCGGGGTGTCCTATTTGCTGGACGGCAGCGTGCGCAAGTCGGAGCGAACCCTGCGCGTATCGGTGCGCCTGCTGCGTGCCGACGACGGGTTCGTGGTGTGGTCGGATACCTATGACCGTCCGCACGAGGACAAGCTGGCGATGCAGGATCAGATCGCGGGCGAGGTGACATCGGCGCTGGAGCGGCTGGCGCCGCCCCACGCGACGGATTCGCCCGCCCGCCGCTGAGGCGGCCTCGGCGCGCCTCAGTCGCCGCCGCGTCCCTGTTCCCTGGCGCGCGCGATCACCGCCTTGACCCGCGCGCGGTCCACGTGCCGCGAGATCGCGATCGCACCGAACCGGATGGCGTCTTCGCGCAGGTCCGCGGTCACGTCGTAGTGGGCGCCGCTGGTCTTGTTCTGGAACGCGCGACGCGGGATGCCCAGCCGCTGCGCCATCGCGTGCAGTTCCTCCAGCGTGTCCGCCATCAGGTGCGCCCAGCGCTGGCCGCGCCAGAGGTGCACCGCGTCGTCCACGTACACGCTCATCGACCGGCTGCCGGATGGAACATCGCAACGGATCGCGCGCCGCTCACTTGATCCGCACCATGCGATCGAGCAGGTGCTCCATGATCGCCTCCATGTCACCGCACTTGCCCATGTGCACCGGCGAGGTCTGGATGATCGCGCTGCGCCTGGCGGTCAACCAGTGGAAGCGCGCGCGCTTGGGCAGCAGGCCGATGGACCGGCCTGGGCACCGCCCTCGCAGATGCGCGGAATCGCGGCCAGGTGGCGTTGCAGGGAATCCAGATCGATGCGCGGATCCAGCGCCAACACGCGGGCCTCGTCCAGTTCGATGCGCGCCTGCAGGAAGCCGGTCTTCTCGCAGGACACGATCACGCCGACGTTGATGAACTCCTCGCGCTCCACCCGCGGCACCACCCGGATGACGGCGTAGTCGTAGCTGTCAGTCGCGCGCACGCTGGGCCTCCTGCGCGAACGCATGCGGCAGCGCCAGACGCTGCTGCAGATAATGGGTGTAGGCCGCACGCTGCTGATCGGGCGGTCCGAAGGCGTCGCCGCCCTGCAGCCACGTGTCCGGTACCCGAGCGACGATGTCGGCCAGCCGTTCCGGGGACAGCCGCGCGCTGAGCCGCGCGTCGGCGGCTTCCAGATCGCTGGCCCAGGGCAGCAGGACGTGATCCCGGATCAGCGGGAACGGCCGGCCAGCGCCACTGGTGTCGCCGTCCCAGCCGTGATGGAAATAGAGCGAGGCGCCGTGATCGATGAGGGTCAGCCGGCGATGCCAGATCAGCAGGTTGGGATTGCGCACCGTGCGATCCACGTTGCTGATGAAGGCATCGAACCAGACGATGTCCGATGCCAGCGCCGGGTCCGGCTGCTCGGCCACGGGATCGAAGTTGGCCGAGCCCGGCAGGTAGTCCAGCGCCAGGTTGAGCCCGGCACTGACCTTGATCAGATCCTGGATCTCCGGATCACCCTCGGTGCGTGCCAGGTCCGCGTCCAGTTCATCACACGATTTCCGGCACCGGCAATTGCAACGCGCGGGCGATTTCACCGGAAACCAGTTCCGCCACCAGTGCGCGCGGCCCCTGGCCGGCGCCGCGGAACTTGAGGACATACATGCCGTCGTCGTCCGCCTCGACGACGGCCGGCATCGAGCCGCCTTCGCGCAGCGGCGTCACGTAGCGGGTGGCGGAAACGGTGCGCAGTGTCATCGCGCAAGGATAGCCTCCCGCGCGGGTACGGCGAAGCCCGTCAGGGATGCCCGCCGCGCGCGGGCAGGGCGGATGCGGCCGGCAGGACCGGTACCCGGGTGTCCGCGTCGGCCAGCGCCTTGCCCAGCGCCATGCCGCTGCCGTCCAGCGCTTCGGCCTCGGCCGCGCGGGTCATGATGACGATGCTGATGCGACGGTTGATCGGGTTCTGCGGGTCCTGCTTGTCGAACAGCACGGAGGACGACAGGCCGACCACGCGGGTCACCTTGTCCTCCTGCATGCCGGCTTCGACCAGCGCCCGCCGCGCCGCGTTGGCGCGATCGGCGCTCAGTTCCCAGTTGGTGTAGCCGGCGCGGGCATAGGCGGTGACGTCGGTGTGGCCGGTGAGGCTGATGTGGTTGGGCACGCGATTGATGAAGCCGGCCAGCTCATGGAGGATGTCGGTCGTGTACGGCTTGAGCGAGGAACTGCCCAGATCGAACATGGGCCGGTTCTGCTGATCGACGATCTGGATGCGCAGGCCCTCGGGGGTCAGATCGATCAGCAACTGATCCTTGAACGGCTCCAGCGCCTGGCTGCGGCTGATTGCTTCCTCCAGCGCCTGCATCAGTGCTTCCAGCCGCTGCTGGTCCTGCGCATGTTCGTGTGCCTGCTCCTGCGCGCTGGCTTCGTGCGCGGTCGGCGTGCGGCCGTCCGGATCCGGCTTGCTGAAGGGGTCTTCGCCACTGCCGCGCGGGATGTCCATCGTGCCGCCGAGCTTGATCATCAAGGTGCTGGCGCCGCCGGGACCGTTCGGCCCGGGCGCGGGCGAGAAGCTCTTGCCGCTGAGCGGGCTGGGGTTGCGGAAGTACTCGGAGATCGCCGCGCGATCCTTGTTGGTGGTCGCGCCGACCAGCCACATGACCAGGAAGAACGGTATTATGCGGTGACAAAGTCGGCGTAGGCGACCTTCCAGGAACCGCCGTGATGACCGCCGCCCTGAATCTTGCGGATGCGGCGAACCACTATGACCGTGGATTTCTCGGCCATGGCGCGTGCCTACTTGGCGCCCTTGAGATGGGTCTCGAATTCGGCGAACTGCGGACGCACCGCCGATGGCAGCGTCTTGCGCGCGAATTCCAGTGCCACCTTGGGTTGTAGCCGCGCAGGCAGGCCAGCAATGCGGTCTTCACGCTTTCGTAGATGCGGCTGTCCTGCTCGGCGCGTGCTTCCAGCGCCGCCGCCAGCGGGCCGACGAAGCCATAGGCCAGCAGGATGCCCAGGAAGGTACCGACCAGCGCGCCGGCCACGTGCGCGCCGACCTCGGCGATGTCACCGCCGATCGAACCCATGGTGATGACGATGCCCAGCACCGCGGCGACGATACCGAAACCCGGCAGCGCGTCGGCGACCTTCGCCAGCGCATGGGCCGGCGCCATCATCTCGTGATGGTGCTTCTCCAGCTCCAGTTCCAGCAGCGGTTCCAGTTCGTGCGGCTCGATGTTGCTGCCGACCATCAGGCGCAGGCAGTCGGTGATGAAGTCCATCAGGTGGTGGTCGGCCAGCACCTTGGGATACTTGTTGAACAGATCGCTGGAGCCCGGATTGTCGACGTGCGATTCCAGCGAGATGAAGCCTTCGCGGCGCGCCTTGTTCAGCAGTTCGTACATCAGGGTCAGCACGTCCAGGTAGTCGGACGACTTGTACTTGACCCCCTTGAACACCGCGGGAATGCTGGCGAAGGTGGCCTTCACCACCTTCGGCGGATTGCTCATCAGGAACGCGCCCAGCGCCGCGCCGGGTGATGATCACCAGCTCGAACGGCTGCCACAGCGCGGCGAGCTTGCCATGCGAGGCGACGAAGCCGCCGAGCACGCTGGCGATGACGACCAGGATTCCTACGATGATCAACATGGAGTGGGGCGCGACGGTGGGGTACGAAGGGATGTCGGCCCCGGTCCGGGTTTCTTGAGTGGCCGCGGACGGCCGGCTCAGGTCGAGCGCGAGACGCCCAGGCGGCGCAGGATCAGGTAGACCGCCAGACTGGACAGCAGCCCCAGCACCAGCGCGGCGGACGCGCCCGCCCGGTGGTCGGCGAACGGCAGGCCATGCAGGTTCATGCCGAACACGCCCACGACCAGGCTGGGGGGCAGCAGCAGCGCGGTGATCATCGACAGCACGTACAGGTGGGTGTTGGTGCGCTCGGCGAGCTTGGCGGCGACCTCGTCCTGGAGCAGGCGGGCGCGCTCTTGCAGGGTCGACACGTCGCCGTCCAGATCGTCGAAGCGCTGGCCGAGCCGCGACGCCACCGGCAGCAGTTCGTCTTCTTCCTCGTCCGAGGCATGCCGCTGCTCGAACTGCTTGAGTACCCGGCGCATGGCGGTCAGCGGCCGGTGCAGGCGCACGCTCTGGTGCCGCAGCGATGCCAGATCGCGCCGTTCGTCGCCGATGGTGTCGGCCAGCACGCGGTCCTCGATGCGGTCCAGCGATTCGGAAAGATCATCGGTGGCGCGCTCGACCGCGTCGGCGAAGTGCTCGGCGATGGCTTCCAGCACGCGGGCAGGATGGGTGCTGCGCTCGCCCGCGCAGAGTTGCCGCCGGACCGTCTCCACCGAGCGCAGCGGCTGCCGACGGGCGGTGACCAGCAAACCCTCGCCGATGGCGAAATGCAGCCAGCCCAGGCCGTCGTGATGGCCGGGCGCGCGCGGCGCGTTGCCGCCGGCGCGCTGGTGTTCCCAATCGACGAACACGCCGTAGGCGCCATCTTCCTGGCGTTGCAGGATCACGTGGGTATCGTGCGAGAGCAGCGTCTCGCGGGCGTCCTCGGGCAGCGGCAGGCGGGCAATGGATTGCGCGCTGCGGGCATCGCTCTGGTTGAAGTGAAGCCAGCGCCAGCCGTCCCCGGTGGCCGGGTCCATCGGGTCACCGGCCTCCATCGACGTGGCGTGTCCCTCGGCATCGAAGCGCACGGCCCACAGCAGGCCGGGGAACCCGTCAAACAGGACGTCGGCGTCGGAACGGACCAGCATGGGGATGCCGCCTTCACGGCAGACGACAGTTTCGTGACCGGCAGGTTACATGCGCCGTGTGCCGGTTTTGTGACAGCGCGGTGGCGCGCTCAGGACAGCGGTTGGCCTTCCGGCGCGCCACGCTGCAACCGATCCGGCAACGGTTCGCCGTCACCGGTGAAATCCAGCGACACAGAGTTCAGGCAATGGCGCTCGTGGGTCGGCGGCGGGCCGTCCGGGAACACATGGCCGAGGTGGCTGCCGCAGCGGGTGCAGACGATTTCGGTCCGCACCATGCCGTAGCTGCTGTCGCGGATCCGGCCGACGTGCCGCTCGTCGAACGGCGCGAAGAAACTCGGCCAGCCGGTACCGGAATCGAACTTCGCGCTGGAGCGGAACAGCGGCAGCCCGCAGAAACGGCAGGTGTAGGTGCCTTCGCGCTTGTTGTCCAGGAACACGCCGCAGAACGGCGCTTCGGTGCCATGCTGGAGCAAGACCCGGCGCTCCTCGTCGCTGAGATGGTCGGTGAGCTGGCGGCGCTGCGTGTCGGTGGGAGGCGTGAGATCGAAAGCGCTCATGGAAGGCTCCGGGGTTCGTCGCTGTGCTATATGGTGGCGACCGGCCGGACCGCAAGGTGCGGCGGCGCGGACAAGAATGGATTCAAGGAGGATTGCACGCATGAAACGATGGATGGCGCTCTGCCTGGCCGTGGCCGCCCCGGCGATGGCGCGCGAACCGGCCCCCGCGCAGGATTGCGTCGATGCGCGGCGCGTGGACGAAGCCTGGTTCTCCGATGCGCGCACGCTGGCGCTGTCCTCGGCGAAGCGGAACTACCGCATCGGGTTCGCCGCCGATTGCCCGCTGCCGGACCCCGGCGTCGAAGTCACCCTGGCCGGCGCGCAGGGGTGGGTCTGCGGCGATGGAAAGTCGTTCGTCCGCGCGGGCGAACGGACCTGTCCGGTCGCGACCGTGCAGCCACTGAACGCCAAGGCGTACGCGGCGCTGGCGCGCGGGGCGCTGGTGCGGCGCTCGGCCGGCGACGGCGCCACCTCGCTGGCGCCGGTGGAGGTGCGCGCGGAACGCCGCCGCGGATTCACCGGCTCGCCGAGTTTCTGTTTCAACGTCCGTGATCTGCGAGCGTGGAGCCAGACTCCGAAGGGCGTGCAGGTGCAGGTCTCGCCCCGTCGCTCGGGCGGCCATCATGGCTATCAGGTGGAACTGGAAGGTGGTTGTTCGGAATTGCACGACGCACAAGTGGTCGAGTTCCGTTCCGGCGTCGGCATCGGCCAGATCTGCGGCAATCCGGGCGATCACCTGACCGTGCTCAACGAGTGGGCGCGGGTGGGCACGGTGGAAACCGGACTGGGCGCGCGGGCGCATCCTTCGCGCATTTGCCGGATACGCGCGGTCTATCCGCTGGAACCGGAACCGCGCCCCGCGCGCGAACGCGGCTCGGAATGAAGAAAGGCGGCCATTGGCCGCCTTTCCCGTTCCCGCCGGCAAGTTGCTTGCCCGCAATGTTTCATGCGCCGTCGCGGCGGAACTCGCGATACAGCCAGTGTGAGCATGCGCTTCTCGTAGCGCAGCGGATCCGTGTCCATCAGGTTGCCGCCGCTCATCATGAAGGCGCTGTCGACCAGCTTGCGTTCGCCCTGGGCCAGCACCTGGCCATTGGCGTCCTTCACCTCGAACGTGAGGGTCATGCGCGGCGGGTAGATGTCCTTGATGATGCGGATGCGATCCATGTCGAACCCGCGGCCCGGCTCATAGCTGCCGGCGCGGCGGATGTCGGTGATGGTGATGTGCATCTGCTGGCCGGGAGCCAACCGCTTGCCGGCCTGCTTCTGCAGGTAGGTCGCCAGATCCACCACCCAGTTGCCCTGCACGGCTTCCCAGCGGTTGCCGCTGTAGCGGATGTCGGTGAACCGGGCGGGGTCGGTCCAGTTGACGCTGACGGCATCGGCGGTCGGCAGTTCGCGCGGGGTATCGGGATCGGTGACCGTCCTGGACTTGGCCAGCAGCGGTCCGCTCAGCGCCAGGCCCAACACCAGGGCGGACAGGAGGGATACGCGTTTCATGACCGGTCTCCGGATAAGTATCAGGGGACTCAGATTCTGCGCCGGCCACCGGGGGGCGGCAACGCGCGTACGGCCTTTTCAGGCCCGTCCGTCACCCGAAGTTCATGTCGTTGAACGGCGAGCGACCCGATGCCCGGATTCAGCTGGTGCGCAGCCGTTCCACGTCGCGCAGGGGCGGGGCGCCGAACATGCGGCTGTACTCCCGGCTGAACTGCGACGGGCTTTCGTAGCCGACCCGGTGCCCCGCGGTCGCCGCGTCCACCACCTCGGTGAGCAGCAGGCGGCGGGCTTCCTGCAGACGCAGCTGCTTCTGGTATTGCAGGGGACTCATCGCGGTCACCGCCTTGAAGTGGTGGTGCAGTGCCGAGGGACTCATGTGCACCTGGCGGGCGATGTGATCGATGCGCAGCGGCTGGTGGAAATTCTGGCGCAGCCAGCCGATCGCGCGGGCCACCCGATGGCCCTGGCTTTCGGCCACGCCGATGTGGCGCAGCATGCCGCCCTGCTCGCTGCGCAGCAGGCGATAGTGGATCTCGCGCTGGATCAGCGGCGCCAGCAGCGGAATGTCGCGCGGCGTTTCCAGCAATCGCACGAGCCTAAGCGCGGCGTCCAGCAGTTCCGGATCGCACTGGCTGACCGCGATGCCGCGCGACGGCGGCGGCAGCGGCGCGGACACTTCCTCGGCCTGGGTCACCAGCGCGGCGATGTCGGCCGGCGGAAGTTTCAGCACGAAGCACAGATAGGGCTGCTCCGGCGTGGCCTGGATGACCTGCCCGGTGATCGGCAGATCCACCGACGCCAGCAGGTAGCGGGTGGCGTCGTAGTGATAGACCTCCTCGCCCAGCAGGGTCCGCTTGCTGCCCTGCGCGATCAGGCACAGCGCAGGTTCCTGCAACCCGCCCATCGGCGCGCTGGGCGCGCTGAGCCGGGAAAAGCGCAGGTTGTCGATGGCGGTGGTGTGGATGCCGTCGTCGCAGGCGAATCGTTCAATCGCCGCGGCCAGGGCGACGCGCCGTTCCTCGAGCCGCGCGTCGAGCCCGGACGCCCGCGGCAGGCCGGAAGGCGAAGCAGGGTTTGCGGAAATGGGGGAGGTTTCCATGGCGATGGAGTCTACGCCCGGGCCGGGGAGGCCGAAACGGCCCGGTGGGGCCTGCGGCAGGATCAGGCAAGAATGATGGAGGAACCGGATATCGGCCGGAGGAACGACGGCACCAGACTGCGCCTCCCGCTGGCGCACCTCGCGCCGGCTGTCACCAGAGGCCATCCCCCATGTCCGGAATCGAAGGAAAAGTCATCGCCATCACCGGCGCCAGCAGCGGCATCGGCGAAGCCGCCGCGCGTGAACTGGCGCGCCGCGGCGCCCGCGTGGTGCTCGGCGCACGCCGTACCGAACGCCTGGAACAACTGGGTTGGTAGGGTAATCACCCGGGCGGGCGGCCAGGCCGTTTATCGCAAGCTGGACGTCACCGACCTGGAAGACACGCGCGGGTTCATCGAATACGCCCGCGCCGAATTCGGCCGGGTGGACGTGATCATCAACAACGCCGGGGTGATGCCGCTGTCGCCGCTGGAAGCGCTGAAGATCGACGAATGGAACCGCATGATCGACGTCAACATCCGCGGTGTGCTGCACGGCATCGCCGCCGGCCTGCCGCTCATGAAGGCGCAGGGCGGTGGCCAGTTCGTCAACGTGTCGTCCATCGGTGGTCACGCGGTGTATCCGACCGCGGCGGTCTACTGCGCCACCAAGTACGCGGTGCTGGCGATCTCCGAAGGCCTGCGCCAGGAACACCAGGATCTGCGGGTCACGGTGATTTCCCCGGGCGTGACGACCAGCGAACTGGCCGACACCATCACCGATCCGGCGTCCAAGGCCGGCATGGACGAATTCCGCAAGATTGCGATTCCGGCCGAGGCCATCGCGCGGGCGATCGCCTATGCCGTCGAGCAACCGGATGACGTGGACGTCAGCGAAGTGATCGTGCGCCCGACCGCCAGCGCCTACTGACGGTCAGCCGTCGGATCCGCGGGATGGAAGGCAACAAAGCTTTCCATCCCGCGGCTTGCCCGCTCCGGCGCGGAGGAGTGAAATGACGGACCCTCCCCCGCATGAGTTTTCCGCCATGGAATATCGCTACCTGGGCGCATCCGGCTTCCGCGTGCCCGTCCTCAGCTTCGGCACCGGCACCTTCGGGGGCCAGGGCGCATTGTTCAGTTCGTGGGGCCAGACCGATGTCGCCGAGGCGCGCCGGCTGATCGACGTCTGCCTGGACGCCGGACTGAACATGTTCGACAGCGCCGACGTCTATTCCAAGGGCGCGGCCGAGTCCATCCTCGGCGAGGCCATCAAGGGCAAGCCGCGCGATTCGCTGATTCTCTCCACCAAGGCGACCTTCCGTTTCGATGAAGGCGAGAACAGCGTCGGCTCTTCCCGCTACCACCTGATCAACGCCATCGACGCCGCGCTCAAGCGCCTGGGCACCGACTACATCGACCTGTTCCAGCTGCATGGTTTCGATGCGCGCACGCCGGTCGAGGAAGTGCTGTCCACGCTTGACGATCTGGTGCGGGCCGGCAAGATCCGTTATCTCGGCGTATCCAACTTCTCCGGCTGGCACCTGATGAAGTCGCTGGCGGTGGCCGATCGCTACGGCTGGTCGCGCTATGTCGCCCACCAGGCGTACTACTCGCTGGTCGGACGCGACTACGAGTGGGAACTGATGCCGCTGGCCGCCGACCAGGGCGTGGGCGCGGTGGTCTGGAGTTAGCTGGGTTGGGGCCGTCTGACCGGCAAGATCCGTCGCGGCCAGCCGCTGCCGGAAACCAGTCGCCTGCAATCGCAGACCAGCATCGATTCCGGTCCGCCGGTGGATCAGGAGCACCTGTTCCGGGTGATCGACGCGCTGGACGAAATCGCCGCCGAGACCGGCAAGACCCTGCCGCAGATCGCCCTGAACTGGCTGCTGCAACGACCGACCGTTTCCACCATCGTGGTGGGCGCGCGCAACGAGGATCAGCTGAAGCAGAACCTGGGTGCGGTCGGCTGGAACCTGAGCGCCGAGCAGGTCGCGCGCTTGGACGCGGCGAGCGCCGTCACCAAGCCTTATCCCTACTGGCACCAGGCCGGCTTCAAGTATCGCAATCCGACGCCGGTCTGATCCGGTTTCTTCGCCCTATCGTCGCCGGCGCATCCGCGCCGGCGTTCGCCTTTTCCCAGGAGAGATTCGCATGAGCCAGCCGGTCAAGATCGATTTCGTTTCCGACGTGGTGTGTCCGTGGTGCGCGATCGGGCTGCAATCGCTGGAGCAGGCCATCGCCCGCGTGGGTGGTGACCTGCAGGTGGAACTGCATTTCCAGCCGTTCGAGCTCAATCCGCAGATGCAGGCTGGCGGCGAGGACGTCGTCGAACACCTGACCCGCAAGTACGGCATGAGCGCCGAACAGGCGCGCAGCAACAGCGAGGCCATCCGCGAGCGGGGTGCTTCGCTGGGTTTCACTTTCGACATGGATCGCCGTCGCCGCATCGTCAATACCTTCGACGCCCATCGCCTGCTGCACTGGGCCGAGCAGGAACATCCGGACAGGCAGCGCGCGCTCAAGCACGCGCTGCTGCGCGCGTATTTCAGCGAAGGCCAGGACGTGTCCTCGCCGGACGTGCTGGTGCCGCTGGCCGAATCGGTCGGTCTGGACGGCGGGCGTGCGCGGGCGATCCTTGCCTCGGACGAGTACGTCGAGGCGGTGCGGGCGCGCGAGCGGCTGTACCAGGAACATGGCATCAACGCGGTGCCGTCGGTGGTGTTCAACGATCGCCACCTGATCCAGGGCGGCCAGCCGGTGGAAGTGTTCGAACAGGCGCTGCGGCAGCTGTCCGGCATCGCCGGTTGAAGCGGGATGGCAAGCGCCTGCCGGGCGCGGGACGCGGGAGAGGGTCCGCTTCCCGCACCCGGCAGGGAGA
>OFCY01000079.1_pt1 | contig 16872 bp, 18 predicted proteins | sample 1520981 | NCBI WGS metagenome assembly OFCY01 (sample SAMEA2532533, study PRJEB24079) | metagenome
AAGGCGACGGGGGATTTGCCTTCCGTCGCCGTCCGTCGGCGCCGGCTCGCCCGGTCCAGGCACGGTGTAGGATGAACACGCCGCTCAGTTTTCCGTTTGCCGCAGCGGCGCCGCATCGGCGAAACTCGACCTCCTTTCCCCTGGAAAACGCGAGCCTCGATGCACCATGACACCGACCTGATCAACATCGTCGCCATTTACCTTCCCCTCGCCTTCGTCCTGGGCGCGGTGGCCAATCGCTTGCGGCTGTCTCCGTTGGTCGGGTATCTGGTGGCGGGCATCTGCGTGGGGCCCTTCAGTCCCGGCTTCGTCGGCGATTAGGAAATGGCCAAGCAACTCGCCGAGATCGGCGTGATGCTGCTGATGTTCGGCGTCGGCCTGCACTTCTCGCTCAAGGACCTCATGGAGGTCAAGTGGATCGCCATTCCCGGCGCGCTGGTGCAAATCAGCGCGGCCACGCTCCTCGGCTGGGGCCTGGCGGCGCTGATGGGTTGGCCCACGCTGTACGGCATCATTTTCGGTTTTCGTTGTCCACCGCCAGCACCGTGGTGCTGCTGCGGGCGATGGAGGAACGCCGCCTGCTGGACACCTCGCGCGGGCGCATCGCGGTGGGCTGGCTGATCGTCGAGGACCTGGCCTGCGTGCTGGCGCTGGTGATGATGCCGGTGATCGGCGGGCTGGCCGGCCAGCAGGGTGAGACCGGCGCACTCAGCGCCGGCGCGATCATTGCCAGCCTGGGCTGGACCCTGCTGAAGCTGGCGCTGTTCGTCACCGTGATGCTGGTGGTCGGACGCCGGGTCATTCCGTGGATCCTCGAACGCACCGCCAGCACGGGTTCGCGCGAACTGTTCACCCTGTCGGTGCTGGCCATCGCGCTGGGCGTGGCGTTCGGTTCGGCCACGCTGTTCGGCGTGTCCTATGCGCTGGGCGCGTTCTTCGCCGGCATGCTGCTCAACGAATCCGAACTCAGCCACAAGGCGGCCAACGACTCGCTGCCGCTGCGCGATGCCTTCGCGGTGCTGTTCTTTGTCTCGGTCGGCATGCTGTTCGACCCGAACATCCTGGTCGAACACCCGTTCGAAGTGCTGGGCACGGCCTTCATCATCCTGTTCGGCAAGTCGGCCGCCGCCTACCTGATCGTGCGCGCCTTCGGCCATCCCAATTCCACCGCGCTGACGATTTCCGCCAGCCTGGCGCAGATCGGCGAATTCGCCTTCATCATCGCCGGTCTCGGCATGTCCCTGGAAATCCTGCCCAAGGAAGGTCACGACCTGGTGCTGGCCGGCGCGCTGATCTCGATCATGCTCAATCCGCTGATCTTCGGCCTGCTGGACCGCTGGCAGGCGCGGCAGGACGCCGCCGCGCCGAAGGAAGTGGAGCCGGAACCGCCCCCGGCCCCTCGCTGGACGTGCAGGACCACGCCATCATCATCGGTTACGGCCGGGTGGGCAGCTCGCTGGCGCACGTACTGCACGAGCGCGGCGTGCCACTGATCGTCATCGACGACAACGGCGAACATGTCGAGCGCGCACACGCCGCCGGCATCCCCGCGATCCGCGGCAGCGCCGCCGCCGACAAGGTGCTGGCCGAGGCGCATCCGGAGAACGCCAAGATCGCGGTGCTGGCGATCCCGCAGCCGCTGGAAGCCGGCGAGGCCATCGCCAAGCTGCGCGCCATCAACCCGGGCCTGACCCTGCTGGCGCGCGCGCACAGCGACGCCGAAGTGCGCCATCTGCTGGAACACGGCGCCGACGGCGCGGTGCTGGCCGAACGCGAACTCCTTTCTCCCTGGCGGAAATGGTCATGGCCACCCCGCCCTACCGCGCGCTGCGCACGGGCGGCTGAGCCGGCTCAGGGCGCGTACTGCAACTCGCGGGGCAGGGCTTCGGAGAGGATTTCGGACAGGGGTCGCGGGGGCGCGTACAGATCGCCCTGCACCCAGTCCACGCGCAGTTCCCGCAGGCAGTCGGCGGTGTCGAGATTCTCGACGAACTCGGCGACGGTTTCCGCGCCGAATACACCTGCCACCGCGACCGTCGCCTTGACCATCGCGTGATCGCTGCCGCGCTGGGCGACGTTGCGGATGAAGGAGCCGTCGATCTTGATCACGTCCGCCGGCAGCTCCTTCAACCGCGCGAAGCTCTGCATGCCGGTGCCGAAATCGTCGATGGCGATCTGGCAGCCACGCGCGCGCAGATCCCGCAGCAGGCGCGCCGCCACCGGCGTGCTCGAGATGGCGGCGGACTCGGTGACCTCGAAGCACAGCGCCGACAGCGGCAGCGGCGAGTCGGCCAGCAGGGTCCGCAGCTCCACCTGGAAACTCATCGACGCCAGGCTCTGCCCGGTCAGGTTGATCGCGATGCGTTCGCAGTAAGGCAGGGATTCCGGATACTTGCGCAGCAACCGGAACAGCGACTTGATGACCGCCAGATCCAGTTCCGCGCCGCGTCCGGCCGCCTCGATCGGGCGCATGAAGCGCGAAGGCGGTATCAGCCGACCGTCGTCATCGCGCAGGCGGCACAGCACTTCGCCGGAGATGGTGAGGGCCGGTTCGGCCGCCAGTTCGAGCCGGCGGATCGGCTGGAAATGCAGCACCAATCGTTCGTTGCGCAGGCAGGCCAGGGCGATCGCGGCATCCTGCAATTGTTGCCGGTGAATGCGGCGCAGGCGGTCATCGTCGAAATCGCTGTAGCGCGGCCGCACCTCGCCGTGCTGGCGCGCGTCGAAGGCCAGGTGCGAGGCATTGAGCAGCGCCGTGTCCACGACATCGGCCACCGGCTCGGTTCCCGCCGTCGGCAACGAGGCCACGCCCAGGTACGGCAGCAGCCGCACCGGCTGCCCATCGGCCACGAACTCGGCATGCTCCACCCGCACGACCAGCCGTTCCCAGACATCGTCGTCGGCGCCGGCGGTCGGCACCAGCGCGAACTGGCCGGTGCCCAGCACGTACACCTCGGCCAGATCCGAGAGCCGCTCCGCCATGCTGCCGACCACTGCCGCCTGCATGTCCAGGCCGTAGCCGGTCACCAGCGAATCGGTCTTGTCCAGCAGCAGGAACCCCAGCTCGCGCCGCTGCGGCGGCATCACCGCCATGCGCCGCCGCAATGCGCGCAGATTCGGCAGTCCGGTCAGGGTATCGCGCTGGATCTCCTCGGCCAGCCGCCGCGATAGTTCGCGGCGATCCCGGCTGATCACCCACAGATAGAGCATGGCCAGCAACAGGATGTTCACCTCCGCCGCCAGGTGCAGCAGGTTGAACAGGCCCAGCACGGTGCTGCCGTATTCGGCGCTGCCGGACATCGCCACCACCAGGCAGAACAGCGCCGCCGACAGCGCCGGCATGGACCGCCGCGGCGGCAGCCGCAGCACGAACCAGGCCAGCACCACGAACAGGGCGAAGCGGTAGTCCATCAGCACCACCGCGGGCCGATCGGCCAGGCCGCCGTGCACCATCTGCGAGGTCCACAGGCTCAGCCCGAGCCCGGCGATCAGCAGCAGCGGCCAAATCCACCCGGCTGTGCGGGAGCGGCGGAACACCTGGCTGCCCTCGCGCCAGGCCACCACCAGCGGCAGGGTGACCACGGCCACTCCGAACTGCTTGGCGAAGAACATCTGGAACGCTGCGCTGAGCGCTTCCGTCGGCGGCGCGATCACCGCCATGGTGAGGCCCAGCAATGCGCAGCCGGCGGGGTAGACGAGCAGGCCGTACAGCGCCAATCGGCTCAGGCCATGTCGATCCAGCCGTCCCTGCCCCCCTGCCCAGCGCGCGCAGGCCAGGGTCCACGCGCCCACCAGCACCCACATCGACGCGCCCCACACCAGCGGCGCGATCTGCCCCGGTTCCATCGACCACTGCCGCGCCGCCCAGCCCGCGGCGGTGATGACGAGGGTGGCGATCACCACCCGGCGATCGGATTCCAGCAGCGCCAGTGCCAGCAGCAGGCCGAAGTGCAGATGGATCAGGGAGGCATCGGCGGTCTGGCCGAAGAAATCGATGCGATAGCCGATGGCGATCTGCTGCGCGAGCACGCACAGCAGTCCCCACAGGAGGATCTTGCCGGGCCGGCTTCGCCACCATCCTGTCGTTGGCTGTGGGCTCACTTGCTTCCCTGATGGTCGGACGTGCATCGGGCACGTCCACTCTCTCCGGAACGCAATCGGGCCCGGGAAGCGGCCACGACCGCCACGCGCGGCCACGGGACGCATGCCCGTGGCCGGCGGTGCCCCTCCTCGGGCCAGTGCCTCAGCGCTTGTGGAAAACCAGATGACCGCCCTCGGCGGCGATCCGCACCGTGTCCCCCGCGCCGAACTCGCCGGACAGGATCTTCTGCGCCAGCGGATTCTCCAGCTGGGTCTGGATGGCCCGCTTCAGCGGTCGCGCGCCATAGACCGGATCGAAACCGACGTTGCCCAGCAGCATCAGCGCCGAATCGTCGATCTCCAGCCCGATCTGGCGCTCGGCCAGGCGCTTGGCCAGGTAGCGGGTCTGGATGCGGGCGATCTCGCGGATCTGCGCCTTGTCCAGCGGATGGAACACCACGATGTCGTCCAGCCGGTTGATGAACTCGGGCCGGAAGTGCGCCTGCACCACGCCCATCACCGCCGCCTTCATCTGGGTGTAACTCTCCGGACTGTCGCCGCCGTCGGACATGTCCTGGATCAGGTTCGATCCCAGGTTCGAGGTCATCACGATGACGGTGTTGCGGAAATCCACCGTGCGGCCCTGGCCGTCGGTCAGGCGACCGTCGTCCAGCACCTGCAGCAGGATGTTGAACACGTCCGGATGCGCCTTCTCCACCTCGTCCAGCAGGATCACGCTGTACGGGCGACGACGCACGGCCTCGGTCAGATAGCCGCCCTCCTCGTAGCCCACGTAGCCCGGGGGCGCGCCGATCAGGCGGCTGACCGCGTGCTTCTCCATGAACTCGCTCATGTCGATGCGGACCATCGCGTCGGCGGAGTCGAACAGGAACTCGGCCAGCGCCTTGCACAGCTCGGTCTTGCCGACGCCGGTCGGGCCGAGGAACAGGAAACTGCCCGAGGGCCGGTTGGGATCGGACAGGCCGGCGCGCGAACGGCGCACCGCGTCGGACACCACCTTGATCGCCTCCTCCTGGCCGATCACGCGATGACGCAGCACGTCCTCCATCTTCAGCAGCTTCTCGCGCTCGCCTTCCAGCATCTTGCTGACCGGAATGCCGGTCCAGCGCGACACCACTTCGGCGATTTCCTCATCGGTGACCTTGTCCTGCAACAGCCTGAAGCCCTTCTGCTCGGCTTCCTGTGCGGCGGTGAGCTGCTTTTCCAGCGCCGGCAACTGGCCGTACTGGATTTCGCTCATGCGCGCGTAGTCCTGCCGGCGCTGCGCGGCTTCCAGATCCAGCTTGGCGCGCTCGATCTGCTCCTTCGATCCTGGTGGCGCCGGTCAGCGTGGCCTTCTCGGCCTTCCAGATTTCCTCCAGATCGCTGAACTGCTTCTGCAGGATCTCGATTTCGCTTTCCAGATCGGCCAGACGCTGCTTCGACTGCGCGTCCTTTTCCTTCTTCAGCGCCTCCGCTGGATCTTCAACTGGATCAGGCGACGCTCCATCCGATCCATCTCCTCCGGCTTGGAGTCGATTTCCATGCGGATGCGGCTGGCCGCCTCGTCCATCAGATCGATGGCCTTGTCGGGCAACTGGCGGTCGGCGATGTAGCGGTGCGACAGCGTGGCCGCGGCGACGATCGCCGGATCGGTGATCTCCACGCCGTGGTGCACGGCGTACTTTTCCTTCAGTCCACGCAGGATGGCGATGGTGTCCTCGACGCTGGGTTCGCCGACGAAGACCTTCTGGAAGCGGCGCTCCAGCGCGGCGTCCTTCTCCACGTACTTGCGGTACTCGTCCAGGGTGGTCGCGCCGATGCAGTGCAGCTCGCCGCGCGCCAGCGCCGGCTTGAGCATGTTGCCGGCATCCATCGCGCCCTCGGCCTTGCCGGCGCCGACCATGGTGTGCAATTCGTCGATGAACAGGATGATCTGGCCCTCGTTCTTGGCCAGGTCGTTGAGCACCGCCTTCAGGCGCTCCTCGAACTCGGCCGCGGAACTTGGCGCCTGCGATCAGCGCGCCCATGTCCAGCGACAGCACGCGCTTGCCACGCAGCCCTTCGGGCACCTCGCCGTTGACGATGCGCTGGGCCAGGCCTTCGACGATCGCGGTCTTGCCCACGCCGGGCTCGCCGATCAACACCGGGTTGTTCTTGGTGCGGCGCTGGAGGACCTGGATGGTGCGGCGGATCTCCTCGTCGCGGCCGATCACCGGATCCAGCTTGCCGCTCTCGGCGCGCTCGGTCAGATCGATGGTGTACTTCTCCAGCGCCTGGCGCTGGTCCTCGGCGTTCTCCGACTGCACCTTCTCGCCGCCGCGCAGCTTGTCGATGGCCGCGCGCAGCTTCTGCTTGTTGGCGCCAGCTAACTTCACTCCTGCCCGGCCGCGCCGGTATCGTCCAGCGTCGCCAGCAGGAACCATTCGCTGGCGATGTACTGATCACCGTTTTCCTGCGCCAGCTTGTCGGTGACGTTGAGCAGGCGTCCCAGATCGTTGCCGATCGACAGGTTGCCGGGCTGGCCGCTGACCTTGGGCAGCTTGTCCAGCGCCTCGCCCAGCCGCTCGCGCAACAGGGGAATGTTGGCGCCGGCCTGGGCCAGCAGCGGCCGGGTGCTGCCGCCGCTCTGGTCGAGCAGCGCGGTCAGCACGTGGACCGGTTCGATCATGGTGTTGTCGCGGCCCACGGCCAGCGACTGCGCGTCCGCCAGCGCCTGCTGGAAGCGCGAGGTGAGCTTGTCCATCCGCATCGGGAATACCTCGGGAAGAAGAGGCCGGGCAGCGCCGGCAATGGTACCCAGATGCGGTTCGCGGGAGCTGTTTCAAGGTCTGTTGAGACGGAAGTTCAGCCGCCATAATCCCGTCCATGGCCGTTCCGCCCCCTCCCTGGCATCTCTACCTGCTGCTGTGCCGGGACGGCAGCTACTACGCCGGCATCACCACCGACCTGGACGCCCGTTTCCAGGCGCATGCGACCGGCAAGGGTGCCCGCTACACCCGCGCGCACCCACCCGAACGGATCCTCGCCAGCCGCGCCTACCCCGATCGCGCCAGCGCCTCACGCGCGGAATGGGAGATCAAGCGCCTGCCGAAAGCACGCAAGCTGGCCTGGCTGTTGTCATAGACGGACCTCGGTCCGTCCTATCGTTTCTGCAACGACAGCAGCCCGAGCAGCGTCGCCAGCGCGACATACGCACCGAAGAACTGCCACAGGATCGCCTTCGGCAGGCCCTGCACGTCCCACGGCAGGTAGATGCTGCCGCGCGGATCCACCGAGTGGATGAAGCCGAACAGGGTCAGCACCGCGCCGATCAGCAGCACCACCGCCGCACGGCGGAAGCGCTGGTCGATCATCGCCACCAGCGCGGTGGACCAGATCATCGCGGTGATGATGAAGCCATTGCCGAGGGTCACGATCGCGGCCAGATCCGGCAAGCCGTGCCCGTCCACGCCGTTGTAGAGCGCGGCGAAGTTCTGCGGCGCGATCCAGGCCGGATTGCCGACCTTGATCACCAGCAGGTAGGCGATCGACGGCAGGAACGCCAGCGCCACCGCCGGCGCGTGCGGGCGCGGGCTTTCGTGGAAGGCCTGCACGGTGATGTCCAGGCCGACGTAGACGATGATCGGCGCCAGCACCGCGATCGGCAGCCACTGCACCAGCCCCGACACGTAGCCGAGGATGCCGCCCAGGCCGATGAACAAGCCGGTCAGCAGCGTGTAGCCCAGGCGCGCGCCCATGTGCTTGTAGGCCGGCTGGCCGATATAGGGCGGTGGTCTGCGCCACGCCGCCGCAGAAACCGGCCACCAGCGTGGAGATCGCTTCGGCCAGCAGCACGTCGCGGGTGCGGTAATCGTCGCCGGCCGCGCGCGCGCTTTCGCTGACGTTGATGCCGCCCACCACCATCAGCAGGCCGAACGGCAGCAGCAGCGGCAGGTACGGCACGGTGTGCGGCAGGCCGTCGAGGAAACCCAGCGTCGGCAGCGGCAGGGTGAAGGTCAGCGGCACCGCATCCGGCAGCTTGAAGCCCGGCGTGCCCAGGCCCGCAAGGCCGAGTCCGTAGTACAGCGTGGTGCCGACGATGAAGGCCAGCAGCACACCCGGAATCTTCACCGGCAACTTGCCCTTGGCGATCAGCACGTACAGCAGCAGGCCGAAGGTGACGAAGCCCACCACCGGCGAACGCAGGGTCTCGATCAGCGGCAGGAAGCCCAGCAGGGTCAGCGCCGCACCGCCGATCGAACCCAGCAGCGCCGCGCGCGGCACCGCGCGGGTGATCGCATCGCCGCAGAACGACAGCACCAGCTTCAGCACGCCCATCACCACCAGCGAGGCCATGCCCAGTTGCCAGGTGGCGATGGCGGCCGCCTGCGGATCCATGCCCTGTTGCTTGAAGGCGACGAACGAAGGGCCCAGCACCAGCAGCGCCATGCCGATGCTGGTCGGCGCGTCCAGGCCCAGCGGCATCGCGGTGACGTCGTCGCGTCCGGTGCGCGCGGCCAGCCGATGCGCCATCCAGGTGTAGATGAGGTTGCCCACCAGCACGCCCAGCGCGGTGCCCGGGAACATCCGGGTGAACACCACCTCGGCGGGAAACTGGAAGATGCCGATCAACGCGGCCGAGATGAAGCCGAGGATGGACAGGTTGTCCACGACCAGGCCGAAGAAGCCGTTGAGGTCGCCGGGAACGAACCAGCGGGGGCGGGTTTGAGCGGTCATGGGGATTCGGGCGTGGGAGAGGAAGCCATAGTGTCAGAACGGATTGCCGAGGTGTCGGCGTCGCCCCGGACTTGTGGGAGCGACGTCAGTCGCGATTGCCGGCCCGATGCGCAGACGCTAGAGGCACGGATTGCGACTGCGCACTCATGAAAAGCGCCGCTGCGGCGGGAATCCTGTCTCGTCGAATTTCGCCACGACCCAGCGCACAATCGCGACTGACGTCGCTCCCACATGGAACAGGAAGGGTGAGGGCGCCCTCAGAACGAAACTTCCGCCGGCTGGCGCGACCACAGCACCGACTGGTGATGCGTGGCCTGTTTCCAGGCCAGGCGGATGGCTTCGATGTCGGCGCGGCGCTGCGGACTGTCCTCGTGCAGGATCACCAGCACCTTCGAGTTCAGGCGCTCCGGACCGTCCTTGCCGCGGAACAGCCATTGGCCGTAGGCATCGAACACGGTCAGGCCGTCGGGAAAGCGCGGGGTCACTTCCTTGTCCAGGAACGCGCGCCACTGCGCCTCGCTGATGTTGCTGGCCGCGTCGCCTTCCGTGCCCACGCCGAAATACAGCTCGCTGCGCACCCAATGCTGCGCCTGCGCGGGTCGGGCCACATCGCCCTGCATCGTGGCGGTGATCGCGGTATCCGGGGCGGAACCCGCGGTGCCGGGCGGCGTGGTGGCGCAGGCGCCAAGCGCCAGGATCAGGGATAGGAACAGGGTGTGGCGCAGGCGCATGGAACGACTCCGTGGGGGAACGGTACTGTCGGCCCGGGGCGTTCCGCGTCGAAATAACCCATTGGCATGAGCAGATGGGCAGCGGCCATGACCGCGACGCGGCCGGTCCCCGGCCGGGGGCGTTAATATATCGCTTTATCCGGATGGATGGTTAGATCTAGACTGTCCTGCCTCCCCCAGGGCCCCACCGCATGCCTTCCCACCCGATCCGCTGTTCCTGTTGATGGTTGTCCGCCATCGCCATTGACCCGCGTCGCCGGCCGCCGGCCCGCCGCACCCTCCCCCGATTTCCCGTCTCGCTCCAGGAGTTTCCATGTCCCGCCCCCTCGTGGCGCCGCTCGGCGTCGCCATCGCCTTCGTCCTCTCCGCTCCCGCCTTCGGCCAGGAGACCGGCACCGCCGGTGGCGCCGGCACCACCGATCTGGACACCGTCATCGTCACCGGCACCCGCGCGCGGGATCGCACGGTGCTGGAATCCACCGCACCGTTCAACTTGCTGACCGCCGAGGACATCCGCAAGGCCGGCGTGCTCAACGGCGAGCTCGGCAGCGCCTTGCAGGCGCTGCTGCCGTCGTTCAACTTCCCGCGCCAGTCCAACTCCGGCGGCGCCGACCACGTGCGCGCCGCGCAGCTGCGCGGGCTCAGCCCGAACCAGGTGCTGGTGCTGGTCAACGGCAAGCGCCGCCACACCAGCGCGCTGGTCAACACCGACAGCAAGATCGGCAAGGGCAATACGCCGGTCGATTTCAACGCCATTCCGGTCAGCGCGATCAAGCGCATCGAGGTGCTGCGCGACGGCGCCGGTGCGCAGTACGGTTCCGACGCGGTGGCCGGCGTGATCAACGTGATCCTCAACGACGCGCCCGAAGGCGGTGCCCTGGAACTGAGCTACGGCGCGCACCACACCGACGTCGAACCGATCCGCCGCACCGTCACCGACGGCCAGGCCGGTTTCTTCAGCGGCCAGGTCGGCACCCTCCTGGGCAGCGAAGGCGGCTTCCTGCGCGTCGGCCTGGAATACAAGCAGCGCAACGGCACCAACCGCGCCGGCTTCGACCAGATTCCGTTCTTCGAGGAACAGACCCCGGACAACCTGGCCCTGGCCGGCAAGCGCAACTACTGGCTGGGCGACGGCGAGTCCAAGGACATCAACGGCTGGTTCAACGCGGAACTGCCGATCAGCGATACCGCCGAGCTCTACGCGTTCGGCACCTTCCACCAGAGCGACACCGAAGGCGCCAATTATTTCCGCTATCCGGACGGCGTGGCCAACTGGAAAGAGGTCTATCCGAACGGCTACCGCCCGCTGTCGCTGGGCGAGAACCGCGACACCGCCGTGGTCGCGGGCCTGCGCGGCCAGTGGGGTGAATGGGACTACGACGCCAGCCTGAACCATGGCCGCAACACCTTCACCTACCGGTTGAAGAATTCGCTCAACGCCTCGCTGGGCCCGACCAGCCCGACCCGTTTCCGGACCGGCGACTACGAGTTCCGGCAGGCGCTGTTCAACTTCGACGTCAGCCGCGTGTTCGGCGCGCACACCTTCGCCACCGGCGTCGAGTTCCGCCGCGAGGACTACGAAACCGGCGCCGGTGATCCGGCCTCCTACGCGGCCGGCCCGTACACCGATCGCCCGACCGGCTCGCAGGCCGGCGGTGGCCTGACCCCGCAGGACACCGCGGACCTGAGCCGCGACGTGACCAGCGTGTACGCCAGCCTGAGCAGCCAGTTTGGGCGAGAAGTTCTTCACCGACGTCTCGGCCCGCTACGAGCACTACGACGACTTCGGCGGCGAGCTGACCGGCAAGCTGGCCGCACGCTACGAGTTCGTCCCCGCGTTCGCGCTGCGCGGCTCGGTGTCGAACAACTTCCGCGCCCCGTCGCTGAGCCAGATCGGCTTCGAATCCACCTCCACCGGCTACGACGCCTCCGGCCAGTTGCTGCAGGGCCGCCTGCTGTCGGTCAACAATCCGATCGCGCGCGCGCTCGGCGCCCGCGACCTGCAACCGGAAAAGTCGGTCAACCTGAGCCTGGGCTTCACCAGCCGCATCGGCGATCACTTCGACCTGTCGTTTGACGTGTTCCGCATCGACATCGACGACCGCGTGGCACTGACCGAGCGCATCAGCGGCGATGCGTTGACCGAGTTCGTGCAGGACAACTTCGGCGTACCCGGTGTGCAGAGCGTCAACTTCTTCATCAATGCCGCCGACACGCGCACCGAGGGCGGCGAGCTGGTCGCCAACTGGCGACAGGCGCTGGGCGGCGGCCAGTTGCAGTTGACCGGTACCTGGAGCTACGCCAAGACCGAAATCAAGCGCATCACCGCCACGCCGGATCAGTTGCTGGCGATCGATCCCTCCTACGTGCTGTTCGGTATCGAGGAGAGCAACACCTTGACCGACGCCGCGCCGCGCACGCGCAGCGTGTTGAGCGCCAACTGGAACAACGACAGGTGGTCGCTGCTGGGCCGGGCGACGCGACACGGCAGCGCCAAGCGCATTTTCAACTTCGGCGGCGGCTTCGAGCCGGAGCAGACCTACTCGGCCAAGTGGCAGCTGGACGCCGAGGTGGAATACCGCTTCAGCCCGAAGTGGAGCGTGGCCTTGGGTGGTCTCAACCTGACCGACGAGTATCCGGACCTGTCGAACCAGGACATCTACTACTTCGGCAACCTGCCGTATGACGTGCTGTCCCCCATCGGCAGCAACGGCGCGTACTACTACACCCGCGTGCGCTACAGCTTCTGAAGCCGCCGGCCTCCCGCGGCAACGCGGGAGGCTCACCCACTGACCGGGCGGGCGCCGCGGAACGGGACCGCGCGGCAACCGCACGTCCCCGACGAAAGCTGGCTGGCCAGAGTCGCGGACGGGGCGCCCGCCCGATCAGCCCTCGTTCCACACGACCTTCCGTCGTCCCAGCGAACGCCGGGACACGTTGCGCTCTGCTGTCGAACCGGCTACCGGACACTCGATGGATTTCGGCTTTCGCTGGAATGACGACAACGGGAAATCCTCAATCCAGAAAACGCAGGCGCTCGGTTTCGTCAGGAATCCGGCACGCGGTGGTGCCGAACCAGCGATATCGTTTGAGCGCGAGCCTCCGATAGATCGCATCACGCAGCCGGCGCGGTACCAGCACCATCAGGTGCGCGAGCCTCCAGACGCCTCCCAGCCCGGCCAGGACGCGGCGGATGCCATCCGTGTCCGTCCAGGCGCGCGCATCTTCCAGAAGCAGGAACGAGGCCGGGTGATCCGGATCCAATCCGTGCCGGGCCAGCAGCGCGTGTCCCGTGGTTCCCTGCATCGCAGCAAATCGATAGCGGCGACGACGGTCGTGGCGGAGTAGAAAGTCCACCCAGCCATTGCAGAGCACGCAAGTGCCGTCGAACACGATGACGGCCTGACCGACCCCCGCGTCCGCGTCAGGCGACATCCAGCCAACCCCGGTAGTGCACCAGCAGGCCGAGCACCGGCAGCGCGGCCAGCACGTCGAACGCGTAGCGTTCGCCCTGCGCCGCCTCTCGCGCATGGACGCCGCTGAACCATCGCGCCGGCAGCGGGATGAAACCCAGCGCGCGCACGCGCTCCACCGCCCATTCGATGCCGCCATCACGCACGCGCAGGCGGAAGCCGAACCGCACCAGCCCCAGTTGTTCGCACAGCAGGCCATCTTCGCTCCACAGGCGCGAGGCCATCGCATGTCCCCGCACGTGGCGGATCCAGCGCTCGGCATTCGCCGGATGTCGATGTCGACCGCGATGGCGCCGCTTCCCGCCGGTGGCAGCCGCGTCGCCGCCGCGCACAGGCGCGACAACAGGCCGTGGCCGCGACGTACGTCCACCTCGCCCAGGTATCGCGCCGGCCCGGCGCGCAGATGCAATCGGCGCACCACCTCGGGCAGCGCCGCGAAATCCTCTCCCAGCAGTTGGGAGAACAGGGGCCGGACTTCCTGCGTGCCAGCCGCTACGGCTGCATCCATATCAGGGTCGCCATCCTTCCGGTCTGCGCGTCGCGGCGATGCGAATAGAACCGCTGCGCATCGGTGATCGTGCACAGGCCGCCGCCGTGGATCCGGGTCACCCCGGCATCCTCCAGCCGCAGCCGCGCGAGTGCGTACAGATCCACGCGCCAATGACCGGGACGGGTCGGCGCGAATGCTGACGCCGCGCGCGGGTCGGTGCCGACGAAGGCGTCATGCACTTCCTCGCCGATCTCGTAGGCTTGCGGTCCCGCGCGGGGCCGAACCAGGCCAGCAGCCTTCCGGCGCGACCTGCATGCTTTCCTACCGTCCGTTCCAGCACGCCACCCTCCAACCCCGCGCCAGCCCGCGTGGGCCGCGCCCACCACCCGACCGTCGTCGCTGGCGAACGCCACCGGCAGGCAGTCGGCGGTGAGGATGGCCAGGACCACGCCGGGCTCGTCGGTGATCGCGACATCGCCGTCGGGCTCGTCCCGCGCCGCATCCCGTCGAACCGCACCACGCCGGTCCCGTGGACCTGATGCAGCCAGCGCGGCGGTGAAGGCAATCCGAAGCGCTCGATCAGTTCCGCCCGGTTGGCTTCCACCACCGCCGGATCATCCCGGTACTGGCCGTAGCGGGTACCGAGATTGAAGCTGTCGAACGGCGCCAGCGAGCGGCCCGCGCCATGGCGCAGCGTGGTGAACGCACGCACGTGGGGCGGTGCCGGCCACTCGGCCGGAAGAATCGCGCTCATCCGCGATGCGCCTCGGTGTCGGCGCGCAGCGCGGCCATCAATGCCAGCATGTCGGCCGGCACCGGCGCGGAGACCCGGATCGGTTCGCCGCTGACCGGATGGCGGAATTCCAGCGTCTCGGCATGCAGCGCCTGGCGGCGGAAACCGCGCAGCGCCGCCACCAGTTCCTCGCTGGCGCCCTTGGGCAGCTTCAGCGGACCGCCGTATAGCGGATCGCCGACGATGGGATAGCGGATGTGCGCCATGTGCACGCGGATCTGGTGGGTGCGGCCGGTTTCCAGGCGGCACTCCAGCGCGGTATGGGCGCGGAAGCGCTCGCGCAGGCGGTAATGGGTGACCGCGTCGCGGCCATCGTCGCGCACCGCCATCTTCAGGCGATCGCGCGGATGACGGTCGATCGGCGCATTGGCGGTGCCGCCGGACACCATCGCGCCGACCACCACCGCCAGGTACTGGCGGTGCACCTCGCGCGAGGACAGTTGTTCCACCAGCGCGGTTTGCGCCGGCAGGGTACGCGCCACCACCATGACTCCGGAGGTGTCCTTGTCCAGGCGATGGACGATGCCGGCGCGTGGCAGGGTGTGCAGCGACGCATCCCGGTGCAGCAGGGCGTTGACCAGGGTGCCGGTCGGATTGCCGGCGCCGGGGTGGACCACCAGCCCGGCCGGCTTGTCCAGCACGAAGACGTGCTCGTCCTCGTACAGGATGTCCAGCGGGATGTCTTCCGGCTCGGCGTGGGTCTGGGTCTCCAGGACCACCGACAGGCTGGCCACTTCGCCGCCGCGGACCGGGTCGCGCGGCTTGACCGTCTGGCCGTCCAGGCGGGCGTCGCCGGACTTGATCCACTCGGCCAGGCGGGAACGGGAGAATTCGGGGAAAAGCTCGGCCAGCACGGCGTCGAAGCGGCGTCCGGCAGCGGATTCAGGCACCCGCGCGGTGCGCGGCGCCTCGGGAGGCAGGGTATCGGTCATCGGGGTGGGGCGGCGGAAACCAGGGATGTTCGCCGATTGTTCATGGCTTGGGCACCGCCTAGGCTATCATCACAGCCTGTTTCCCTGCCGCGGCGTTGCCGCCAGCCCATGACCCAGCGTGCTTCCACCCGTTTCACCGCCGTCGCCCGCACCGGCCTGCTGTTGCTCGTCATCGTCGCAACCGGTACCGGTTGCGGCATGTTCAAGCGCAAGAAGGAAGTGGAAGCCCAGCCGGTCGAGCAGATGTACGAGACCGCCCACCAGGCGATGATGAACGAGAACTGGGAACGCGCCCAGACCAATTTCCGCGCGCTGGTGGCCCAGTATCCGTACGGCCCGTACACCGAGCAGGCGCTGATGGAATCGGCCTACGCCCAGTACAAGGCCGGCAAACTGGACGACGCGGTCTCCTCGATCGACAAGTTCCTGCGCACCTACCCGACCCATCGCAACGTGCCGTACATGTACTACCTGCGCGGCCTGTCGAACTCGACCCGCGATGCCGTGTTCCTGCAGCGGGTCTGGAAGCTGGACGCCAGCCGCCGCGATCTGTCCACGCCGATGCAGGGCTACAACGATTTCAGCATCGTCGCCGAGCGCTACCCGAACAGCCGCTACGCGGCCGACGCGCGCCAGCGCATGGTCTACCTGCGCAACCAGTTCGCCCGCCACGAAATGGACACCGCGCTGTACTACCTGCGCCGCGACGCCTGGGTTTCCGCCGCCACCCGCGCCCGCTACCTGCTGGAGACCTATCCGCAGAGCGAGTACCAATACGACGCCGTGGCCGTGCTGGGCGAGGCGTATACCCATCTGGGCAACAAGTCCCTGGCCGACGACGCCCGCCGCGTGCTGCAGTTGAACGAACCGCAGCACCCTGGCTGACCGGCGAGTGGCCGAAGTACCCCTGGGCGATTCGCAAGCTCAACCCGTTCGCGGGCGAGAAGTCGCCCGCCAGCGGCGCAGCGGTCCGCAAGAAGGACTGAGCCGCGCGCACCACGCATGAAAAAGGGCCGCAAGGCCCTTTTTGTAGGTGTTTGAAAAGCGGCCCCCATCCCAACCTTCCCCCGCACGGCGTAAACTACAAAACCACGGGCCCGCCAAGCAACAGGTACAGCCCCTCCCCCGCCTTGCGGGGGAAGGAGCAGAAACACGGGCACGCCAAGCAACAGATACAGCCCCCTCTCGCCTTGCGGGGGAGGGCCGGGGTGGGGGCAAGCCGAAGCCAGCCAGCCCCATCCAACCGGGAAGAAACAAAACCAGAGCGCCCGACCGGACCAACGCTCCCCGTATCGCTCAACTACCGTACTTGTTCGTGATCGGATAGCGCCGTTCACGGCCGAACGCACGGCGCGAGATCTTCGGGCCCGGCGCGGCCTGGTGGCGCTTCCACTCGTTGATCCGGACCAGCCGCAGCATCCGGTCCACGGTGGCGGCGTCGAAACCGGCGGCGACGATCTCGTCGCGCGACTGTTCCAGATCCACGTAGCGGAACAGGATGGCGTCCAGCACGTCGTACGGCGGCAGCGAATCCTGGTCGGTCTGGTTTCTCGCGCAGTTCCGCCGACGGCGGGCGGCTGATGACGGCCGGCGGGATCACCGGCGCGCCGCCAACGGTGTTGCGCCAGCGCGCCAGCGAGAACACCTCGGTCTT
>OFCY01000080.1_pt1 | contig 16813 bp, 15 predicted proteins | sample 1520981 | NCBI WGS metagenome assembly OFCY01 (sample SAMEA2532533, study PRJEB24079) | metagenome
AACCGGTCCGCGGGCGCATCCTTGAGCAGGTAACCCGACACGCCCGCATCCAGCGCGCGGCGCAGGTAGCCGGCGCGGGCGAAGGTCGTGACGATCACCACCCGCGTGGGCCATTCGTGGCGCTGGATGCGCTGTGCCAGTTCGAGCCCGGTCAGGCCGGGCATCTCGATGTCGGTGACCAGCAGATCAGGACGCAGGCGTTGCAGTTCGCGCCAGGCCGATTCGCCGTCGGCGGCGGTGCCGACGACCTCGATGTCCGCCTCCAGGTTCAACAGCGCGGCCAGCGCGCCGCGCAGCATCGCCTGGTCCTCGGCCAGCAACACCCGGATCATGCGCGTGGCGATTCGATCGAGCGCGGGGCGTGCGGCATAAACCGTTTCCTCACTGCGCGGCCAGCAAGGATGCCGCGCCGGCCGGCGGCGACGCCAGCGGCGCGTCCCTGCTGCTCGCGCTGATCCGCACGGCGCAGCACGCGCCGCATATCGACTGGCGCCCGCCCGCGACGCTCGACGCGCTGCGCGTGGGCGAGCATGGCATTACCGGCCTGCGCGTCGTCTGGCCGGAAGAAGGCCGCAGCGAGGAGATCGACTGCGCCGAGCTGGTGCTCGCCACCGGTGGCTGCGGCGCGCTGTTCGCCGCCAGCACCAATCCGTCCGGCGCCGATGGCAATGGCCTGGCGCTGGCGCTCGCCGCCGGCGCGCAGCCGCGCGATCTGGAATTCGTCCAATTCCATCCCACCGCGTTGTCGGTCAAGGTCAACGGCGCATTGCCGCTGATCACCGAGGCGCTGCGCGGCGCCGGCGCGCGCCTGTACGACGACGACGGCGCCCCGATCATGGCCGACCACCATCCGCTGGGCGATCTCGCGCCGCGCGACGTGGTGGCCCGGCAGGTATGGCAGGCGCAACAGGCGGGCCAGCGCATCTGGCTGGACGCCACCCACCTGCACGAGACCTGGCTGCTGCAATTCCCCACCGTGTACGCGCTGTGCCGCGCGCACGGCATCGATCCGCGCGTCCAGCGCATCCCGGTCACGCCCGCCGCGCATTTCCACATGGGCGGCGTCGCGGTGGATCTGGACGGACGCAGCGCGGTGCGAGGGCTGTACGCGGTCGGCGAGGCGGCCTGCAACGGCGTGCACGGCGCCAATCGGCTGGCCAGCAACTCGCTGCTGGAGGGCGTGGTCTACGGCCGCCGCCTGGGCCAGTCGCTGGCCGGCATCCCTCGCCACCTGCCCGCCGATCGCGGGCGCTGGGTGGTACGCGGACGCGATGCCGGCCGTCCGGCCTGCTGGATCTGCGCGCGCTGACCTGGCGTGCGCTGGGGCCGGTGCGCGACGGCGCGGTGATGCGCGAGGCACGCGAGGAGCTGGCGCGCGACGCCGGCCTTGCCGGCAGTTGGCAGTCAAACTGGTCACGCGGATCCTGGACGCCGCGCTGGCACGGACCCGCAGCCTGGGCGCGCATTACCGGAGCGATGCGCCCGTCGATTGAAGCGCGCCACGCCTGTCATTCGACTACGTCGTGATAGGCGGAAGCGGCGGGATTGCTTCCGCCGCTTCGTTCGACATCCGCCTTCAGGCCGGTTCCGGCGCCGCCAGCGACGCCCGTCCCGGCTTTCCATGCCAGTAACCGTTGCGCGCCCCCCCATCGCGGCGGCGGCAGCGGCGCGCGCAGCATCCGGTGGAAGTGATCCACCACGGCGGCCATGTCGTCCTGCGCGGGCGACAGCCGCAGGATGTCCACGCCGCAGGCGATCAGCTCGTCGCGCTCGGGCGCCATGTCGACGATCTCCATGCCCTGCACCTGGATGCCATTGATCACCATGAACGCCTCGCCTTCGCGCGTGCCCAGCGGCAGCCCGTCGGGATGCTCGATGCAGCGGAAGCCGCAGTCGTCCTTGGGCACGTCGTAGGCGCGGGCGGTGAAGCAGCGCGCCGACCAGGCCAGCGGCAGCCGTCCCCAGGCCATGATTTCCAGTTCCGGCATCGCGGTGCCCTGCTCCGCCATCGCCGCGCGCAGTTCCTCCAGCAACCGGCGTCCCTGCTCCACGCCGGGCACCCAGCGCACGAGTCCATCCTCGATCAGCAGCCCGAGGGCGACATGGTTGTAGACATTCAGCGTGGGCCCGGCCACGAACGGCAGGCCACGCTCGCGGCAGACCTGCACGGCCGACAGATCGTTGGCTTCCAGCAGGAACGTGCCGTTCTCCGCCAGTCGCACCACCGTCGACAGTTCGGACTCGGCCTCGATGAGGGCCAGCGACGACAGCACGATCTGTTTGCCGCTGCCGGCCAGTTCCTCCGCCAGCGCCAGCCAGTCGCGGGTGCGCAATTCGCGGCGCTTGCTGCACACGGTCTCGCCGAGATAGAGGATGTCCAGCGGCCACTGCGCGGCCTCGCGATAGAAGGCCAGCACGCGCTCGCGCGGCCAGAAATACTGCAACGGTCCAAGACTGAGTTTCATCGTCAATGCCAGGCGCGGTGATAGGGGCCGAGGGTGGTCTGCTGGCCTTCGGCGTGGGCGGACAGATCGGCCTGCCAGTCCTCGCGCAGGCGCCAGTTGGCCGGTGCGCGCGACTGCGCGTCGATGGCCTCGCGCCAGACCCGGGTGACGGTGCGGACATAGGCCGCGCCGCGCTGCCGGCCCTCGATCTTCAGCGCCGCCACGCCGGCCTCGGCCAGGCGCGGCAGCAGTTCCAGGGTGTTGAGGCTGGTCGGTTCCTCCAATGCATGGAAAATCTCGCCGCCGACGGCGTAACGCCCCTTGCACACGGTGGGATAGCCGGCCGGTTCGGCCGCGCCGAAGCGGTCGATGAGCATGCCGTTGAGACGCACGCTGCGGCCCTGGTCCGGATGTTCCTCCCAGCGCACGAAGCTGGCCGGCGAACACACGCCGTGGCGATTCGGCGACACCCCGGTGACATAGCTGGACAACTGGCAGCGCCCCTCCACCATGATGCACAGGCTACCGAACGCGAACACTTCCAGCGGCACCGGCGAGGCCTGGCACAGCCGCTCGACCTGCTGCACCGACAGCACCCGCGGCAACACCGCGCGGGCGATGCCGAAGCGCTCGTGCGCATAGCGCAGCGCCGCGGCGGTGGTCGCCGAGCCCTGCACCGACAGATGCCGCGCCAGCCCCGGATGCTGGCGGGACGCGTAGTGCAGCACCGCCATCTCGGCTCCAATGATGGCGTCAGCGCCGAACGCGGCCGCCTGATCCACCGCATGCCGCCATTGCGGCAGCCGCGCACTGTCCGGATAGGTGTTCAGCGCCAGGTACACCTGGCGTCCGCGCGCATGCGCATAGGCGATGCCTTCGCGCATCTCGGCGTCGTCGAAGTTCAGGCCGGAAACGCGCGCGCGTTGGTCTGGTCGCGGAAACCCGCGTAGACCGCGTCGGCGCCGGCATCGATGGCCGCTTTCAGGGCCAGCAGGTTGCCGGCCGGACAAACCAGTTGCATCAGGAGGTTCTCCAGGTGGAGGAACGCGCGGGACCGGATGTCCACATGCCCGTGGCCTCGATACCGGTGCCGGATCCACTTCCGGACCCGTTTCCGGATTCGTCCCCGGGTCTGGCTTCGTATCCGCCATCCAGCCCGATCTCGGCCGCGGCGGTTCGGCACACCTGTCGCCACAGCGAGTCCACGCGCTGCTCGACCTGCGGATCCAGGGTGATCGGGCGTCCCCATTCGCGCGCGCTCTCGCCGGCCCATTTGCGGGTCGCATCCAGGCCGAGCTTGGAGCCCACGCCCGAGACCGGGGTGGCGAAATCCAGATAGTCGATGGGCGTGTTCTCCACCAGCATGCTGTCGCGCGCCGGATCCACCCGGGTGGATACCGCCCAGATCACCTGCGCCCAATCGCGCACGTCGATGTCCTCGTCGGTGACGATGACGAACTTGGTGTAGGTGAACTGGCGTAGGTACGACCAGATGCCCATCATCACCCGCCGCGCATGGCCGGCGTACTGCTTGCGGATGCTGACCACCGCGACCCGGTAAGAACACGCTTCCGGCGGCAGATAGAAGTCGACGATTTCCGGAAATACCTTGCGCAGGATCGGCACGAAGATATCGTTCAGCGCCATCGACAGCACCGAAGGTTCGTCGAACGGCGCCCGTCCCATGTAGCTTCCGTGGTAGATGGCGCCACGACGCAGGCGCATGCGCTCGATGGTGAGCACCGGAAAATGCGCCTGCGCGTTGTAGTAACCGGTGTGATCGCCGAACGGTCCTTCCAGCGCGGTGTCGCCGGGATGGATGAACCCCTCCAGCAGGATTTCCGCGCCCGCAGGCGCATCCAGGCCGGTCAACGCGCTGCGCCAGACCCGCGTGCGCGCGGCCCGCAGCAGGCCGGCGAATTCGTATTCGGACAGCGTGTCCGGCACCGGCGCCACCGCCGCCAGCAGCGTGGCCGGATCGGCGCCGATCGCGACCAGCACCGGAAAGGGTTTGTCCGGATGCGCGGCCTGCCAGCTGGCATGGTCGAGCGCGCCGCCGCGATGCGGCAGCCAGCGCATGATCACGCGGTTGCGGCCGATCACCTGTTGCCGGTAGATCGCCACGTTCTGGCGCTGCTGGTGGATGCCGCGGGTGATCACCAGGCCGAAGGTGATCAGGCGATCGATGTCCTCGGCCAGCAGCGCTGGATCACACCCGCCCGAGATCGATGTCATCGCCTTCCAGCACCTGTTCGTTGAACTCGGCATCGTCGATCACGCGTGGCGCCACGTACGCCAGTTGCGCCCAGCCCCGGCCAGTCGGGACAGCGCGCTGCGCAGACTTGCCCGGCCAGCGTGGTTCCTTGATGCAGGCCAGCAATTCGCCGAGCTCGCGCAGCGAGGCCAGCGGCCGCCCGGCCAGCGCCAGTTCGATGCGGCGGCGATGGCCGAACAGGTTGCCCAGCAGTGGATGGTCCGAACCGGCGTTGTGCATCAGCAGCGCCGGCCCGGATTCGCGCAGCGCCCGCAGGCTCAGCGCGGTGCTTTCCAGTTCCGGGCTGACCGGTGCGTCGATGTCCAGCACCTGTCCGTGCCCGGAAAGATGCCCGAGGAACTCGCGCAGATCGTGGAAGGCCATGCCGCGTCCTGTGGCGGGAAGGAGGCGGCATTGTCCTCACGCCCCGCCACGGGACACATTGATCCACGTCAAGCCGGAACGGCTCAGTACGTGTACTGAACCTGCACCCAGAACTTGTCGGTATCCACCGTGCGGCTGGCATCGCGGCTGCGATAGCTTGGAAGGTTGAGCAGGCCCCTCCACGTCCCTTCACCCCCGGGAATCCGGCGCGGCGCCAGGACAGATCCAGCTCGCGGCCGAAACGGTCGGACCGCCGCGATCGCTGCGGAAGTCGTGATACCACGTCTGCCATTCGCCACCGCCCAATGGCAGGCTGAAGCCGGCGTAGGCGTCGCGCAGGCCATCGGCCGGCGTGGTCAGGAACTGATCGGCCCAGCCCTGGAACGCGTGCTTGGTCGCGAGCGGCGTCTGGAACGCACGGTTGCCGGCGCCGCCGCCGCCCTCGCCCAGCACTTCGTAGCCCGCCTTCCACTGGATGTCCTGCCAGCGGTAGCCGGCTTCGGCCAGCCAGTAGCGGCTGTCCAGGTGCCAGGGATTTCCCGCCAGTTCGCGCTGTCGCGCGTGTTCCAGCACGTAGGAGAACGCGCCGGCCTTGCCCTGCACGCGCAGGCCGCTGGTACGGCTGGACAGCGTGCCCAGTGGCGCGCTCGCGGCCACCGCGATGTTGTCCAGGCCCAGCCGGTAGTGATAGCCGATGGCGCTCAGGTTCGACGAGAACGCGTACTGCGCCTGCAACAGATGGCTGTGGCCCTCGATGTCGGCCGGCGCGGTGCGGCTGACCGGACGCGCGTCGTCCGGCCCGAACACGCTGTTGATGTTGTCCAGGTACGCGTAGGTCAGCTTCCAGCCGGCGCCGGGCGTCAGTTCGATCATCGCGCCATCGTAGGTCTGCTCGTTCTGCCGCCAGCCCACGCCGCCGACGAAGCGCTGGTTGCCCAGGTTGATGCGCTGGCGGCCGACCTGCACGTTGCCCCAGTCCGCCGCATGGCGGATCAGCGCCTGGTTGACCTCGGTGCCTTCCGGATCGCCGACCGTGCTGTAGCCGGCGCGGCCGTTGCGGGTGTCGTTGAAGTGTTCCGCGCCCAGGTGGCGGACATCGTCGATTTCCACCAGCCCGGACAGGCCGTGCCAGCGTGGCGTGCGATAGCCGATGCGGGTGCGCAGGGTATGCGCCTTGGCGGTGTCGAGCGGATTGTCCTGATCGACCTGTTCGAAGCGGTAGCGGGCGTCCAGGGTCAGCTTGCCGCCGGTATCGTCCGGCGAGGCGGCGATGGCCGGAAGCGCGAGGGCCAGGCAAGGCAGGCCCAGCAGTCCGCGGATGAAGTGTTTCATGCGTGTGTTCCCCTTTCTTTTTTGTGCTTGGACGGCGTGCGTCGATACGCGTTCAGTAGCTGTAGTTGAGCTTCAGCCAGGCGGTGCGGCCGGGTTCGTTGATGCGCACCGGATCGGCCGGGTAGCCGAACGCGCTGTTGCCGCCCAGGTTGAGGTGTTCGCTGTAGGCGCGGTCGAACAGGTTGTCGATGCCGGCGGTCAGTTGCAGCCGGTCGCTGAAGCGGTAGCCGCCGTTGATCGAGAACACCGCGAAGCCCGCGCTCGGTCCGAGGTCGCGCCCGACCACGTTGCCCTGCCCCGCGCTCACGCGATCCTGATCGTCGACGATGCGCAGCAGCGTGCCCCACGACCAGCGCCGGTATTCGCGGCTGGCCGACAGGCGCAGCTCCAGCGGCGTCATCTGTGGCAGCGGCTTGCCGCTGGCACGGTCCTCGCCCCAGGCGTAGGCCAGCGCGCCGCCGAGCTTCCAGCCATCGGCCGGCCGCCATTCCACGCCCGCCTCGCCGCCGCGGATGTCGGCATCGATGTTGCGCGCGCGGGTGGTCGCGCCCATGCCCATCATTCCGGGCAGGTAGTCGAACAGGATGTAATCCTGCATGCGGCCGGCGTAGACCGACACCCACGCCTCGACGCGCTCGCCGCGGTATTGCAGGCCCATGTCCAGCTGGGTGGTGCGCTCGGGCTGGATGCCGGCGAAGGCGTTGACCGAACCGGCAGGGCCGCGCTTGGGTGAGAACAGTTCCCAGTAATCAGGCATGCGCTGGGTATGGCCCAGGCCCACGTAGGCGCCCAGCCTTCCGGACATGTCGTATTCGTAGCGGACGAACGCGCTGGGCAGGGTTTCGCGGCGGTTATGGGTGGCGGTCGGATTGGGCATCGGCATCATCCCGCCGGTGCGGCGACGCAGATCGCGCACCTGTGCGCGGTCCACCCGCAGTCCGCTCATCAGGTGGTGCTTGTCGGTGATGTGCCAGTGCGATTCGGCGAATGCGCCGAAGCTGCGGAAGCGCGCATCCACCGTCCACGGCTGCAGCCGGTAGGTGCCGCGTCCCATGCCGCTGCGCTGGCGGTGGCGGCTGTCGCGCAGATCCACGCCGGCGGTGATTTCCCATTCGCCCTGCTGCCAGGTCGCCGCCGCGCGCCCGCCCCAGGTGCGGTGGCCTACGTTGCTGGCCATCGGCATCGGCATGCTGCTGGACGGGTCCGGCCGTCGCAGGGTGTAGTTGTCCATCACGTGGTCGACATCGTTGAGGTAGATGTTGGCCTTGAAGGCATCCAGCACGCCGTCGATGTCGCTCTTCTCGAAACGCAGGCCGAGGCTGTCGCGGCGGAAGCGCGAACCGTCCATGCCGCGGCCGGCGTAGCGCGCCTGCGCGTCGCCGGCGCTGGCACTCAGTTCCAGCACCGTGTCCGGATCCGGCGTCCAGCCCAGCGCGGCGTCCGCATTCCACTTGCGCCATGCGGATGGCACTTCATCGCCGTTGCCGTCCTGGTAGTCATCGGCTTCGGAGCGGTTGCCGCCCAGCCGCACGTAGCCGGTGGGGTTGCCGAGCGTGGCGTCCAGCACCTGATCGTTGCGGTTGCGGCTGCCGGCCAGCGCGCTGGCGTTGATGCGCGCGCCGGGGCGATCGAAATACGGAATCTCGCGTTCGAAGCGCACCGTGCCGGCCGAGGCGCCGCCGCCCCACAACACCGTCTGCGGTCCCTTGATGACCACCAGGCGGTCGTAGGTTTCCGGCGCGATGTAGGACATCGCATTGTCCATGCGCGAGGGACAGGCGCCGCTCAGCGCGCCGTCGTTGGTCATCAGGTTGAGGCGCGAACCGAACATGCCGCGCAGCACCGGATCGCCGTTGGTGCCGCCGCTGCGCAGCAGGGCGAAGCCGGGAATCGTCTTCAAATAGTCCGCGCCGTCGCTGGCCGGCACCGGCTGGCGCGGCAGCTTCGGATCGGTGACGAAGGTGGTCGCCATCGCCGGCGCCACGCCCACCACCACCACGCCATCCAGTTCGGTGGGCGAAGCGGGTCCCGCGTCGTGCACATGCTGGCCGGCATCGGTGGGAGGCATCTCGGCGGCGAACACCATCGACACCGGTGCGAGCGCCAAGGACAGGGCGACGGCAAGACAATCTCTACGCATGACACGACACTCCGTTTAGGTCGTCGCCATTGTCTGGAGCCGCTCCAACGTTGTGATGCGTCAAGTTGTCGCAGGCGAACGCGGCCTTGATCCATGTCAAGCCGGATGCACTTGCCGGTGTTTTTCGCCGAATCGGGCGCGGCGATTGATGCAAATCAAGGCGACCGCGGAGGTCGGACAACTAACGTTTCCCCATCGGCCCAAGGCCATGACAAGGAACGCGCCATGAAGCGCAAGAGCAACTCCCTGCTTTATTACGCCCTCGCCTGCGCGATGGGCGCCACGCTTGCCGGCAATGCCTTTGCCGGTGACGCTTCCGCCCCGCAGGGCGAACCGATCAAGGCGGTGCTGACCGCCCCGCCGATGGTGCCGCCGCCGATCACGCGCAGCACGCCGGCCAAGGTCATCGTGGACCTGGAAGTGGTCGAGAAGGAGATGAAGATCTCCGAAGGCGTGACCTACAACTTCTGGACCTTCGGCGGTTCGGTGCCGGGCAGCTTCATCCGCGTGCGCCAGGGCGACACGGTGGAGTTCCACCTGAAGAACCACCACAGCTCGCACATGCCGCACAACATCGACCTGCATGCCGTGACCGGCACGGGCGGCGGCGCCGAGGCGACGTTCACCCTGCCCGGCCACGAAACGCAGTTCACCTTCAAGGCGCTGAATCCAGGCCTGTACGTCTACCACTGCGCGATGCCGCCGGTCGGCATGCACATCGCCAACGGCATGTACGGCCTGATCCTGGTCGAGCCGCCGGAAGGCCTGCCGAAGGTGGACAAGGAGTTCTACGTGATGCAGGGCGACTTCTACACCGAAGGCAAGTACGGCGAGCCCGGCCTGCAGCCCTTCAGCCTGGAAAAGGCCATCGACGAACATCCGACCTACGTGGTGTTCAACGGTGCCGAAGGTTCGCTGACGGGTGACAACGCACTGACGGCCAAGGCCGGCGAGAGCATCCGCATGTTCGTCGGCAACGGCGGCCCCAACCTGGTGTCCAGCTTCCACGTCATCGGCGAGATCTTCGACAAGGTCTACACCGAGGGCGGCAGCAAGTACCAGGAGAACGTGCAGACCACGCTGGTGCCGGCGGGCGGCGCGACCATCGTCGAGTTCAAGGCCGACGTGCCGGGCAACTTCGTCTGGTCGATCACAGCATCTTCCGCACCTTCCACAAGGGCTCGCTGGGCATCCTGAAGGTCGACGGTGAACCCAAGCACGACATCTACACCGGCCAGCAGTCCAGCAAGGAGTACCCGCAGGGCGAACCTGCCGGCAAGTAAGCGAAAAAACCACGTGAGGATGTCCATGTACCGGAGACTGCCCGCCCTGTTGCTTGCAAGCCTCGTCGCGCCGGCGATGGCGGACGGTCCCGGCTACGTGGACGTGCCGGGCGGAAGCTTCCGCTCGGCCATCCGCTACGAGGAAAGCGGCGACGCGCGGTCTGTCGCTGCTTTCGCCCTGATGGAACGCGCGGTCAGCAACGCCGACTTCGCCCGCTTCGTCGAACGCCAGCTGCAATGGCGGCGGGATCGGGTACCGGCGCTGTTCGCCGGTCCCGGCTATCTCGGCCACTGGGAAAGCGCCGACTCACCCGGCGCGGGCGCCGATGCCGACGCGCCGGTGGTGCAGGTCAGCTGGTATGCCGCCGATGCCTACTGCCGCGCGCAGGATGCGCGCCTGCCGACCTTCCTGGAATGGGAGTACGTCGCCGCCGCCGACGCCAACCGGCGCGATGCCCGTACCGATCAGCGCTGGCAGGCGCTGCTGCTCAACGACGCGACTTCCCGCGCCCTCGATGCCGGCAACCCATCGCCCAACGCCTACGGCGTCCGCGGCCTGCACGGTGTGGCCTGGGAATGGGTGGACGACTTCGCCACCCTGATGGGCGACAGCGACAAGCGCGGTGCCGACGATGGCGACAAGCTCAAGTACTGCGGTGCCACCTCGCTGGCCTTCAACGACCGCCAGCACTACGGCGTGATGAAACGTTTCGCCCTGTTGTCGGCACTGCAACCCGGCAACACCCTCGGCAACCTCGGATTCCGCTGCGCAAGGAGCCAGCCATGAAGATGCCCTTTTCTTTCTTCCTGCTCGGGCTGGCGCTCTTCCAGCCCGGCCTCCCGGCCGCCGCGCAGGCGCTTCCGGGTGATTCCCTCTATCAACTGGATGCGAAGGTCACCGACCAGGACGGCAACGCCGGCCAATGGCGGGATCTGCGCGGCAAGCCTCGCATCGTGTCGATGTTCTACACCCATTGCCACCTCATGTGCCCGCTCATCATCGAGAACGGCAAGTCGGTGCAGAAGCAGTTGACACCCGCCGAGCGCGCGCGCGTGGAGCTGGTGATGATCAGCCTGGATCCCGTTCGCGACACCCCGCAGGCCCTGCGCGAAACCGCCCAGCGCCATCGCGTGCCCCCGCAGTGGCGGTTCCTGCAACCCGGCGCCAACGACGCACGCGCGATCGCCAGCGTGCTCGACGTGCGCTACCGCCCGCGCGAGGACGGCAGCATCAACCACACCAGCGTGCTGGTGCTGCTCGATGCCGATGGCCGCGTCCTCGCCCGTTCGGAAGTGGCCAGCGCGATACCGGATCCGGCCTTCGTCGCCGCCGTCCGCACCGCCCTGTCCGCCTCCGCTTCCCCCGTCCACTAAATCCCACTACCCCCGCAACCACACCAAGGAGTTCCTGATGAAAATCATTTCCGCTTCGCTGCTCGCCCTCGGCCTGATGGCCGCCGCCGGCATGGCCCAGGCCGCCAACAACTGCACCGTCAGCCTGAAGGGCGACGATGCGATGAAGTTCGATCTGAAGACGGCCACCGTCTCGGCCAGTTGCCCGACCATCACCATCGAGCTGACCCACACCGGCAAGATGCCGGCCGCCGCGATGGGCCACAACGTGGTCATCTCCGCCGCCAAGGACATGGACGGCATCGCCCGTGACGCCATCAAGGCCGGCGTGGGCAATCACTACGTGCCCAAGGGCGACGCCCGCGTGATCGCCGCCACCTCCCTGATCGGCGGTGGCCAGAAGACCAAAATCACCCTGCCCGGCAAGAAGCTGACCGCCGGCGGCGACTACAACTTCTTCTGCAGCTTCCCCGGCCACTCCACCTTGATGAAGGGCAAGTTGGTAGTGACGAAGTAACTCGTCGGGGACAGGAGCGCCGAAGCCTGTTTTCCGGCGCTCCTGCTTTCACCGCCCTTCCCGTCCCCGCTGACGCCCGGTGCTTCCATGGAATATCACATCCCGCTCCAGAGTCCTTCCGTCGATCCGTTCACCATCGAACGCGTGCTGCAGGAATTCGATCCCGCGGCCTGGTCGATCTGGACATCGACACCGGCAAGCTGCGCATCTCCACCATGGTGATGGACATCGAACTGGTCTTCATCATGGAACAGGCCGGACACCCGATCCGGCTGACCCAGATCGAACGCATTCCCTCGGGCTGCTGCGGCGGCTGCGGCGGCTGAGGCTGCGCCACCACTTCGCATCTCCCGCTCCCCCGGCGCCGCGATGAACGAGCCGGGCCGCTGACGCTTCCCGCGGATGTGGATTCCGGCTTGCGCTGGAAAGACGGGGGAAGCGGTCGGAATTGAGCCGTGTTGTCGTCGGCCCTGCCTGGACTTCCCCGCCATGTCGTTCTTGCCGTCATCCAGGCGAGGCCGGGATCCGGTGCGGAATGCCCGCGCAATCGCCGCCGGTCAGGCCATCGCGTCCGGTTCCCGTTCGAAATGGCCAATGCGCTGCAATACCCGCCCGGCCTCCTGCTGCTCGTGCAGCGGCAGCACTTCCAGGAAGGCGACCTCGCCACCGGCCAGCATCGCGACCGCCAGCCCATCCCGATACAGCACGCGCGAGCCGGGCACGCGCGCGACCTTCTCGCCGGGCAGCAGCGTGGGTAGGAGGGTTTGGCCGGATCAGTGGCGGCGATCGCCAGCCATTTGCCATCGGCGGGCCGACGGCGCACCTGCCGCAATGCCGCGACCGCTTCCGGCAAGGCGAACTGTTCGCCCGGAATGCCGGTGATGAAACGCCCGCGCGGATTTCACCGCGCGCTTCCAGCCGCTGGTAGACCCGCACCAGTTCGCGCCAGGGTGGCAGCCAGGCCGCCTCGCGTTCGAGCAGCCGCCAGCAGACCACGCCGTAGCGCCGCAGCAGCGTGCGCGCGACGTGTTCGACCGCTTCAGCGCGGGCCTCGCCACTGCCGGATGGCGCACCGGCGCGGATCAGCGCCCAGCGGCCGGCATCCTGGATGCCGAACATCGGCTTGCGGCGGCGATGGCGGGATCCGCCATCGCGCTTGGACGCCGGCACCAGCAATGCCCGCAGGCCGCCGAAACTGTCGCAGTGGGAAGCGGCCCCGCACCACCCCTTCGGCCAGTTGCGTCTTCCAGTTCGGTGCGCAACAGATGCGCGCCGTGCTGATCTCATCGAAGAACGAGGCGCCATGCGCGCCGAGATAATCGACCACGCGGCGCGCCCGCGAACCCAGATCGTCATCGTCCGCCGGTGCGGGGGCCAGGCGCGTCCATAGCGGTGCCTGGCGGCGCGGCAGCAGCAGGATCGGCGTGCCGCGCAGGGAAACATTGCCGCGCCCGCCGCCCTCGCTGGCCGGCGGACGCAGTCGCGTCCACAGCGTGCGTCCCGCGGTGCACAGATCGTCCAGCCAATGGATCGCATAACCGCGCACGCGCGCCGGCAGCAGATCCGCTTCCCAACTGGCGGCGGGCGCCTCGAATCCTTCCAGTTGCCCCAGCACGCCGGCCAGCGCTTCCGGACCACTGACCCGCTCCGCCTCGCTCAGGTGCTGCCAGTCGAACAGGAAGCGCTGGAAGTCGCGCGGCTCGACCGGTTCGATCTCGCGCCGCAGCTGCTTGAGCGTATAGCGATGGATGCGCGCCAGCAGATGGCGCTCGCACCATTCTTCTTCCCGCGCACCGGGCGTGAAATGACCCTGCATTACGTAGCCTTCGCTTTGCAGGGCCAGCAGCGCCGCATCCACCTCGTTCACCGGCAATGCCAGCGAATGCGCGAGCGCCGTCGCCGGCACCGGACCCAGCGCGGTCAGGCGCGCCCGCAGCAGCTCACGCAACGCGGTCTCGCGCGGCCAGTCGGCCTGCGCATATTCATCGGGCGCGTCGACCACCGGCTCGATCGGTGCGGCGGGGAACAAGGCGCGCAGCATCGGCAATTGCTCTGTCGCCAGCCACAGTGCCTGCGCACCGTCATCGCCCACCTGCATGCGGGTCGCGCGTCCATCCGCCGCCAGCGCCCGCAGCCATTCGTGCCAGCCGGCATTGTCCGCGGCCTCATCGGCGGTGACGGCGCCCACGCCGGTCAGCGCCTCGTGCATCTCGTCGGGATTGCGCGGCTGCGGCCAGGCTTCCTCGCGCACCGCCTGGATCGCGCCGATGTCCAGCTTGCCGAGTTCGTCGGCCGATTCGGCCTCGCGATAGAGCCGGCTCTGCACCGCCTGGGTGCGGCGTTCCTCCAGCGGCGCGTCGTCGAGGAAGGCGTAGGGGCGCGCGTTGATCACTTCGGCCGCCAGCGGCGACGGCAGCGGCAGATCCCGCGCGACCACTTCGATCTGCCCCGCTTCCAGCCGGCGCAGCAATTGCAGCCAGCCGTCGGCGTCCATCGCCTCGTGCAGGCAGTCGTCCAGGGTCTGCGCGACCAGCGGGTGATCCGGAATCTCGCGCTCGCCGACGATGTTCTCCAGGCAGGCGACCTGATCCGGGAACACCGTCGCCAGCAGATCCTCGGACTTCATCCGCTGCAACTGCGGCGGCACCTTGCGGCCTCCGACGAAACGCGGCAATGCCAGCGCGGTGGTCGCGTTCCAGCGCCAGCGCACGCCGAACAGCGGCGCATCCAGCAGCGCCTGGATCAGCACGTCCCGTGCAGACGACGAATGCAGGTAGCGCGAGACCTCGATCAGCGGGAAGCTGTGGCTGGTCGACAGCGACAGGATGATCGCGTCTTCGGTCGCCGCCGCCTGCAATTCGAAATTGAACTGGCGGCAGAAGCGCTTGCGCAGGGCCAGGCCCCAGGCGCGGTTGAGCCGGCTGCCGAACGGCGAATGCAGGATCAGCTGGGTGCCGCCGGATTCGTTGAAGAAAAGTTCCAGCACGATCCGCGACTGGCTGGGCACCTGGCCCAGCGCGGCCAGGGTCTTGTCCAGGTAGTCGGCGATCTGGCGCGCGGCTTCCTCGTCCAGCGCCACTTCCTGCATCAGCCAGCGCATGCCGGCGTCCACGCCGTCCGCGACGATCGCGGCGGCCACCGCTTCGCGCAGGCGCGACACGCCGAATGACAGTTCATCGCTGCGCCCGGGCGCCTCGCCCAGCCAGAACGGAATGTTGGGCGGCGCGCCGCGCGCGTCCTCCACCCGCACCCGGCCCGGTTCCACCCGCAGGATGCGGTAACTGGCGTTGCCCAACTGGAACACGTCGCCGGACAGGCTTTCGACCGCGAAATCCTCGTTGACCGTGCCGATGGTGTGCGCTTCCGGTTCCAGGATCACCGCGTAGTCGCCGGTGTCGGGAATGGTGCCGCCGGACATCAGCGCGGTCATCCGCGCACCCTTGCGCTCGCGCAACCGGCGATGCACGGCGTCGCGGTGCAGATAACCCGCGCGCGGACCGCGCCGGGTGCTGAAACCCTCGGCCAGCATCCGCACCACCGCCGCGTAGTCCTCCCGCGCCAGTGATGCATACGGCGCCGCCCGCCGGACCAGCGCGTATAGCGCGTCCTCGTCCCATTCGCGGCTGGCGGTCTCGGCCACCAGTTGCTGGGCGAGCACATCCAGCGGCGCGACCGGGATGCGCAGCGCGTCCAGTTCACCGCGGCGAACGCAGTCCAGCAGCGCGGCGCATTCGATCAGTTCGTCGCGCGACTGCGGAAACAGGCGCGCCTTCGGCACCCCGCCCACCGCATGGGTAGGAACGGCCCGCGCGTTGCAGGAAGGTGGCGATGGACCGCGGCGAGCCCAGTTGGCACACCAGATCCACGTCGCCGATGTCCAGGCCCAGTTCCAGCGACGCGGTCGCCACCAGCACCTTCAGCTCTCCGCGCTTGAGTGCTGTTCGGCATCCAGCCGCGCTTCCTTGGCCAGGCTGCCGTGATGCGCCGCCACGCCTTCCTTTCCCAGCCGTTCACCGAGATGGCGCGCGGCGCGCTCGGCCATGCGCCGGGTGTTGACGAACACCAGCGTGGTGCGGTGTTCGCGCACCAGTGCCGCGACCCGGTCGTAGACCTGTTCCCACTGGTCGTTGGACATCACCGCGCCCAGCGGCGTCGGCGGCAGTTCCAGCGCGAGATCGCGCTGCTTGCCGTAGCCGATGTCGACGATTTCGCAGGCCGGCGGTTCCGCGCCCTCGCCCGCGCCGACCAGGAATCGCGCCACCGCGTCGATCGGTTTCTGGGTCGCCGACAGGCCGACACGCACCGGCGGCTGCGCGCACAGCGCCTGCAGGCGCTCCAGCGACAGCGCCAGATGGCTGCCGCGCTTGCTGGCGGCCACCGCGTGGATTTCGTCGACGATCACCGTGCGCACGCCGGACAGCATCGTCCGGCCGGAAGCCGAGCCCAGCAGCACGTACAGCGACTCGGGCGTGGTCACCAGTACATGGGGTGGCTTGCGGAATACTTTCTGGCGCTCGCCGGCGGGCGTGTCACCGGTGCGCACCGCGGTGCGGATCTCGACGTCGGGCAGCCCCATCTCCGCCAGTTCGGCGCGGATGCCGGCCAGCGGCGCGTCGAGGTTGAGGTGGATGTCGTTGGACAGCGCCTTCAGCGGCGAGACGTAGACCACGGCGGTCTCGTCCGGCAGCCCGCCCTCGTCCAGCCCGCGCCGGACCAGATCGTCGAGCGCGGCGAGGAAGGCGGTCAGGGTCTTGCCCGAACCGGTCGGGGCCGCCACCAGCGTATGCCGACCCGCGCGGATCGCCGGCCACGCGGCCCGCTGGGCCGGCGTGGGCCCCGGGAATGTCCGCCCGAACCAGCGGGCGACGGCGGGATGGAACGAGTCCAGCGGCATGGCGATGACGATACCGGGAAATATCCCGGAAAACGGTGAAAACCTTGGACCGAGATGGTGTCGTTCGATGGCGGATCCAAGCACGTGGGGTGAATGGATGCCGGCCATACGCTTCTTTTCTCCGCACGCGGAGAACGCTCAGGTCGTGGTGCCCTTTCTCCCGTCCCTTCCCCCGCAACGCGGGGGAAGGTGCCGAAGGCGGATGGGGGCAA
>OFCY01000081.1_pt1 | contig 16736 bp, 14 predicted proteins | sample 1520981 | NCBI WGS metagenome assembly OFCY01 (sample SAMEA2532533, study PRJEB24079) | metagenome
AGCATGTGCATTCACCGCCATGCCCTACTCCGCGTCCACCACGCAACGGAAGCCGAGCATGCCGGAACGGTCCTTGCTGGGCGCCATCAGCAGGTACTTGCCATGCTGATCCAGCCGGTATGCCTGCGGGAAATACCAGTGCGAGGTCTGCGGCTGGTAGCTGCTGCCACCACGCAGGATCGCCGCGCGGGTGTGTTCGTCGGCGTACTCGTCGGTCCACTGCCACACATGCCCGACCAGATCCTCCACGCCGAACGGGCTCGCGCCCTGCGGATACGCGCCGACGTCGGCCGGCGGAAGCAGGCGGCGCTCGCGGTTGACCGGCGGCACCGCGTCGGCGCGCCAGTCATTGCCCCATGGATACAGCCGCCCGTCGCCGCCCTGCGCGGCGTACTGCCATTCCCATTCGCGCGGCAGGCGCTTGCCCGCCCATTCGGCGTAGGCGCGCGCGTCCTCCAGCGAGACCCAGGTGACCGGCTTGTTTTCCCAGCCCGGGCGCGGTGCCCCGTCCTCCCATTCGCGCAGGAAATTGTGCGCGTCGCGCGGCGCGTAGCCGCTGGCTTCCAGGAACCGCTTGAACTGCGCGTTGGTGACCGGATGGCGATCGATGTGGAACGCCTTCATCGCCATCCGCCGCCGGTGATGCCGGCGCGCGCTGCCTTCCCACGGATACTGCACGTCCAGCCCTTCCCAGGTCTGGCCCTCGATCTCCACGCCGCCGACCACGAACACGAACTCGCCGGCCGGCACCGTCACCATGCCTTCCGGTGCCTGCGCGCGCACGGCGGTCGGCGCGACCGGGGTGATCTGCTGCGGAATCGCGTGCCAGCGATTGGACAGCGTGCGCAGCGGCACGCGGGCAAGCCCGGCCATCAGCGCCAGGAACACCGGCAGGCCATCGATCTGCACGTCGTCGTCCAGCGCCAGCACCGCACCGAAACCGCGCCCTTCCAGGTTCATTTCCAGCACCACCTGATCGCCCGCGACCAGCGGTTGCAGCTCCACGCCGTGCCAGACATCGAAGTACCGGCGACCCGGCTGGTGCGGCAGTGCCAGCTGCTCACCTTCCACGTCGTACTCGTTGCGGTTGACCAGCGTCCACAGCGCCTGGCCCTCGCCGGGGAAACGGCTGGCGAACACGCCCGCCTGCAAGGTCGGGTAGTAAGGCGTCCAGTCGCGACTGACCATCAGCGGCGCGAAGCGGCGCTCGATGGTGGCGATGCGGCGCAACGATTCGGCGTCGCGCGGAGTGAACTGGTTCCACAGGCCCCAGATGTTCTCCCAGGCGTTGTAGCCGATGCCGTTGAAGAAGATGTATTGCAGATCGTGGTTGCGATCGCGGCCCCAGCGGTTCTCGTAATTGATCATGTGGCGCGGTTCCAGCCACTTGAACTTGGCGACCGGCGGGATGACCTCGTTCGGCGCCTTCTTGCCCCAGCTCTGCACGTTCCAGATCAGGTGTTCCTCGGCGCTGATGGTGATTCCGGCTGCACCACACCGGCTGGCCCAGCGCGTCGCAGGCGTCGAAGAACGCGCGCGGCACGCCGTTGTAGGTATCGCCGTTGATGCCGTCGGCGCCGACCTCCTTCACCAGCCGCGCGATCGCGTGCCAGTCCGCCTCGCCCTGCGCGCGGGTGCCGTTGTCCCAGGGCATGGTCGGCAGGAACACCTTCACCCCGCGCCGGTGGAAATCCTCGACCGCGCCTTTCAGTCCGGCCAGCCCGCCCGGAAGATCCGCGGCCATGTCGAACTGGTTGCGATCGTCGATGCCGATGTTCGGATAGACATACCAGAGCAGGACGCTGTCCAGCCCGCCGAAGCGCTGCTCCAGATCGTCCAGGTAGCGATCCACGGTGTAGCGACCGGCCACCGGATCATAGAAATAGCGGTCCTCCACCATCATCTGCGCATGCACGAAGTTGCGCTGCGCCCATTGCAGTTCCGGGCGGCGGTAGTTGGCGTCGTCGTAGCCGATGCGGGTCAGGTGCTCGCGGCGCCAGTCGCGCAGCTCGGCGATCCAGTCGGCCGAGGTGGCGTTGACGTCGATCTTCCAGTGGCCGATCTCGGCGAACGGCCAGCCCGGCGCCTTGCCCGGCGTCGGCAGGTAGCGCTGGGTGGTGACGTGCGAGAACTTGTATTCGGTCTTCGGCACGTGGCGCGGCGCGTCATCGTCGTCGTGGGCGGGAGGGAACGGATCCGGTGCGGCGTTCATGGCGTGGTTCTTTCAGGGAGGGGGATTCAGGTCAGGCCGAACTGCGCAGCCAATGCCTCGCGCGCCTGCGCGGTGGTGGCCGGCGCGTCGCGCAGGAAGGCTTCGACCGCCTCGCGCATGGGCACCGATGCCTGCGCGCCCAGGCGCGTGCAGGCCAGCGCCGACGCCGCGCAGGCGTAGCGTAATGCATCGGCCAAGGCGTCGCCCTGCGCCAGCCGCGCGGCCAGCGCGCCGCAGAAGGTGTCGCCGGCGGCGGTGGTATCGACGGCCTCCACGCGGAACGCCGGTTGCAGGAACAGGCCCTCTGGGCTGCGCGCGATGCAACCGCGCGCGCCCAGGGTGACCACCACGCAAGGCACGGCCAGGCGGGCAAGACGGTCCGCGATGCCGCCGGCGGATCCCGCCAGCGCTTCGAGTTCGCCCTCGTTGACGATCAGCACGTCGACCGCGCGCAGCAGCGCATCGGGCAGCGACCGCGCGGGTGCGGCGTTGAGCACCACCGTCACGCTCGCGTGGCGCGCGGTGGCGGCGTAGGCGGTGACGGTTTCAATCGGGGTTTCCAGTTGCAGCAGCAGGTGCGACACCGCGGCCAGCGGCGGCAGGTCGCTGGCGCGCAGCGCGTTGTTGGCGCCGGGCGCGACCGTGATCGCGTTCTCCGCGTCGTCGGACAGGCAGATGAAGGCCGTGCCGGTAGGCAGTTTGCGGGATCGCACGATCACCGGATCCACGCCCGCGTCGCGCAGCGAATCCTCGAGGGTCGCGGCGAACGCGTCCTCGCCCAGACCCAGCAGCATGCGGGTGGACGCGCCGCCGGCGCGCGCCGCCGCCACCGCCTGGTTGGCGCCCTTGCCGCCCGGGAAAGTGGCGAAATCGCGCCCCAGCACGGTCTCGCCCGGCGCCGGCACGTGCGCGGCGCGGACGACGAAATCGAGGTTCGCCGAGCCGGCGACGAGGATATGCCTGGGTGTTGCGGTCATGGTTCCAGTGCCTGGTAGACCAGGTTGTAGAAAGGCGTCGCGAGACGGGGAAGATCGTGCGGCTGGCCGTCGGGCAGGTGTTGCAGCAGCAGGATCGCGATCAGGCGTTCCTGCCGATCAATGGTGAAATAGGTCGAGGCCGCGCCGGACCAGCCGAACGCGCCGACCGAACCCAGCCGTCCGCGTCCGGCCACGTCGAGGATCACCGAACCGCCCAGGCCGAAGCCTTCGGCGCGGCTGAATTCGGTGACCGGCGGATCCAGCTGTCCCTGCAGGTGGTTCATCATCATCAGGTCCACGGTCTTGCGGCCGAGGATGCGCTGGCCCTCCAGCGCGCCGCCGTCCAGCAGCATCTGGCAGAACCGCGCGTAGTCGGACATCGTGGAATACAGGCCGCCGGCGCCGCTGGGATAGGCATTGAGCGGTACGCCCGGGTGCCGCGCGCTGCGGCTGTCATCCAGCCCCAGCCGGTCATCGGTACCCATGCGGGTCAGATCGACCACGCGCCCGCGCGCGGCTTCCGGCACGCTGAAGCCGGTGTCGCGCATGCGCAGCGGCGCGAGGATATGCGTGCGCACATAGGCGTCGAAGGATTCCCCGCTCACCACCTCGACCACGCGCGCCAGCACTTCGATGCCGGTGCCGTCGTACTTGAAGCGGGTGCCTGGTTCGGTCGCCAGCGGCACTTTCGCCAGGCGCGCGGCGAAGGTCGCCAGATCCGGCGAGCCGTGCAGGTCGGCGCGTTCCAGCAGGCGCGTGGCTTCCTCGAAGCCTTCGCCGCCGGTGGCGAAGCCGGCCGTATGGGTGAGCAGCTGGCGCAGGGTGATCGGGCGTTGCACCGGCGCCAGCAAAGGCTTGTCCGCGGTGCCGCCGGCGAAGCGCTGCATGCGCGCGAACTCCGGCAGATGGCGGCTCACCGGATCATCCAGGCCCAGCCTGCCCTGCTCCATCAACTGCAGCACCGCCACCGAGGTGATCGGCTTGGTCATCGAATAGATGCGGAAGATCGCATCGATGGACATCGGCTGGCTGCGCGCCAGATCGCGGTGGCCATGCGCCTGCACCGCCACCACCTTGCCGTCGCGCGCGATCAGCGCGACCGCGCCGGGATAGCCCTGAGGTCCGGTCGCGCGTTCGAGGAAATCATCCAGCCGCTGCAGGCGGGCCGGGGAGAAACCTTCCGCCGCGGCGGATGCCGCGGTCGGAAGGTCCACCACCGGGTCCTGCGCCCGCGCCGTGTGCACGGCCATCAGCGCGGCCATCAGCAGCGGCCACACCCGCTGCCCGTGCGTTGCCTGAAACATCCGACGTGGGGGAGTCGTCCGTTTCAAAAGTTGATGGTGTGGGTCAGCGAGATCACGCGGCCGCGGCCGGCGAAGTAGTTGCGGTAGAAGTCGATCTGCGACCAGCTCAGGATGTAGAACTTGTCGGTCAGATTCTCCACGCCCAGGGTGAACTTGCCGTACTTCTCGGTCTCGTAGTTCACGGTCAGGTCGTAGAGCGTGTAGCCCTTGGTGTGCTCTTCGCCCGGACGGCCCTCGTTGATGTCGCGATCCAGCCATTTGGTCGCGCCCAGGATCACGTTTCCGCGCGGCAGGAAGTTCCAGGTCAACGACGCGCCGATCTTGTCGGGGCTGATGTCGTTGATGCCCATTTCCTTGTCCAGCGGGCCATTGGTCACGAACTGGTCTTCCGCGGATGCGGGAGTACAGCGCGGTCGCCTTCCACTGATCGCTGAAGTTGTACTCGCCGTTGAACTCGTAGCCCTTGATGTCCACCGGCGCCCGTACCATCACGAAGTCGCGGCTGATCGGATCCACCGCCAGCGACACGCCGAAATCCGATTCCGACTTGTAGTGCGACAGGCCGAAACTGCCGCGCTGGCCCTGCCAGTTCAGGCCGACCTCGCGGTTGTCGGCGATGATCGGCTGGAGGTCCAGGATGCCGGCCACGGTGGCCTGCGGATCGTTCGGGCAGCCATCGGGCTGGGTGCCTTCCGGCGAATCGTTGGAACACTGGATGTTGCGCAGCGGAATGCCGACATTGGGCAGTCCGAAACCTTCACCGTAGGACGCGAACACCGAGAAGCCGGCGGGCAGGCGCCAGATCGCGCCGAAATTGACCAGCGTCTCCTCGTAGGACAGCTTGCCGCCCAGGACGGGCCGGCGGTCACGGAACCAGGTGGTGGTGTAATCATCCACCGACAGTTCGCCGTCCTCGCGGCGCACGCCACCGCTCAGGGTCACCGGGCCGATGTCGTAGGACAGCTGCAGGTAGGGCGCGGTGCTCTTGTAGGTCATCGGCGGCACCCAGACGCGATGGGTCAGCGCCAGGCTCTGCTCGGTCTCGTCTTCCACCAGATCCAGGCCGGCCCGCATTTCCAGGCCATCCACGCCGAACAGCTGCGGGCGCGTCCAAGCCGTGCGCAGGCCCTGCTTGTTGGAATGGATTTCGGACTGATCCCACAAGGTTCCCAGCGGCGCGAGCAACGGATCCTGGCGATCGTCGCCGTTCTCCGCCGGATAACGCATGGCTTGATCGGCCTTGTACAAGTCGACCTTCAGCGTGCCGGCGAAGAAATCGCCATGGGTGTAGGAAAACGCGAATTGGGTGAAGTCGTTGAACTCGGACTTCGAGCCGGGAATGCGGCCACGCTCGGCGGTATCGGTGATGCCCAGCGTGCGATCGCCGGGAACCCAGTGATAGTTGTTGTTGCCCCGCACGTTGAAGCGGCTGAAGGAACCCTGGACGCGCTGTTCCCCGGCCTCGCCGAAGTTCATGCCCCACTTGATGAACAGGTTGTCCGCCTTGGAGTCCGCGATCGATCCGCTGGCGTTCATGCCGATGCGGCGGCCACGGCCGTCGTAGGAGATGCCGCGATCGATGAAGGAGGCGGCGGTCAGCAGGTCGAAATCATCGGCCTTGTAGGCGTAGGTCACGCCGAGCTTCCAGCTTTCGCTGTCGCTGCCGTCCTGGGTGCTGTAGCGGGAGGTGACCGTGGTTTCGCTGCCGTCCTTGGTGGGCGTCTTGGACAGGTAATTGATGATGCCGCCCTGCGCGCCGATGCCTTCGGAAGCCGAGGGGCCGTTGATGACCTCGATGCGGCCGACCAGTCCCATGTCGGTGAAGGTGCCGGAGCGGTTGCCCTCGCGCAGCGGCGAGGTCTGCGGGATGCCGTCGAACAGGCGCAGTGCGATGCGCCCGCGCAGCGTTTCGCCGGTATTGCTCATCGCCTGCGAGGATTCCGAATAGCCCGGCACCTGCCGGGCCAGCACGGCGGTCGCGTCCTCGGTCAGGCCGAGGGTGCGCTCGACTTCCTGCTTGGACACCAGCGTGATCGCGCCTGGAATCTTGTCCACCGCCTTCGGCGTGCGCACGCCGGTGACGATCACCTGGTCCAGGTTGGTGGCTTCCACTTCCCCTGCCTTCGGCGCCTCGTCCGGCGGCGGCGGGGTGTTCTGTTGGGCCTTGACGCTGGCGCTGACGGCGGCGGCTAGCAGGAATACGCCGAATGCGGCGGGCACGTGCTTCATGGTGTTCTTCTCTGAGATGGTGGGCTGCGGGAACCGCGGCGCAGGCCGCAGGGCTCCCCGATAGCGTTCTTGTTGTTGTTGCGCATCCGCGGGCGGCGGAGAGAATGGCGCCCGCGCTGCCAGACGTTCCTCCCAGACGCCGGCCAGCCTCGACAATGTCGACAGAGCCTAGGTGCACGCCGTCACGGAAAGAATCCTCCGCGCCTATGTTCAGAGCCTAGTTTTTGTTGGGTGATCCGCGCCGGCCGTATCGATGCGGTGCAGCATCGGCCGTGTTCAGGACAGTTGCGAAACCGCCTGGCTTTCCTGCAGCAGCACGGTGACCAGGCGGATGCGCACGGTCGAGCGCGACCAGACCATGCCGATGCGGCGCGGCACGCATTCGTTGGGCAGCGGAATCCGCACCAGATCCAGCCCTTCCGGCCAGGGCCGCGCCCAGTTGGGCACCAGCGACACGCCCAGGCCACGATCCACCATCACCGCGATGGCGTTGAGGGCGTTGAGTTCGAAGCGCTCGTGCGGAACGATGCCGGCCGCGCGCAGGTACTCGTCGGCCTGGCGGCCGCCCCACTGGTTGCGGTCGTAGCGGATCAGCGGCTGGGTGGCGAGCAGTTCGTGCGGGTCGCGGCCGGCCATCGCCGCCGGCGCCAGCACCACCAGCGGTTCCTCGCGCAGCAGTTGCCACTGGCAGGTCTTGGGCAGCGAGAACGGCGCCTGCAGCACGATCGCCGCGTCCAGTTCGCCCGACTCCACCGCCCGGTACAGATCGGCCGAGTAGCCCGGCTTGATGAACACGTTGATCTGCGGAAATGTTTCCACCATCCGCGCCAGGATGTCCGGCAGCATCCCGGCCAGCGCGGTCGGGCAGGCGCCCAGGCGCAGCTCGCCGGATACCGCGCTGTCGTTGGCGACGCTGCGCATGTCGGCCACGTCGCGCAGCAGATCGCGGGCCCGCTGGAGGATCCGCGATCCCTCCTCGGTGACGCTGACGGTCCGCCCCACCCGCGCGATCAGCGATGCGCCGAGTTCGCGTTCCAGCGTGCGGATCTGTTGCGCCACCGCGGCCGGCGTGATGTTCAGTTCACGCGCGGCCGCCGCCATCGAGCCGCGGTCGACCACGGTGACGAAGGTGTTCAGGAACTGGGTATCCACGTCTCTCCCCCTGGCGTGCGCTCAGGCTACAGGAGCCCCGCCGCGTGCGCGACAGGACCAACGGCAGGGGCGGAAAGCGCGGTTACTCGGCATCGCGGTAGATGGTCAGCCCCTTGAGCGAGCGCCGCGGCGCCGGGAACAGCAGGCTGGCCAGATAGCCGATGACGATGCACAGCAGGATCGAGATGGCCAGGTAGAAGTACGGATGGACCAGATCCATCGACCAGGCCAGGAAGGTCAGCACGATGCTGGCGCCGATGCCGATCGCCACGCCCGGCGAGTTCGCCCGGCGGGTGAACATGCCCAGCGTGTACGCGCCCGCGAAGCCGCCGCCCAGCAGGCCTGCCAGCTCGATGGAGATGTCGAACAGCGAATGGATGTCGTAGCGCGACAGCAGCAGCGCCAGGCCGATGCCGACCAGGCCGACCATCACCGTGGTGATCTCGGCGAACAGCACGCTCTTCTTCTGGTCCGCCTTCTTCGACAGCTTCTCGTAGAAGTCGACCGAGATCAGCGTGGCGACGCTGTTCATGATGCTCGACAGGGTGGCCATCGCGGCGGCGAAGATGCCGGCGATGATCAGGCCCGTGACGCCCGGCGGCAGCTCGGCGGCGATGAACAGCGGGAAGGTGGCATCGATCGGCAGCAGCGGATTGAGCCGCTCCGGATTGTTCTTGTAGTAGACGAACAGCGCCGTGCCGATACCGTAGAAGATGAAACCACCCGGGATCATGATCGCGGCGAACGCCCAGATCGAGCGGCCGGCCTCCTTGTCCGACTTGGTCGACAGGGTGCGCTGCATCAGCACCTGGTCCTTGGGGAAGGTCAGCACGACATCGAAGATCACCAGGAAGATGAAGCCCCACACCGTGGCCTTGGTCAGATCGAAGCTGAAGTCGAGCGTATGCATCTTCTGCTCGGCCATCGCGGTGGTGAAGAATTCCGATGCGCCGCCCTTCAGGTGCCAGATGATGAAGCCGATGGCGAACATCGCGCCGCCCATCTTGACGAACACCTGCACGAAATCGGTCCAGATCACCGCCTTCATGCCACCCATCGCGGTGTAGATGATGGTGAACACGCCCATCAGGATCACGCTCCACACCACGCTGATGCCGGTGATTGTGGCGATGGCCAACGCGGGCAGGAACAGAATCACGCTCATCCGCGCGCCCACCTGCATGGCGATGCACAGCGCGCTGGCCAGCATGCGGATGGCCGGGTGGAAGCGGGTTTCCAGGTACGAGAACACCGACATCAGGTCCAGCCGGCGCAGCAGCGGCACGATCCACACGGCCACGAACATCAACCCGAGCACGGCGATGAGATTGTTGGTCATGTACTGCCAGTTGGTCTCGAACGCCTTGGCCGGAATGGCGATGAAGCTGATCGAGCTGGTGTTGGTGGCATACAGGCTCACGCCCGCCGCCCAGAACGGAATGCTGCGCCCGCCGACGAAGAAGTCCGAGGTCGAGTTGCGCTTTTCCTTCAGGTAGAAGTACATGCCGATGCCGATCATCGACGCCAGGTAGACGATGATCACCAGCCAGTCCATCCACTTCAGCAGATGCTTGCCGGAGGTCAGCTGCGCCGATTCGATGACCTGCCCGCCCTTGCCGTCGTCGCTCGTCCAGACCAGACCGTTGCGCCAGCCGGTGGCCAGCCGCGCATCGCCGCCAATCTCCGCCGGCAGCGTGGCCCAGGCGCTGGTGATGGTGTGATAGGTCATCAGGTGCGTGCCGCGATTGTCACGCACCAGCATCAGCAGATGCGCCTGTCCCAGCGCGCGCGCCGCCCCCGGCAGGCGCACGCCGGGCACCGCCGGTTGGTTTCCCAGCCGCGGTCGGCGGTCCATCGCCACAACGGCTGCGAGGTCGTGCCGGTACCGATCAGATAGAGCGCGTTGGTCTGCGCCAGCAGTTCGTCGCCCGAGGCGCCTGCCGGCCACGCCGGGCCGTCGGTCCATGCGGCAGGTCCGTTCAACGCCGTGCGCCACAGACGAGGCACGCCATCGCCCAGCCCCGCCACGTACAGGCTGTCGCCCAGGATGGCGAAGCGCGCGCCGCCCAGCGCCTGCGGGATCGCGGGCATCGGCTGGCGAACGAGGCTGTTTCCGCCGAGGCGCAATTCCTCGATCCGCGCCGGTTCGGTCCCGGAGGACACCAGCGCGAACAGGCGCGGCCATCGCCACCGGCGTCCAGCACGCGCGGCGCGGCGCCGCCCGGCCAGGACAGCGCCTGCCACTGGCGGCCATCGGCGGACAGCACCCACGCGCCGGTGCCGCCCAGCGCAATCGGGCGGTCCTCGATCGATCGCAGCATCTCCACGCGCGCGCCGGCGGGCAGCGCCGGCAGCGCGCTGCGTTCCACCGAGGCCAGGCTCTCGGCCCGCACACCGGGGACGGCCGCGCACAGCAGCAGCAACAGGCACAACGCGGCTCGCAGGAAGCCGGTCGCCTCCTTGGATGCAGGCAGGACGGCGGTTCGGCTCATCGTGTTTCCATGCTTTCGAAATTCGGTGTGATCGCGGCACCCGGCGTGCCCGCCATGCGCCGCGTGGACGGCAATCCCCTGTGCTCCCCCGCCCGCTTCATGCATCCGCCGCCGCGACGATGGCCTGCGCACGATGCAGATAGGGCGCATCGATCATGCGTCCTTCCAGCAGGAAAGCGCCACGCCCCTGCCGCGCGTCGCCTCGGCGGCGGCCGCGACGATCCGCCGCGCCCGCGCGATCTCTTCGTCGGAAGGCTGGAACACGGCATTGGCCAGTTCGATCTGGCGGGGATGGATGCAGCTCTTGCCCAGGTAGCCCAGGCGGTGGGCGATGCCGGCTTCGGTGCGGAATCCCGCCTCGTCGGCGACGTCCGGATAGGCGCTGTCATAGGCGAACACGCCGGCTTCGGCCGCGGCCATGCGCAGGGCGTACATCGCCGCGTGCAGGTTGGCGGGATCGCGGCGATCGATGCCGAGCCCCTCGAACAGATCGCCCAGGCCCAGTTGCAGGCCGGCCACGCGCGGATGCGCGCGGGCGATGTCGGCGGCGTTGCGCAGGCCCAGCGGCGTCTCGATGTTGATCAGCAGTTCCGGCGCCTGCTCGGTCGCCAGCAGCGAGGCCATCGCCACCACCGCCGCGGTCACCTCGCGCGCCTGCTCGATCTTGGGCAGGTTGAGCAGATCCACCCGGCGGCCGGCGAGCGCGGCCAGGTCGGCGTCGAACTCCGGCGACGACGGCGCGTTGGTGCGCACGATGATCAGCTTGCCGGCCGGCAGGTCGGCGCCTGCCAGGAACCCGGCCAGGTTCGCGCGCGCCTCCGCCTTGCGCCCGGGAGGCACGGCGTCCTCCAGGTCGAAAGAGATCGCATCGGCACCGCTCGCCATCGCCTTGGCGAACAGTTCCGGGCGACTGCCGGGCACGAACAACTTGCTACGCATGGACCGCACTCTTCATGGCGGGGCAGTTTCAACCATGCGGACACAAAGAAAAGTCGCGCCCGGCATCTTCAGACCCAACATTTGCTTGCGATATGCCGCCGCCGCCACGCCGCGCCTTGCCGCGCCGGTGATCCCGGTGCCGCGCGGCGGCAGGCGGACGCGCCGGGAAATGCCGGCGACGGCATGCCAGCCGCCGGCCCTGCATCCGGATGCACCCGGTTTGCTGCGATGCAACCCGTCGCCGCGCGATCAGCGGCGGACGTCGAACCCCGTCTGCGTCAGGAAGGCATCGACGTCGGCGACGTCCAGGGTGCTGAAGTCGCCCGGCAGCGAATGCTTGAGGCATCCCGCCGCCAGGCCGAAGCGCAGCGCGTCGGCGTCGTCCCGGCCGGTCAGGTCGCCATGCAGCACGCCGGCGGCGAACGCATCGCCGGTCCCGATCCGATCGACGATGCCGGGAATCTCGTACTCCGGCGTTCCCAGCAGGCGCCCGTCGCGCCGCATCGCGACCGCGGACAGGGCATGGTGATCCACGCTGCGCTGCACGCGCACGGTCGCGGCCATCCGCTGCAATCGCGGGAATGCGGCGAACGCGGCCTGCGCGCCGGCGGCAAAGCGTTCCTGCGCGGTGGCGCCATCGAACGAACGCCCCAGCACCACCTCGATGTCGCGGTGGCTGGCGAACATCACGTCGGCCTCGGCCATCAAGCCATGCAGCAGCGTCGGCGCGTCGCCGTCCCAGGCCTGCCACAGTTGCGGGCGATAGTTGCCGTCGAAGGACACCCGGACGCCCGCCGCACGCGCGGCGCGCATCGCTTCCAGCGTGCCCCGCGCCGCGTCCGCGCCCAGCGCCGGCGTCACCCCGGACACATGCAGCCAATCGGCGCCGGCCAGCCGCGCGGACCAGTCGTGGCGGCCACCGCCGGCCTGCGCGAAGGCCGAGCCGGCGCGGTCGTAGAGCACCTGCGAGGGGCGATGAATCGCGCCGGTGGTGAGGAAATAGAGACCCATCCGTCCGGGCAGCCGCTGCACCGCCGAGGTATCGACCCCGTGCCGGCGCAGTTCCCCGATCGCGGCCTGGCCCAGCGCGTTGTCGGCCACCACGCCGACCAGGTGCGTGGCGTGGCCGAAGCGGGCCAGCGATACCGCGACGTTCGCCTCGGCGCCACCGACATGCACGTCCAGCGAAGGCGTTTGCAGCAGGGTTTCGCGACCGGGCGCGCCCAGCCGCAGCAGCAGTTCACCAAAACAGACAACCTTCCCCACTCCGCCTCCCTGTCAATGCGTTTGCCGGATCCGGAGTGTACGGTGCGCCCCGGCGCGGTGCCCGCATCGCGGCGGAAAGGGAGAACCGCGCATGCTCGCCGGCACCACGCGGCAACCACCGGAACCGCGCGTCAGGGCGCGGGACGTTCCCAGCGCCGATAGGTGTCGTCCAGGCCCTTGCGCAGGCGGCGGTAGCCGGCGGTGCCGGGCCGCACGTCCAGGCGTTCGGCCACCGCGCGCCAGCCGCCGGCGTGATCGCGCGACCATTCGCGCACCACCGCGCGGCACGGCTGGCCGGCCACCTGCGCCACCGCGCAGGCCATGTAGATGTCGCCGGCGGACCAGTCCGGCTGTTTCATCATCGCTTCCACGTAGGCGCGCGGCACGCTGTAGTAGCGCGTCATCTCGTCGGCGAAGGCCGCCGGATAGCGCGCCGCGTAGTCGTTGATGTCCTTGAGGTGGCGATCCACCGAGGCGTCACCGCTTCCGGGCCATTCGGCCGCTTCGGTCCTGGCCGGCGCGGGCGTGGTGCCCTGCGCGGCGCCCGCCATCACGGCGAGCGCGATCAGGCAGGGGAAGAGGACGGCACGGAGGAAACGGGTCGCAGGCATGCGGGCATTGTGCCGCAGCGTCTGTTTCATTGCAGGCGGCCGGTCTGCACCGGCCGCCCGCGGCTCATGCGAGGGTCACGCGATGAGCCTGCGATCAATCATCGTCGTGATGGCGACCGCGTCCATCGTGGCGGCGCCAGCGGCGATCGTCGTCGTCCCAGCGATCCCGGCGGTCATGCCGGTCGTAGCGATCGTAACGGCCATAGCGGTCATAGCGATCGTAACGATCCCGATCCACGTAGCGCACGTAATGCGGGTTGTTGCGGTAGTAGCCGTAGGCATTGCCGCGCGGCGGGGTGCGGTAGTACTGGCGCGGCACGTAGCGGTAGTAGGTCGGACGGTGATAGCGATCGCGCACCACGATCACGCGATTGCCGTAGCCGTAACGATCCCCGTACCCGTGACGGTAGTAGGGCTGTCCGCCGTGGTAGATGACATCGGCCACGTCCACGATGACCCGGACCAGATCGTCGTCCGCGCGGGCCGGCGAAGGCGCCAGCGCCGCCAGTCCAAGGCCGGCGGCCAGAACGGTGGGGGCCAGCAGACGCGTGAGTGAGAAGCTTGCCATGACATCCTCCGGTGGCCCGTGTCGCCGGGCCTGTAGGTGAAAGGCCCCGTCCTTCGGGCCTGTGCGTGAAAGATGTCGCCTGACGCGTGAACCCGGATTTAACCCGGCGGGCCTTTCCCCGCTGCCACCCACGGGCGGATATCTTCCGTTCAATCTGGACCGCCTGGACCGCGTTCGAGGTCGAGGCCGATTGGATCCGGCGGGCCTGCTCTCCGGACGCGCGCCGCCCCCTTTCAGTGGGTAGCGATTCGATGCCGGCCAGCGCGGCGGGCAGTTCGACCGCGCCGGCGACCGTCACCAGGTTCGGTACGTCCGCACCCAGGCCATGCTCGGCTTCCAGCGCCCAGGTGACGTGATAGGGCATGTGGATGCCCCAGCCGCCGAGCTGGATCACCGGTTCGATATCCGAGCGCAGCGAATTGCCGATCATCGCGAACTGCGCGGGCGCCACTTCCAGTTCCTGCAATACGCGCGTGTAGGTGGACACGTCCTTCTCCGACACCACTTCGATGCGATGGAAAAGGTCCGCCAGTCCGGACTGCGCGATCTTGGCTTCCTGGTGGAACAGATCGCCCTTGGTGATCAGGACGATTTCGTGATCGCGCGCGATGGCTTCGACCGCCTCGCGGATCCCCGGCAGCAGATCGACCGGATGTTGCAGGGTGGCGCGGCCAATCTCCAGGACGCGATGCAGATCGCGCGCGCTGATGCGCTCGCCGGTCAGTTGGATGGCGGTTTCCAGCATCGACAGGGTCATGCCCTTCACGCCGTAGCCGAACACCTTGAGATTGCGCCGCTCGGTGTCCAGCAGGTGCTGCTGCATGCGGCGATCGCCCAGATCGATGTAGCCGGCCAGGATGGCCTCGAAATCCTGCTCGGCCTGCCGGTAGTAGTCCTCGCTCTTCCAGAGGGTGTCATCGCCGTCGAAACCGACCCAGCGTATACCCATGCGTGCTGCCTCCTGATCGTGGGGGCGCGCAGCATAACAGCCGCCGGACATGCCGAGGGCGGCCCGAAGGCCGCCCTTTCCTCTCTGCGTGAACCGTATCGCGCGCCGTTATTTCGCCGGAGGCGTGGTGCTGCCGCTGCCGGAATCACCCGGAGGCGGCGGCGTCTGATTGTGGTCGGCGGCGTGGTGCCGTCGGCCGGCGGCGGCGTTGTGGTCGGCGGGGCGTTCGGATCCGTGGTCGGCGGTGCGTTCGGATCGGCAGGCGGCGGCGTGGTCGCCGGTTCCGACGGTGGCGGCGTGGTTTCCGCCGGCGGTGCGGTGTCGGACGGCGGCATCGTGGTTTCGTCCTCCGTCTTGCTGCATGCCGTCAACGCAAGCGCGCCGCCCAGCATCGCCACCAGCCACCAGGTGGGACGCGGGCGGTCCTGCGTGTTGCTGTGGAAAAAGGAATTCATTCATGTCCTCCTCTGGCCGCGCCGATCGCGGATCGTGCCGCGGCGGGTGAAAAGATCAGCGGCCGTTGCCGGCCGGCTTGTAGGCGGCGTACTCGGCGGGTGCGAGTTTGCCGTCGGCGTCCTGGTCGAGGGTTCCGAAAGCCTGGGTCAATGCAGGATCGACGGCCGCTTCGTCCTTGGCGATGCTGCCATCGCCATTGGCGTCAAGCTCTTCGAACGGCCGGGGCGCGGGCGTGGCCGCGTCGTTGGCCGGCGGTGTGTCGGTCTGCCGCGGAGGCGTCTCCTGGCGTTGTTCCTGAGCGTCGCGGTCCTGCGCCATGCCCGACGTAGATGCCGCCAATGCGGCGACCAGCAGGGCCAGCGGAAGATGGAACCGGGGAGATGATGATTTCATGCGCTCCTCCTGTTGCTGCGTTCGTACACCCGCCGATGCGTGCATCCGGGACACGGGGAACAACGGCTCGCCTGGAGACGGAGGGCGGCGGTGCCGCCCTCCGCGGGCGCGATGACGGTGCGCTGCGCCGTCACCCTGCGGTCATGACGACCGCGTTGCGCGACTTACTTCTGCGGCTCGCTGTAGTTCTTTTCGACGAACGCCTTGTACTCGTCGGCGGTCACTTCCATCGGCATCACCATCGGCCTTGTCGAACACCTGGGACAGGCCGGCATTGGCGGCGGCCTCTTCCTTGGTGATGTTGCCGTCACCGTCCTTGTCGATATCGGCCCAACCCTGCTGGCTGCCCGACTGGGTCGACTGCTGGGCGGACTGCTCCGCACCGCCCGCCGCCTGATCCGTGGTCGGCTGCGCCTGCTGCGTCGGCTCGGCCTGCTGGGTCTGCTGCGGCTGCTGCTGGGCCTGCGTATCCTGCGCGAACGCCATCGGCATGGCGATGGCGGCACCCAGGGCGATCAGGGCAATCAGCGGCTTGCGGGTGTTGTTCTTGGTCATCGTCGTTTGCTCCGTTATGGAATTAGGAAGTGCGTCCTGTAGCGCACGATGCCGACGATGCCGTTGTGCTTCTGAATCAATCCTGCGGCGCGAAATGAATGTGCACGCAGGCTTAACCACCCTACGATTTTTTTCGATTTACATCGTTCGTTAGCGATACGTGATGGCTATGTGCAAGGCGTATCGCAGCTTAATCACACGTCAGATCAGTGTTCAATCCGCGTGTTTTTTCTTCCCGGCGAACGGACCCTTCACGCCAGGCTCGGCTGAACCATTGCCAACCCATCACCATGCCGGTCAATGCGCCGATGATCTCCAGGACCACGCGGGTGCCCAGCGCGTCCGGATCGTGGATGGCTTTCAGCGCAATGCGCGCGTACAGCGGTGATTCCTAGCTTCACCATGCCCAGGTAGAACAGGTTCCAGATATCGATGCCGGCGCCGATGATTACCGCAATCACGCACGACCATCCGATCGCATGCCCGATCGACCAGCCCACGTGCCCGGCAGATCGCCTGCCAGCCGGCTTACTAACCACAGGCCGATGGCGAAAGCGATCAGGCAGGCTTCCAGCGCGCCGAGGAATCCGAAGTGCAGGGGCAGGTTCATGCGTTCTTGCGTGCTCCCGTCAC
>OFCY01000082.1_pt1 | contig 16672 bp, 15 predicted proteins | sample 1520981 | NCBI WGS metagenome assembly OFCY01 (sample SAMEA2532533, study PRJEB24079) | metagenome
GGAAGGCGCATCAGCGAAATCGATCACGACACCATCGCCTATCACTTCCACGAGCCGCGTGGGGGTGGTGGGACAGATCATCCCCTGGAACTTCCCGCTGCTGATGGCCTGCTGGAAGCTCGCGCCCGCGCTGGCCGCCGGCAACTGCGTGGTGCTCAAGCCGGCCGAACAGACCCCGGCCAGCATCCTGGTGCTGATGGAGATCATCGGCGATCTGCTGCCGCCGGGCGTGCTCAACGTGGTCAACGGCTTCGGCCTGGAAGCCGGCAAGCCGCTGGCCAGCAGCCCGCGCATCGCCAAGATCGCCTTCACCGGCGAGACCACCACCGGCCGGCTGATCATGCAGTACGCCAGCCAGAACCTGATCCCGGTGACGCTGGAGCTGGGCGGCAAGTCGCCCAACATTTTCTTCGCCGACGTCATGGCCGAGGACGACGATTTCCTGGACAAGGCGATCGAGGGCTTCGTGCTGTTCGCCTTCAACCAGGGCGAGGTCTGCACCTGTCCTTCGCGTGCGTTGATCCAGGAATCTATCTACGAGAAGTTCATGGAGCGCGCGCTCGAGCGCGTCGCCGCGATCAAGCAGGGCAATCCGCTGGATCCCAACACGATGGTCGGCGCGCAGGCTTCCAGCGAGCAACTGGAGAAGATCCTGTCGAACATCGACATCGGCCGGCAGGAAGGCGCCGAAGTGTTGATCGGCGGTGCGCGCAACGAGCAGGGCGGCGATCTGGCAGGCGGTTACTACGTGCAGCCGACGGTGTTCAAGGGCCACAACCGGATGCGCATCTTCCAGGAGGAGATCTTCGGCCCGGTGGTCTCGGTCACCACCTTCAAGGACGAGGCCGAAGCGCTGGCGATCGCCAACGACACCCTGTACGGGCTGGGCGCCGGCGTCTGGAGCCGCGACGCGGCGCGGCTGTACCGGATGGGCCGTGGCATCCAGGCCGGGCGGGTGTGGACCAACTGCTACCACGCCTATCCCGCGCACGCGGCCTTCGGCGGCTACAAGCAATCCGGCATCGGTCGCGAGAACCACCGGATGATGCTGGATCACTACCAGCAGACAAAGAACCTGCTGGTCAGCTATTCGCCCAAGGCACTGGGCTTCTTCTGAGCCATCGCGCGGGCGCCTTCCGACCGACGGCGCCCGCGCATGTTTTTCGATTGATTGGAATCAACGAGCCGGGCAAGCCACCGCGCTACGGTGGTCCTGGCGCAACCAACAGGAGAAATGCGTGGACAAGACAATGAAAGCCGCCGTGGTTCGCGAGTTCGGCAAGCCGCTGGTCATCGAAGAAGTGACGGTGCCGCGCCCGGCCGCTGGCGACGTGCTGGTGAAGATCGAAGCCTGCGGCGTCTGCCACACGGATCTGCACGCGGCCGAAGGCGACTGGCCGGTCAAACCGAACCCGCCATTCATTCCGGGCCATGAAGGTGTGGGCCACGTGGTGGCCGTGGGTGCCGGCGTCACCCATGTGAAGGAGGGCGATCGGGTCGGCATTCCCTGGCTGTATTCGGCCTGCGGGCATTGCGAGCACTGCCTGGGCGGCTGGGAAACCCTGTGCGAGCAGCAACAGAACACCGGCTATTCGGTCAACGGCGGATTCGCCGAATACGCGCTGGCCAACGCCGATTACGTGGGGCATGTGCCGAAGGGGATCGGTTTTGTCGAAATCGCGCCGGTGCTGTGCGCGGGGGTGACCGTCTACAAGGGACTCAAGGTGACCGACACCCGTCCCGGCAACTGGGTGGTGATTTCCGGCATCGGCGGCCTGGGCCACATGGCGGTGCAGTACGCGCGGGCGATGGGCTTGAACGTCGCCGCGGTCGATGTGGACGACGCCAAGCTCGATCTCGCCAGGCGCCTGGGTGCCACCGTCACCGTCAATGCCAGGACCACCGATCCGGTGGCCTACCTGAAGAAGGAAATCGGCGGCGCCCACGGCGCGCTGGTCACCGCGGTCTCGCCCAAGGCGTTCGAGCAGGCGATCGGCATGGTCCGGCGCGGCGGCACGGTATCGCTCAACGGGTTGCCGCCGGGCCAGTTCCCGCTCGATATCTTCGGCATGGTGCTCAACGGGGTGACCGTGCGCGGTTCCATTGTCGGCACCCGTCTGGATCTGCAGGAGTCGCTGGACTTCGCCGCGCTCGGCAAGGTCAAGGCAACGGTCTCCACCGACCGGCTGGAGAACATCAACCAGGTCTTCCAGCGCATGCACCAGGGCCAGATCGAGGGCCGGGTGGTGCTGGATCTGGCCGCTTGAGTTTGCCGTTCAAAGGCATCGCCCGTGACCGAAGCCTCGTCCACCGCAAATCCCCCTCCCTTGCAGGTGATGGCGACGCTGCCGGCGTTGCAGCTGATCCAGACGCTGCGCGCCCGGCACGGGCCGGTGCTGTTCCATCAGTCCGGCGGTTGCTGCGACGGTTCCTCGCCGATGTGCTTCCCGGTCGGCGACTTCATCGTCGGCGACCACGACGTGCAGCTGGGTGAGATTGGCGGCGCGCCGTTCTACATCAGTCCCTCCCAGTTCGAATACTGGAAGCACACCCAGCTGATCATCGATGTCGTGCCGGGGCGTGGCGGCATGTTCTCGCTGGAAAACGGGGAGGGCGTGCGCTTCCTCGTCCGCTCCCGCCTGTTCACCGACGACGAGTACCTCGCGCTGGAGCGGGCAGGGCGGGTCTGATTTCGTGACGCGTCCGGCGGTCCGAACCCGGATGGCCGCCGTTCCTGTTTTCGATGCACCCTCCTCAGATAACCAAAGATCATTTGCATTACGTGACGCGTCACATAAACTAACCTCATCCCAAGCGATGGAGCCACGTGATGCGTGACGCAAACGATCCCGGCACTCTGGAAATGGTGTTTCCCCGGCGTCGCGGCCGTCCGCCGCTGCATGGCGTGGCGATGACCGCCGCCGAACGCGCGCGCAACTACCGGGCCAATCGCAAGCATCGCCGTCAGACCGGCAGCCGCGTCCTGCACGTGCAGAGCGACACCACGCTGCTGGACAAGATCCGTGACGCGATCAGCGGTGGCCGCTCGCCATCGGCGATAGGCCGGCTGGTGGCGGAACTGGCTTCCCGCTATCCGGCCGCGGCCGACTGACGCGCCGTAGCACGCCAGAACAAGTCCTCCGGCCCCCTCGTCGACAGGGAAGGGCACTGTCGCGCGGCGCCCCGTTCGGCCAACCAATGGGAATGCGAGCCGGCCGGTTCCGTGATATCCAATGGCGGAAACCGCTCGGGAGGGAGCGCCATGAGACACCGGATCCGTTGGATGGGGATGTTCCTGCTGTGCGCGGCGACGCCGGCGCTGGCGCAGGACTCCGCGATTCCCCTCGCTGACGCGCGGGCCGTCTTCAGCCAGGCCCGCGCGCAGTGCGAAGCCGACGGCGGTCGCCTGTGGGGTGCATCGTTGTGCGGCCCGATCATGCTGGTCGATCCGCAGACCCGCCGCATCGTTGCGTCGCAGGCCGACGCGAAGGGCGCGCTGCGCGAACAGGACGGCGTGTTCGTCGGCGAGTTGCCGAAGGAGACCAACGTCGCCAACACCGCGGTCGAATGGTCCGGCACGCGCTGGACCCAGATGCTGTGGCCCTTGCCGGAAGACCAAGGCAAGCGCGGCACCCTGATCGCGCACGAGCTGTTCCATCGCCTGCAACCGGACTTGCCGATTGCCGATGCCAAGGGCGGCGAGAACCCGCACCTGGATACGCTGGAGGGACGCTACACCCTGCAACTGGAGTGGCGGGCGCTGGCCAGCGCGCTGCAGGCGGACGGCGTCGCCGCCCGGCGTGCCGCGGTGGCCGATGCGCTGGCGTTCCGCGCCGACCGGCATCGCCGTTTTCCCGATGCCCGCGCGGACGAGACGGCACTGGAACTCAACGAAGGCCTGGCCGAGTACACCGGCGTGATGCTCGGAAACGCGACGCCGCAGGCGCGCCTGCAGGCGGCGCTCCACGACCTCCAGTCGCATGTCGCCGACCCCAGTTTCGTGCGCTCCTTCGCGTACGCGACCGGTCCGGCCTACGGGCTATTGCTCGACGAATTCGCACCGGGCTGGCGCAAGCGTCTGGGAGGGACAGCGACGGATCTCGGTACCCGCCTGCGCGAGGCGGGCGGCTTCGAAGTGGCGACAAGTGACGCCGCGCTGGCCGCGGCCGCCGCGCGCCATGGCGGCGCGGTGCTGCGCGAAACGGAACCGCGCGCGAGCGGGAACGTCTCGCGCAACTCGAACGCAACCGCGCGCGCGTTCGTGCGGGGACCGGTGCTGACCCTGGCCCTGAAACGCATGAGCGTCCAGTTCAATCCGAGCAATCTGCAACCGCTCGACGGCGTGGGCACCGTCTATCCCACCATGCGCGTCACCGACGACTGGGGCACCCTGGAAGTGGAGGAGGGCGCGGTGATGAGAAGCGACTGGAAAGCAGTGATCCTCGCCGCACCCGATACCAGTGCAGCCACGCCCCGCGGTCCCGGCTGGAAGCTGGCGCTGAAGCCCGGCTGGACGCTGGTGCCCGGCGCGCGGTCCGGAGACTACGTGCTGAAGGGGCCTGATTCCTGATGGCGGCGAAGCCCCTCACATCCTGCGATTGATTTCCTGCACCTTGGGTACCGCACCCTTGCGCTCGCTGTAGCGGTCGGTCAGATAGTCGCTGCGATCCCGGACCATCAGCGTGAACTTCATGAGTTCCTCCATGACGTCCACCACGCGGTCATGGAACGGCGACGGTTTCATCCGGCCTTCGTCGTCGAATTCCTGCCACGCCTTGGCGACCGACGACTGGTTGGGGATGGTCACCATGCGCATCCAGCGCCCCAGGATGCGAAGCGTGTTGACCACGTTGAAGGACTGCGATCCTCCGCAGACCTGCATGACCGCCAGCGTCTTGCCCTGGGTGGGACGCACGCTGCCATCCTCCAGCGGCAACCAATCGATCTGGTTCTTGAACACGCCGGTGATGGTGCCGTGGCGCTCGGGCGACACCCACACCTGGCCTTCGGACCATTGCGACCATTCGCGCAGTTGCCGGACCTTCGGATGTTCGCGGGTCACGCTGTCGAGCAGGGGCAGGTCGTGCGGATCGAACACCCGGGTCTCCGCGCCCAGATGGCGCAGGATGCGCTCGGCTTCCAGCACCAGCTTGCGGCTGAAGGACTGCGGACGCAGTGAACCGTAAAGCAGCAGGATGCGCGGGGCGTGGCTTCCGGCCGCTCCCAGGGCATCGTGTTGGGGCAGGGGCAGCAGGTCGGCGCTGACATGGGGGAGGTCGGTGGGCATGGATTGTTTTGTCATAATGATTCGATTATTCTGGAAATATGGAAACAAAACAAGCCATCGCCGCATTGAAGTACGTGGGCCATGCCTCCCGCCTGGCCGCCTATCGCCTGCTGGTCGAGGCCGGCCCGGCCGGACGCATGGCCGGCGAGATCGCCGAAGCGCTCGCCATTCCCAACGCCACACTTTCTTCCATCTGAAGGAGCTGGTCCAGGCAGGTCTGGCGGAGAGCGAGAACCGCGGCCGCAACGTCTGCTATCGGGCGAACTTCGAGGCCATGAACGGCCTGGTGGCCTATCTCACCCACAACTGTTGCGCCGGCTCGCCCGTCGAGTCGTGCGCGCCCGCCTCTTCCTGTGAATGCTGAGCCGAGAGATCCCATGAAGCGTCGCGTCCTGTTCCTGTGCACCGGCAATTCCGCCCGCAGCGTGCTGGCCGAAGCCACGCTTCGGGCCTGGGCGGGCAACCGGTTCGAAGTGTTCAGCGCCGGCAGCAAGCCGGCCGGACAGGTCAATCCGCATGCGCTCGCCCAACTGGCGGCCGAAGGCATTTCAACCACCGGCCTGCGAAGCAAGTCGTGGGACGAGTTCGCGACCGCGGATGCCGCGCCGATGGATCTGGTGGTGACGGTCTGCGATTCGGCGGCGGCGGAAACCTGCCCGGTGGTGTTCGGCGACTTCCTGCGCGTGCATTGGGGCTTGCCGGATCCGGCGGCGGTCTCCGGCACCGACGAACAGAAGGCCGACGCGTTCCGCCAGGCGCATCGCGTCATCAAGGCCCGGCTGCTGGCTTTCCTGGCGCTGCCGGCCGAGGCCTGGAACGACCGGCAGGCACTCAAGACACAACTGGATCGGATCGGTTTCGTGGAACCCGAGGACGAGGCGCTGTCGCATGACTGAGGCCGCGCCCCGCATCGGTTTTTTCGAGCGCTACCTGACCGTCTGGGTCGGCCTGTGCATCCTGGTCGGAACCGGCTTCGGCCACCTGTTTCCCGAAGCCTTCGTCCGCCTGGGCGGGATGGAAGTCGCCAAGGTCAACCTGCCCGTCGCGGTGCTGATCTGGCTGATGATCATCCCGATGCTGCTGAAGGTCGACTTCGGCGCGATGAAGGAAGTCGGGCGGCATTGGCGCGGGATCGGCGTCACGCTGTTCATCAACTGGGCGGTGAAGCCGTTCTCGATGGCGCTGCTAGGCTGGTTGTTCCTGCGGCACGTGTTCGCGGACTGGCTGCCCGCCGATCAGATTGATTCCTACATGGCCGGCCTCATCCTCTGGCTGCCGCACCCTGCACGGCGATGGTCTTCGTATGGAGCAACCTCTGCCGGGGCGACGCCAATTTCACCCTGAGCCAGGTGGCGCTCAACGACGCCATCATGGTGGTGGCGTTCGCACCATTGGTTGCCCTGCTGCTGGGCCTGTCCGCCATCACCGTCCCGTGGGACACGCTGCTCATCTCGGTCGGCCTCTACATCATCGTGCCGGTTGCCATTGCCGTCGTGATGCGTCGCTGGCTGATGAAACGGGCAGGGGAGCAGGAGCTGGAGAAGGTGTTGCACAAGCTGGGACCGTACTCGCTGGCCGCGCTGTTGCTGACGCTGGTGCTGCTGTTCGGCTTCCAGGGCCGCCAGATCATCGAGCAGCCGATGGTGATCGCCATCCTGGCCGTTCCCATCCTGATCCAGGTCTACTTCAATTCCGGCCTGGCCTACCTGTTGAACCGGCGCCTGGGCGTGGCCCACAGCGTGGCCGGTCCTTCGGCGCTGATCGGCGCCAGCAACTTCTTCGAACTGGCGGTGGCCACCGCGGTCAGCCTGTTCGGCGTCCACTCGGGCGCGGCACTGGCGACCGTGGTCGGCGTACTGATCGAGGTGCCGGTGATGCTGTCAGTGGTCGCCATCGTCAACCGGACGCAGGGCTGGTATTGCGTGGGCATCCCGCGTGCCTTCGGAGCCCGATGACATGCCGTCCATCCACGCCATCGATCTCGACGCGGCAGTCACCCAGTTGCTGTCTGACAGCGGTCTTCCCACGGCCGACCTCGGAAACGACGCGCATGTCGAGTTCATCGGAGCGCGCCGGAACGACGTGCTCGAAGGATGCGTGGCGCTTGAACGCTGCGGCGAACTGGCATTGCTGAGATCCCTGGCGGTTTCCCGCCCATCTCGTGGTTCCGGCCTCGGCGCAATGCTGGTCGAGCGCGCCGAGGCGTTCGCCCGGGAACGCGGATACGGTGCGATTTATCTGTTGACCACGGATGCATCGGGATTCTTCGCCGCGCGGGGCTACCAGCGGGTCGACCGCGAACAGGCGCCCGCCAGCGTCCGCGCCACCTCCCAGTTCTCGGCGCTGTGCCCGGCGTCTTCCACCTTGATGTTCAAGCCGCTCGCCAACGATTGACGCACGCGCGGGGCAAGGCATCGACTAGGCGCGGCTGCCGACCCGTTGCGCGCGCCAGTCGCCGGCGCCGGGGAACCGCAGGTAGAACTCGGCGACCAGCAGGTTCGGCATCCAGCAAAGCCATGCAATGGCCGAATAGGCCAGTGGAAACGCGATGCCGGCGATCTGGCTGACGGGCAGGTAGATGCGCAACGTGACCGCCGCGAACGTCAGCGCGAAGCTGCGGATCATCCAGCGCCGGTGTTCCGCGATGTTGCCTGCCCGGATATGGCGGTAAGCCGCGAACGTGATGCCAAGCCAGCACACCGCCAGCAGCGCGAATCCGGCCTGGGCGACCGTCCCGGCCGACGACTGGAGCGCAAGCAGGAAGCCGGAAACACCGCCGGCCAACACGCCCGCCATGTAGAGCCGGCCCAGCCAGCGATGTCCGCCGGCAAAGCGTGCGCGAAGCCAGGCGTTGAGCTGGAAAGCCCCGATGGCGAGCGCGAATGCGCTCCCGCCGAAATGCGCCATGGCGGCAATCGGGCGTTCCGCGATCAGCGCCCGGACCAGCGAGGGGCGAAAATCGGGCAAGGCCAGCAGCGCCGCCGCATAGCAGGCGACCGCGAGCGCAAGAAACGTCATGACCGCCCATCCCAAGGTCCGTGCCATATCCGAGAACTCCCCATACGCCCAAGACATGCGTCCCTGTGCATGCTCGGACTTCAGGATCACGGCATGCAGTGCCATATGTCCGGGTGCCGTTCGTCAGCACTCGGGCAGCGAGGCGTACCGGGCAAAAAAACGCCTGCCGGCGTTAACAAAACCGTACCTCGACAGGTCCATGGTGCAGGAGAGCCCATATCAGGCGAAGGCAAGTGACCGGTTATGGCGGCCTGAGCCGCCCCCAAAGGCAACTGTTGGTCGAACTCTGCGGCGCGTCGTCGGGCGGGCGAGGCACTCCGAGGGCGGAGGGACTGACCGTAACGGATGCCTGGCGTGAGCCGCCACGGAACTCGCGAATCGGGGATTGGTGGAAGTGCAGATGCAAAGCGCCGCAACACCTGCCGCCTGACGGCGCTGGGCTGGGCCACATGCCATGACCTGGCTCTGCACGACGCCTATAACCGGCAGGCGAAACCGGGGTGGCGCTACTGAAGAACGCGGGGAACAGGGGGCGGGCGCCAGCCGTATTGCATAATGCGACTCATTCGCATTTAATGTGAGTCGCTTTCCGGCACCGCGCCCGTGCCAGCTGATTGCCGCGCCCACATGAGCCGGCACGGAATCGCCGGGCCGCGGAGCTTCGCACCTCCCTCCCGTCAGGCCCCCATGTCCTCCAAGCGCTCCGTCTCCCCGCACGCACCGCGTGTCCGTTCGCCGTTGTCTTTCCGGCCGCTCCCCGGCGCATTGCGCGTCGCCATCTGCCTGGTGCTTGCCGGTGGTCCGGCCGCCACCGTCCTGGCACAGGAGGCTCCCGGCGATGCCATGTCCGCACCCGAGTCCGCATCCGAGTCTGTGTCCGCGAAGGAACTGGATACGGTGATGGTGGTTGGCCAGCGCGCCAATCGCGTCAGCAATGGCGCCACCAACCTGGATCTGGCGATAAAGGAAACGCCTCAGTCGATCAGCGTGGTGAGCAGCGAGCAGATGACGCAGTTCGGCGCCGACAGCCTCAATGAAGCACTGCGCATGGCCACCGGCATCCAGGTGGAGGAGTGGGAGACCAACCGCACCACCTTCACCGCGCGCGGCTTCGACATCGCCAACACCCAGATCGATGGCGTCGGTCTACCCAACAGCTGGGGCATCGTCACTGGAGCGCAGGACACCTTCGGCTACGAGAAGCTGGAGGTCATCCGCGGCGCCAACGGTCTGCTGACCGGCGTGGGCAACGCCGCCGGCACGATCAATTACGTGCGCAAGCGTCCGACCAACGATGCGCGCGGCACGCTCGGCATCAGCTACGGTTCGTGGGGCACCGCCCGCGCCGAGGTGGACTATTCCACTCCGTTCACCGGCGACGGCAGTTGGGCCGGCCGGGTGGTCGCCACGCACGAGGAGGGCGATTCGTACCTGCGCGGCAAGGACGACAAGCGCGATTTCCTCTATGGCGTGGTGGACGGGCAGATCGGCGAGAACGGCACGTTGACGCTGGGCTATTCCTGGCAGAAAGGGAAGACCAACGGCACCATGTGGGGCGCGCTGGGCTTCATGTACAGCGACGGCACACAGGCCGAATGGGACCGCGGCGCCTCGACCACCCAGGACTGGACGTACTGGGACACCACCACCAGGACCGGTTTCATCGAGTACGTCCACCAGCTGGGCGCGGACTGGCAGCTGAAGCTTTCCTACAACCATCGCGACATCCGCAACGACGAAAGGCTGTTCTACGCCACCGACTTCCAGGCCACGGGTCTGGAGCCCGGCACCCGCCTTGGTCTGTATGGCTATGCCTGGGGCGGCGCCGACAAGTTCACCGCCGATCTGGGTTCGGCCACCGTCAACGGCCGCTTCCTGATGCTCGGCCGCGAGCAGGAAGTGATGCTTGGCGTGAGCTGGTCCAGAAGTGAAAACGCCAGCAGCGAGTATGCGGGCGCGCAGTGCGGCGGCGCACCGTGCGGCTATGTCCCGATGCCGGCCTTCCCGTGGACGGGTGACGTGATCCCGGAACCCGTGTGGGGCTCTCTCTCCGTTTACAGCACGCTGGACGAGCGCCTCAAGCGCGCCTACGGCGCAACCCGCCTGTCGCTGACCGAACGCCTGAAGGCCGTGGTCGGCTTCAACTGGGCCGAGTACCACCGCGACGGAGTGAACTACGGGGTGGCGTTCGATCAGACCGAAAGGCAGACCAGTCCCTATGCCGGGCTGACTTTCGATTTCACGCCCAACGTGCTGGGCTACATCAGCTACTCGGATATCTACCAGCCGCAGAGCCAGTCCGACGCGGCTGGCCGTTATCTGGACCCGACCAAGGGCTCGAACTACGAACTGGGCGTGAAAGCCGACTGGCTGGACAAGCGCCTGCTGACCACGCTGGCGCTGTTCCGCGCCGAGCAGGAGGGACTGGCCACCGGCGCCGGCTACAACGACCGGGGCCAGTTCTACTACGAAGGCGTGGACGTCGAATCCAGAGGCGTGGAGTTGGAAGCCACCGGCAAGGTCGGTGATCACGTGGACGTTGTGTTCGGCTATACCGCACTGAAGCTGACCGGCGAGGAAGGCGACGATACCTACCGCTGGGTGCCGCGGCGCACCGCCAACCTGATGGTGAGCGGTCGCCTGCCTGCCTACACCGCGCTCGCCTACGGCGTGGGCGGTCGCTGGCAGAGCGAAATTTCCAACGTCGAAAGCAACGGTTTCACCGTGCGCCAGGGTAGCTACGCGGTGCTCAATGGCTTCGTCTCGTGGGACTTCCTGCCCAACGCCACGCTGCGCTTGAACGTCAACAACATCGGCGACGAAAAGTACATCAACACCCTGCGCTACAGCGGCTACTACGGCGCACCGCGCAACTACACGCTGAGCCTGAACTGGCGGTTCTGAACCGCCGGTGCCGACCGCGAATTCCTCCCACGAGGCACGAGCCATCGCCATGTCCCGCATATCCAGTTTCTCGCATGCGCCGCTGCTGTTGGTGGCGCGCATCGCCGCCGCCATCCTCGGCGGCTACGCCTTCGCCTGGGGGTTCATCGCTGCCGGTGCAAGCCTGATGTTCGCGGCCGGCATTGGGCTTTCACGATGCCGAGTTCCTGTCCAGCCTGCTGGGCGTACTGGCGTTTTTGGCCGTGTTCCTGTGGGCGTTCGCCGCGCGGCGGGCGTGGGTCGTGTGGACGGTGCTGGCTGTCGGTGGCGGTGTACTCGCCGCCATCGGTTCGCTCGTGCAGTCGCGACTGGTCTGAAGAGAGGAGGGCGAGATGTTCCAGAGTTTCCGGCAGGCGATGGCCTGGCTGCATACCTGGTTCGGCCTGGTGCTGGGTTTCGTGCTGATGGCCGCATTCTTCTTCGGCGCGTTGTCGGTGTTCGATCGCGAGATTGACCGCTGGGCGATACCGTCCACCCGGTTCGAGCCACAGCCCATGCCGTCCTACGAACAGGTGCTGCGTCCGGCATTCGAACGCATGCGGCCCACGCCGCAGGCCATCGACGCGATGCGCCCGCGCGTCAATGGCGAAATGCCGACGCGTTTCGACACGGTGGTCAGCTGGAGCGCCTATACCACCCACCGCGACCCGGTGCTGCAGCTGTTCGCGGGCTACCAGGTGCCCAACGCGAAGGATCCGGAGGAGGCGATCTGGGCCTATGCCACCATCGATCCCCGCAACGGCGCATCCTTGCCGGACGATCGGCTGAAGATTGGCAGCGGCTTCTTCTATCCGATGCATTACAGCCTGACCCTGGACTGGAAAAACCTGGGCATCTGGATTGTCGGCCTTTCCGCACTGGTGATGCTGGCCGCGCTGGTCAGCGGCGTGGTGATGCACCGGAAGATATTCCGCGAGTTCTTCACCTTCCGCCCGGACAAGGCGCGCCTGCGCAGCGTGCTGGATCTGCACAACATGACCGGCGTGGTCGCGTTGCCGTTCCACTTCTTCTTCGCGTTTACCGGGCTGCTGATTTTCGCGGCGACCTATTATTTTCCACTGGGACACACCCAGCTGCACGAACTGCATGACCTGCACGCCAAGGTGGAAGCCCGTGAAACCGGTCTACCGCATGGGCGCGCTGGCGTGCCTGCGGGCCTGGCCAATGTGGATGCGATGGTGGCCGAAGCACAGCGCCGTTGGCACGCGAACGGCAAGGCGGGCGATGTCGGCTTCCTGGTATTGCAACATGTGGGTGATGCCAACGGCTACGTCAGCGTGTACCGCGCGGGCACGGATCGCATCGCCCTGGTGGGTGACGGCATCCATTTCAAGGCCTCGACCGGCACCCTGATCCGCGAAGATCCGGCGCCGACGGCGGTGGGACGTGCCAGCGAGTTTCTCACCGGCCTGCACCTTCAGCATTTCCGCCACTGGCTGCTGCGCTGGTTGTATGTGCTTGGGGGGCTGGCTGGCGCGGTGTGCATCGCCACCGGGTTCGTGTTTTTTGTTGAAAAACGAAAACGGCAGCACGCCCAGCAGGGTCGCCAGGGCGCGCGGGTGGTGGACGCGTTGGCCGTCACCACCGTCACGGGCATGGTGCTGGCCACGCTGGGCATCCTGGTCGCGAACCGGTTGTTGCCGGAAGATCTGCCCGCCCGCGGCGACTGGGAACGCTACGCCTTCTGGGGAATGTGGGTGGTGGCCCTTCTCATGCGGGCTGGCGCAGCACGGCGGTCGCGCAGGGCAGGGCGAATCCCGCCTGGCGCGAGCAGTGCATGGCAATCGCGGTGTTCGCGGCGGCGGCGGTGGTCTTGAATGCGATCACCACGGGAGATCATCTGCTTCGTACGTTGTCCGCGGGCTACTGGCCGGTCGCCGGCGTCGACCTTGCATTGCTGGTGACGGCGGTGACGGGGGGGCTGGCCGCATGGAGGCTGTCACGCCATGCCGCCGCCACGCAGGCGCATCATCATCCGGGCAATGCGGGAGCCGAACATGTCTGAGCTATCGACCAGCGGTCTGCTGACCGTCGCGGTACTGGCCAGCGCGACGGGCATGGGATGGCTTGCACTGTCGATGCCGGCGCACGCGCAGCAGGTCTGGGGCCGGGTGCCTTCGACCTTGGCATCGCGCACGCTGCGCGTGCTTGGCGGGCTGGGCGTGATGCTGGCGCTGGCGTTGTTCCTCGCCGCCGACCACGCCACGATGGCGGTACTGGTCTGGATCATGAGCCTGACCGGCGCCGCGCTCGCGGTTGCCCTCGTCCTGAGCTGGCGCCCTGGGTGGCTGCGCATGCTTGCGCCCTGGACGCGTACGGGAAACTGAGCCGACCCGGATAACCGGTGCCCAGATGTCAGGGCGGGGGGTGTACGGCGTGGTGAATCCAACGTAATCAGACGGGAGCGCCGCTGGTTTCCGGCAACGGATGGCGATCAGGGCGTGTTATCGACGTGAGGGGGCAGGTAGCCTTGCTTCATCGTAGGGTTCAATACGCTTTTGCAAGACGGCATGAGGTAGGTTGTTCGGCGTGCAACCGGCGTTCGACTTGGACGTAAATCGAGTCGTATATCAAGTGATGCCCGTAGTCGGCCCGGCGGCCTTGCCTTTGGATTTGCGCGAGCCCACGTCCAGCCGCTCGGCGATGCCTTGCGGATCGATGTCTCCGGCACGGTTGATGAGCACCACGACGGTTCGTCGCAGGGCAGGGACGTGACGTAGGTATCCCGTGAATCCCGCCGTTCCCCCGCCGTGCCCCACCACCTGGCCACCGTCAACCAGTTCCCAACCTGCGCTCCAGCCGGCTAAGCCACCGTCGGCAAGCGGTGTGTCGCGCCACATTTCGCGGAGCAGAGCATTGGGCAGCAGTTTGCCCTGGTCCAGCGCGACGGCGAAACGAGCCATGTCGTCGATGCTGGCGAGAAGCCCTCCGGCTGCCCAGGCGGAGCCGGGAGCGGTGACGTACCGTTTCAACCCAATGGCCATCCTGGTAGAGATGCCCTTGGGCGACGCTGCGGCGGTCGCCGGCGCGACGTGGCCCGGCATTGCGCATGTCCAGCGGGTCCAGGATTTCGTCCCGCAGGAACTGCCAGTAGTCCGCGCCAGTCACCTGCTCAATGGCGAGCCCCAGCAGGATGTAATTGGTATTGGAATAAGCGTGTCGTGTTCCCGAAACAAAGTTGAGAGGCGCTTGCGCGACCCTCGCCAACAGTTCCCTGGGCATGGGGTCCGTCGGCATCAGTTCAAGGAAGTTGCCCTCGTTGAGATAGTTCGGGATGCCGGACGTGTGGCTGAGTAACCTGGATAATGCAATCGACTGCCAGGCCGTGGGCAGATCGTCCACGTACCGGCCAATGGGAGCATCCACATCAAGCAGACCACGGTGCCGAAGCCGGAATACCAGCAGAGCGGTGAAGACCTTGGTGATGGAACCCAGCTCGAACACGGTATGGCGTTCGACCCGCGCATTGCTGGCATCGTTGCGCCGTCCTGCGGTGGCCATTTCGGTTATCTGTCCCCGATCCACCGCGACCGCGGCCATTCCCGGCTGATGTTCGGCTTCGAGAAGGACAGTCAACGATTTGCAGTTCTCCGACCGTCGGCCGTCTCCTCGGGCGCCAGGCGCGATAAGTCCGGCACCTGCGGCGAGCAATGCGGTACACAGGCGGCGTCGAGTCGGGTCATTCTGCATCGGTTGTGAGCTGGCGGTCCGTAGTCGACGATGGTAGGGCGGTTTAGGCGGAAGAGGCGGGAATTTGAAACAAGATCAGCCAGACCTGCGTTGCCCGGCCCAAGACGGCTTTAGGAGAATGGGCGGATTTCACTTGTCCGTGCATGAGCGGGCAGGCGACGATGGTCGAAATCGACCAGGGCATTTGTCGCTTTCTGGCGCGTCGGGGGGGCAGTACAACCCAAGCAAGCAGCCGGAGCGCTCGGAAGCGCCTCGGTTCGCGCAGGACGGCGGTCAGACACCTTCCGCGCCTCGCTCAGACGCGATGTCAGGGGCGATTGTGCCCGGCTCGCTCAGTGCCGTTGGCGAGCCAAAAAAACCTGGTTGAAGCGCCGGCCCTTTTCTGAGGCTACCCGGTGGTAATCTCGCTTCCAACAGGAGGTGGCCATGAAAGGACGTCCTTGATTTTGGTCTTGTTGCTCGGGGTGTCGCCGCTCGCGTGGGGGCAGGTAAGAACGGCAAAAGGGGCAGGGGTTCCCCGCGTCGGGGCTGGGCCGCAGCCAGCCTATAACTCGATGTCCAAGAGCACTACTCCGCTTGCTTGCGATCAGTACCGTAGTCACCCTCATCCGGCGATGGTGAGCTACTGCGAAAGCATCGAAAACATGGTCTTGCAGTCGGAAGCCCACAACGCTGGTAGACCGGCACCATCAGAGAGTGTGGTCTCTCTGCCAGCATTGGGTAGCCCCGAGGCCAAGACCCTGGGTTATGCCTGCGTCGGCGGTCAGGCGTTCAAACGCTTATCAAATGGCTGGGAACAAGTACATGCGCGTGCCGGTGGCTGGCAGCGCTGCAGGGGCGGATAGCCGCGGCGTAGGCGCGCAGCCTTTTTACAAAGACGCCTTTCCCGGGTGCGCGTGCCGAAGCGCTGGGCGTGCCAGTCGCCAGGTCCAAGACCAAGCTCCGGGGTTCCCCGGCGGGGAGCTATCGCCATGCAAGAGGCGGCCTAGGAGCAATTTCAGCAGGGACCAGTAGTAGCGCCAGACCCGGGCCAAGGAGACCCATCTCGCCTTTGACATAATATGCATTATGCGAAATTACGCGCGGGGCCATCAGGCGGCTCTGGTGACCAAGAGCCCTAGCGCAAATCGTGGCGTGTGCTGCATGCCCGGGAGGAACACGCCGCCCCGACATGATGCGTGTGCCGCGTCAGCGCATTGCGCACTTGCGCTTCAGCAGCTTCCGCTTGGGACCGTCGCCGGGATGGGCCGGGGTGACCGAGATCCATTCGGACGGAGACCCTGTCGAATTTCCCAGCCTCTTTACTTCATGATTCTTGTTATTTTCACAGTACCTGGGCAACTCTTCCCAATAACCAACTTGACAGGCCGCGCATGGGGGCGACAGAGTTAATCTGCCGCAGGGAGCGGCATGCCAAGGAATGCATGGTGAACTGGAAAATATTCGTGTGCTTGCTCGCTATAGGGACGTGCGCAATAGCAGTCGCCCAGACGACGATGGGGCCTGTGATAGTAACGGCACCTCCACCACCCCCGACGCTTCCGCCAGTGATTGCAACCGCTCCAAGGGTAGGCGGTGGCACCGTAATATGCCGAGGGATGGGCTGTGCCGGCGTTGTTGAGGCGTTGCAGCAGGAAAAGATGGATTATTTCATGCAGATGCAAATGCCGATACTGGATCCCGAAGAAATAGAAATTGATCAGGCGAAGGTGTGTGCGAGTTTGAAAGCAAGAA
>OFCY01000083.1_pt1 | contig 16621 bp, 23 predicted proteins | sample 1520981 | NCBI WGS metagenome assembly OFCY01 (sample SAMEA2532533, study PRJEB24079) | metagenome
GATGGAAATGAACACCAGGTTGTCGATGCCCAGCACGATTTCCAGCGCGCTCAGCGTCACCAGGGTCAGCCAGACGTTGGGGTCAGCCAGAAACTCAAGATATTCGATTCGCAACCTTGCATGATCAGGAAAAAAGTTCGGGCAGGCGGGGCCACAGGATCAGGCCCCAGCACAGCAATACATTCATCATCAGCACGAACACCGCCGCCGAGCCCATGTCCTTGGCGCGTCCGGCCAGTTCGTGGTGCTCCGGGCCGTAGCGCTCGATCACCGCTTCGATCGCCGAGTTCAGCAGTTCGGCCGCCAGCACCAGCAGGCAACTGCCGATCAGCAGCACGCGCTCGACCCCGGTCTGGCCCAGCCACAGTGCCAGCGGGGTCAGCACCACCAGCAGGTAGACCTCCAGCCGGAACGAGGACTCGTGCAGCCAGGCCGCGCGCAGTCCCTGCATCGACCAGATCGCCGCCTTGAGGATGCGTCCCGGGCCCCGGGGCATGTGTCCGATTTCGTCCGCCATTCCTGGATCTCCGGTCAGCCCGCGGTACGGGCGGACAGGCGGTGCGGAAGGCGGGGCGTCGCGGCAGCGGGCATGGAATGCGGAGGGTCCGTGAGAACCCCGATCTTGCCATATCGGGACGCCTTCCCGGCACGTATCGGTTTGCCTTTGGCGGTCCCGGCTGGTTCACTGGCCCCTCTTCCCGCCCCCGGAGACCCGCGCCGATGTCCCGTTTCCCGCTGCCCGCGCACCGCCTGGCCTGCCTGCTGCTGCCGGCCCTGCTGGCACTGTCCGCCTGCGCCGCCTGGTCCGCCGGTTCCGGCCCGAAGCGGGCGCCGGCCATCCCCGCCGAAGTCTCCAACGCGGAATGGGAAAAGGACATGCAGCGGTTCGCCGCCGAGGACGCCCGCCATCCGCCGCCAAAGGACGCGGTGCTGTTCGTCGGCAGTTCCTCGATCCGCCTGTGGGAAACGCTGGGCCGGGATTTCCCCGATGTCGAGGTCATCAACCGCGGCTTCGGCGGCTCCGAGATCCGCGACAGCACCTGGTACGCCGAGCGCATCGTGCTGCCCTACCGGCCGGAAACGGTGGTGCTGTACGCCGGCGACAACGATCTCGCCAGCGGCCGCACGCCGCGGCAATTGCGCGACGACTTCATCGCGTTCGCCGACCTCATCCACCGCAAGCTGCCGAAGACGCGCCTGATCTACATCTCCACCAAGCCAAGTCCGTCCCGCGCGCACCTGCTCGACGCGCAGCGCGAGGCCAACGCGCTGATCAAGGCCGAATCCGCGCGCCACAACTTTGTCTACATCGATGTATTCACGCCGATGCTGGACGCGGCCGGCAAGCCGCGCGAGGACCTGTTCCTGGCCGATCGGCTGCACATGAATCCGGCCGGTTACGCGATTTGGCGCGAGCTGTTGGATCCCTACGTGAACTGAGCGTCGGACGCACCGGCGCCCTGTTCCCGCCCCCGGACAGGGACTTTCTAGACGGGGACATAACTCCCGCAGGCGTAGCGTCGGCCTCCCGCAGAGGAGACCCCTCCATGGCTACCACCACGTACCGGCCGCAGGGCTACCACAGCGTCACTGCCTACCTGATCGTCGATGACGCCGCCAAGGCGCTGGATTTCTACCGCGACGCCTTCGGCGCCGAGGAAATGTACCGGCTGCCGATGGGCGATCGCATCGGCCATGCCGAAACCCGCATCGGCGACACCGTGCTGATGCTGTCCGACGAATGGCCGGACATGAACGCACTGTCGCCGAACTCCCGCGGCGGCGCGACGTCGAGTTTCATGATCTACGTCGAGGACGCCGACGCCGCGTATGCGCGCGCCATCAAGGCCGGCGCCCGTGCCGATCGTCCGGTCAAGCAGGAATTCTGGGGCGACCGCATCGGTTCGGTCGTGGATCCGTTCGGACACAAGTGGTCGCTTTCGACCCATGTGGAAGACGTCGCGCCGGAAGAAATGCAGCGACGGATGGAAGCGTGGTCGCAGCAGCAGGCATCCACCTGAGGCAGGCACGACGCCACCCGCGGAGACAGGATCCGCGGGCGGGGTCGCATCGACAGCTTCGTGCGTCGGACTACTTCCGGCGCGGCAGGCCCGCGTCCTGGTGCAGGCTCAGCATATTGCGATCCGGATCGACGAAATCCAGCGACAGCCCTCCGTCCGGCGATTCGCTGACCGGCACCACGATCTCCACCCCGCGCCCGGCCAGCGCCTCGGCGTAGTCGTCGATGCCGCCGTCCAGGCTGAACACCACCACCGGCGACTCGCCGGGGCGGACCGCCTGGACGATGAAGACCAGCGTCAGCCCGCCGACCTCGGCCAGCGCGAACGGACCGTCGTGACCGTCGATGGCGTTGACCGGCAGACCGAGGGTGTCGCGGTAGAAAGCCACCGAGCGGGCCAGATCGCTGACGAAAAAGACGATGGCGCCGACCTTGCATTGGGAAAGCATGGGAATCCTCCTTGTGGTTGTGGTCCCGTCTATCCGTTGCCGCCGGGACGCCAGGTGTGACCGGGACGGCGGATCACCAGCAGATGGCCGTCGTCGTCATGGGTGGCCAGTCCGGCGCCGCCACCGAGCGCGGCCCGGAGCCGGCGGCGGATCAGGCCGAACTGGAGATCGACGCTGCGCGCCGGATCGCGCACATAGGCCATCGCCAGACTCTCCGCGCGCGCGGCGGGCGGCAGTTCGCCGAGCGCCTTGCGGATGCGGCTGAGCCGCTGGCGGAACGCCTCGGGCGACAGTGTCAGGATCCAGCGGATTTCATCGGCCGACAGGCCATGCAGCGCCAGCACGCCACCCGCCGCAGGCTGGCGGGCCAGGCACGCAGCCAGCCCGGAGCCGGCGGGGATCCCATCCCTGCCGTCGCTTCTCCGGCCGTCGCTTCTCCGGCCGTGTCATCGTCCGCGACCAGCGCTTCGCGGCGCCGGCGGCGCACCGCGGTGCGCGCCTGCATCGCGGCCAGGTTGCGCATCGTCCCGGCCAGCCAGGGCGCATCGGAGCGGCCGGCGGCCAGCGCCGCGGCCAGGGTGTATGCACCAGATCCTCGGCGTCGGCGGCGGAGCGCGCCAGCCGGCGCGCCTGCGAACGCAACTCGCGATACGTATCCAGGTCCATCCGCCGATGATGCCGCAGAAGCGCGGCCGGCGGAGCCGGCCTACTGCGAGCGCAGCGCCTCGATCGGATCCAGCTGGGACGCCTTGCGCGCCGGGTAGTAACCGAAGAACAGGCCGGTGGCGACCGAGAAACCAGCCGCCAAGCCGATGACCTGTCCGTTCAACGCCACCGGCAGCTCGCTGAACTTGCCCACCAGCAGCGCGCCGACGATACCGATGGCGATGCCGAGCACGCCGCCGATCAGCGAGATCAGCATGGCCTCGGCGAGGAACTGCCGGCGCACGTCGCTCGGTCCGGCGCCGACCGCCATGCGCAGGCCGATTTCGCGGATGCGCTCGGTCACCGACACCAGCATGATGTTCATGATGCCGATGCCGCCGACGATCAGCGAGATGGTCGCGACCGCGCCCAGCAGCAGCGACATCAGGCGTGTGGTGGCGGTGCGGGTGGCGACGATCTCGGAAATGTTGCGGACGTTGAAATCATCGTCCTCGCCCGGCGCGATCTTGTGGCGCTGGCGCAACAGCGCTTCGACCTCGCCCTGCACGTAGCTCAGATCCTTGGCGTCGGCCACGGTCAGCGCGATCTGCATCACCGCGCTGGGCGGCAGGCCCATCGAACCCATCAGGCGGCGGCGCGCGGTTTCCAGCGGCACCATCATCACGTCGTCCTGGTCCTGGCCGAAACGCCCTGCCCCTTTGGCGCCAGCGTGCCGACCACGGTGAACGGCACCCGGCCGATGCGCACGGTCTGGCCGATGCCGGTTTCCTCGCCGAACAGTTCGCGACGCACGGTCTCGCCCAGGATCACCACCTTGCCGGCGCTGCTGTAGTCCTGCGCATCGAAGCCGTCGCCGTTGGCGATCGTCCAGCTGTTGATGTCGAAGTAATCCGGCTGCACGCCCTGCCAGCTGCTCGACCAGTTGTTCTCGGCGTACACGACCTGGCTGTTGCCGCGCAGCGCGCCCGCCACGTACTGCACTTCCGGGATTTCGTCGCGGATGGCGTCGACGTCGCCCTCGCGCAGGGTGAAGAAGCTGCTGCCGCTCATGCGCACACCGCCGCCACCGCGGCCGGCGCCGGGGTTGATGTCCAGTCGCTGCGAGCCCAGGCCGGACACCAGCTTGTCGATTTCCGCCTGGGTGCCCTGGCCGACCGAAACCATCACGATGACCGCGGCGATGCCGATGATCACGCCCAGCGAGGTCAGCGCGCTGCGCATCCAGTTGCCGCGCAGGGCGAAGATCGCGGTGCGCAGAATATCGGTGAAGTTCATGGGATTGGGGATTCGGGATTGGGGATTCGCAGTGCGGTGGAATCAGTCATTCGAAGCATCGGAAAGCCGTTCATGGAGTGCCTTCCCCCAATCCCGAATCCCGTCTCCCGAATCCCGGCTCCTCATGCAACTCGCCGTCGCGCATGACCAGGATGCGATCGGCGTGGGCGGCCACGTCGGCGTCGTGGGTGATCAGGATCACCGTGTGGCCTTCATCGCGCAGGCGCTTGAACAGCGCCAGGATTTCCTCGCCGGTACGGCTGTCGAGCGCGCCGGTGGGTTCGTCGGCGAGGATGATCGGCGGTTCGTTGATCAGCGCGCGGGCAATCGCCACGCGTTGCTGCTGGCCGCCCGACAGTTCGCTCGGACGATGGCCGCCGCGTTCTGCCAGGCCCACCGCCGCCAGCGCCTTGCGTGCGCGTTCGGCGCGCTCGTGCGGCGGCACCTGCGCATAGCCCAGCGGCATGGCGACGTTCTCCAGCGCATTCATCCGCGGCAGCAGGTTGAAGCCCTGGAACACGAAGCCGATCTTGTCCCGCCGCAGCACCGCCAGTTCCTCCGCGTCCAGCGTCGCCACGTCGACGCCGTCGCAGTGGTAGGTGCCCGAAGACGGCGTGTCCAGGCAGCCGATCAGGTTCATCAGGGTTGACTTGCCCGAGCCGGAAGGCCCCATGATGGCGACGAAATCGCCCCGGCCGATGCGCACGTCCACGCCCTTGAGCGCGACCACCTCGGCCTCGGTGCCGGGCGAGTAGACCTTGCTCAACGCCCGCGTCTGGATCACCGGCACCTCGCCGGCAGCCATGTTCATGGCGCTCATTCCTTGGCGCGCTCGCCGACGATGACCTGATCGCCGGCCTTCAGGTTGCCCGCGACCTCGGTCGCGCTGCCGTCGCTGGCGCCCAGCCGCACCATAATCCGTTCCGGCTTGCCGGCCACCAGCTTGTACAGCGGCGCGCGCTTGGCCGAGAGCAGCGCCTTGAGTTCGCTGTCCCAGCGTTGCTGCTGCGCCGGCTCCAGGCTGGCGCGGAACGCCGCGAAGTCCTGCTGGAAGCGCTCGGCCATGCGCTGGCGGATCTGCGCCTGCATCGCGCCGCCGTTGCCGCCGCTGGTCACCACGCGCGGGCCGCCGCCGGGTCCGCCGGCAAACAGGCGGTTGCCGCCGTCCTGCTGGGCCTGGGCCATCCGCGCGGCCTGGCGATCGCGCACCGCCTTCACCGCCGCGTCGAACGCGGCGCGCTGTTCGGGCTTCAGTTGCAGGCTGCCGGCGATACGCTCCAGATCCTCCGTGACGCCTCCGCCACGAACCTGCGCCATCTGCGGGGCGCCCTGCGCCTGCTCATCCTCCGCGGTGGGCTTGTAGCGCAGTGCCGCGTTGGACACCTTGAGCACGTTGTCGCGCTTGCTGACCTCGATCTCGGCATTGACGGTGAGGCCCGGCAGCAGGATCTCGTCGGCGTTGTCCACGGTCACGACCACCGGATAGGTCACCACGTTGTTGGTGGTGGTGGCGGCCAGGCGGACCTGCTCGACCAGGCCCTTGAACTGGCGATCCGGAAAGGCGTCGACGCTGAAGGACACGGTCTGCCCGACCTTGACCTGGCCGATGTCGGCCTCGTCCACCGCCAGTTCGATCTTCATCTTGCGCAGATCCTCGGCGATGGTGAACAGCTCCGGCGCCTGCAGGCTGGCGGCCACGGTCTGGCCCGGCTCGATGCTGCGGGTCAGCACCACGCCATCGACGGGCGAGCGGATTACCGTGCGCTCCAGGTTGACCCGGGTGGTCTGGGTGGAGGCGGTCTGCTACCTAATCTGCGCCTGCGCGGAGTTGAGCTGGGCGCGGGCCTGGTCGAGCGCGGCGCGCGCCAGATCCACGTCGCTCTGCGCCACCAGCTTCTGCTGGCCGAGATCGGCCTTGCGGCGATAGTCCAGTTCGGCGTTGTGCAGGGTCGCCTGCGCCTGCGCCAGGGAGGCGCGCGCGGCGGCGATCTGGGCGGTGCCCTGTTCGATCTGGGCCTCATAGGTCTTGGGATTGATGCGGGCGAGCACGTCGCCCTTCTTCACCGGGCTGTTGTAGTCCACCAGCACGTCGGTCACCTGGCCGGAAATCTGGCTGCCGACGGTGACGGTGGAGATGGCGCTCAGGGTACCGGTGGCCGAGATCGCCACCCGGATGTTGCCCCGCTCGACCTGGGCGGTGCGGTAGGCACCCTCCTCGGCCTTGGCCTGGCGTCCCTTCCAGTACCAGACGCCCGCGCCGAGGACGGCGAGGACGGCGATGCCGAGGACAATGCGGGAAATCAGCGGGGAACGACGGCGGGACGGCTGGCTCATGCGGGCAAGTCGGCAATGTCGGTAGGAGAGGGTATGCGCCCATTAACGCACGCCGGGCGCGGCGGTTGACAGCGCGTGGACGGCGGCCGTCCCCGTTGGGCTGCCGCTCATCTTCGCTCTCCCGTGGATGCCCAGGTGACGATGCTCAACGGAAGATGCTCAGGTGAAGATGCTCAAGTGAAGCGGATGGTCGCCGCCGTACCCTTGCCCAGTTCACTCTCGAATTCGATCTTCCAGCCGAACCGGTCGCACAGCCGGCTGACGATCGACAGGCCCAGCCCGCTCCCGCGCGGGCGGGAGGGATCGGCGCGATAGAACGGCTCGAACACCCGTTCCATCGATTCGGCGGACATGCCGATGCCGGTGTCCTTGACGATCACCCGGTCGGCCTCGACCAACACGTCGATGCGGCCGGCGTCGGTATAACTGCATGCGTTGCGCAGCAGGTTGCTGACCACCACCTGGAACACCCGCGGCGGTGCGTGCAGGCGGGGCTTGGCCGCGCAGGTGACCTCCAGGTCGACCGGCTTGCCGATCAGCAGCGCGCGCGCGTTCTCGGCTTCGTCCAGCACGATGTCGGCGACGTCGAAATCCTCGCGCTGCGGCTCGACCTCGGCCTCGCGGGCGAGGATCAGGAAGGCATCGATCACCGCTTCCATGTCGCGGCCGGCACGCTGGATGCGTTGCAGCGAACGCACCACCCGCGGCGAGGCTTCCTCGGCCATGGCCATGTCGCTGGCGACCCGGATCACGGTCAGCGGGGTGCGCAGCTCATGGCTGGCGTCGCGGGTGAAGTCGCGCTCGCGCGCCACGTGCGAAGCCACGCGCTGGGCTAGGCCATGCAGCGCCGAAGCGAGCTGGCGGGCCTCGCCCTGCACTTCGGCCGGCAGGCGATCCGGCGCCAGTCCGCTGACGTCGGGCCGGCGCGGATCCCATTCGGACACCTGCCGCGCCAGCCAGCTGACCGGCGACACCAGCCGCTTGGACGCGCGATAGGTCAGCCACGACACCACGTAGATGGCGATCAGGGTCAGGATGATCGGCAGGGTACCGAAGTAGAACGCCAGCCGTTCGGCCTGCGAGCGCAGGAACACCAGGTACAGCCGGCCGGCGGGCTGCTCGTCCACCAGCACCAGCATGTCGTCGTCCTTGAGCTCGTGGAAGCCGGGCTTGAGGCCGCGCAGGTTGTCCGGCAGCACCAGGTTGGAGTGGCCCTTGACCACCAGATAGCCGCGCAGGTTGTGGGTGTTCGGCGGCGGCTGCGCGGTGGAGGCGTCGTACAGTTCCCAGAAGTGGGTCGCCTCCTCCTGCAGGGCGGTGTTCATCAGGCTGTGCTTGATGACCGCCGAGATCAGGTACACGCCCAGCACGATCGCCAGGCTCACCATCACCGCCTGCAGAATGAAGGCAATGCGTAGCTTTCGCGGCAACCCCTGCGGCATGACGGCTCCCCTCCCCGGCCGGATTATGCCGTGGCCCTCAGCCGATGTCCGCGATCCGATAGCCGGCGCTCTGGACGGTATGCAGCAGCGGCTTGTCGAACGGCTTGTCGATCACCTTGCGCAGGTTGTACAGATGGCTGCGCAGGGTGTCCGAGTCCGGCAGCCCGTTGCCCCAGATCTCGCGCTCGATTTCCTGCCGGGTGACCACCCGCGGCGATTCGCGCATCAGGATGGTCAGCAGACGCAGGCCGATCGGCGACAGCATCAGCTCGTTGCCGCCACGGGTCGCGCGCATGCTCACCGGATCCAGCACCAGATCCGCGACCTTCAGCACTTCGGCGCCGACCTGCCTGCGTTCGCGCCGGATCAGCGCGCGCAGGCGCGCTTCCAGTTCCTGGATGGCGAAAGGCTTGGTCAGGTAATCGTCGGCGCCCGAACTCAGCCCGGTCAGCTTGTCGTCCAGGGTGTCGCGGGCGGTCAGCATCAACACCGGCGTGGACTTGCGCGCTTCATTGCGCAGCTTCTTGCAGACCTCCATGCCGTCCATGCGCGGCAGCATCAGATCCAGCACGACCACGTCGTAGCTGTTCTCGGTGGCCAGCCGGTAGCCGTCCAGTCCGTCCGAGGCGTAATCGACCTCGAATCCCCGACCTTCCAGATACTCGCCGACCATTTCCGAAATGTTGCGGTTGTCTTCGACGACCAGGACCAGTCCCGCGGTTTCCTGTGAGTGGCGCATATGAGGCTCCTGTGCTTCAGGTTTGTGAAGCTACCCGGCCCCAGGTTGAGGTCACGTGAAGGGAAACCCTGCCATTCAGCCGCCAGTGAAGCTAGGCTTGCGCGTCCTCCCGCCGACTCCCTCCCATGCTCGCCCGCATCCTGCCCCTGCTGCTGCTGCTCGGCTCCAACGTCTTCATGACCTTCGCCTGGTACGGGCATCTCAAGTACCGCAGCGCACCGCTGCTGCTGGCCATCTTCGCCAGCTGGGGCATCGCCTTCTTCGAATACACCCTGATGGTCCCCGCCAATCGGCTGGGCAGCACCGTCTACTCGGTGGTGCAGCTGAAGACCATCCAGGAAATCCTGACCCTGGTGGTGTTTGCCGGCTTCTCCACCTGGTATCTCGGCCAGCCGTTGAAGTGGAACCACTACGCCGCCTTCGCGCTGATCGTGGGCGCGGCGTTCCTGATGTTCTACGAGTAGTCCGCCGCGCTACACCGGCGCGCCGTCGCCGCGTTGCACGATGGCGATGACGAGATCGGCCAGCGCCTGACGCGCCTGCGCCGCTTCGATGGCGCCCGCCGCCGCCGCGTAGGACAGCGATTCCGCCGCGCCCAGCAGCGCCCACAGGCTGGCCGCCGGCAGCGCACCGCGCGGGGCGAACGGCGCCAGCAGGCCATGGCATTTGGCCATGAAGGCGCCCTGGTACTCGCGCTTGATCCGCTCCATTTCCGGTGATCCCGCCAACGCGGCGACCACACCCGGAATCTCGCGTCCCTGCGACAGCACGCAATCCACGAAACAGGACGCGATGATGCCCGCGCGCGCGACCAGATCCTCGGCCCCATGACGGAGCGCCTCGTCCATCAGCGCGGACTGGCGCGCATCGAAATCCTGGTAGAGCGCGGCCAGCAGGCCGGCGCGGGTGCCGAAATGGTCGTAGACCACCGGCTTGGTCACGCCCGCCGCCTCGGCCAGCCGCCCCAGCGACAGCGCCTCGGTGCCCTCTTCGCCGATCAGGCGCCAGGAGGCATCCAGCAGTTGCCGGTAACGCTCTTCGCGCGCGAGCCGCCTGCGTGGTGGGGCGGGCATGTCGGCGGCGGCGCTCTCCTGGTTGGCTTTCCGGCGGCTTGACATCGCTATATACCAAAAGTAAGTTACGCTTCGTAGGTTACTCGAAGTATATACGCCCTCGCCTGCTTCCGGAGTCCGTCATGCATGCCCTGATCGTCACCGCCCATCCGCTGCCCCAATCGTTCACCCATGCCGTGGCCCGCCGGCTGGGCGATGGCGTGGAAGAGGCCGGGCACACCGCCGAGATCGCCGACCTGGCCCGGGAAGGTTTCGATCCCCGCTTCACCGCCACGGACATCGCCCGCTTCCTCCAGCAGGGACCGGCCGACGCCGACGTGCTGGCCGAGCAGGCGCGCATCGATCGCGCCGACGCGCTGGTCCTGGTGTACCCGGTCTACTGGTGGTCGATGCCGGGCCTGCTCAAGGGCTGGATCGACCGGGTGTTCTCGCAGGGCTGGGCCTACCAGGAAAGGGAGGGGCGCGACGAGCGCAGGCTGGGCCGGCTGGCCGTGCACCTGTTGGCAATCGGCGGCGCGGACACGCGGACCTATGCGCGACATGGCTACTTCGGCGCGATGCGCACGCAGATCGATCACGGCATCTTCGAGTACTGCGGCGCGCGGGTGTCCACGTCCGAACTGCTGACGCCGCTGGGAGGCGAAATGCCGACGCGGCATCTGGCGACCGCCTTCGACATCGGCCGCCGCCTGTTTGCCGCCCGGCGGGAACGCGATCTGGCCGACGTGGCCTGAGCGCGCAGGCTCAGAAGCGAATCCTGCCGGTCAGGATGTCCTTGAACATCACCCAGTCGCCGGCGAAGGAATAGAACGGATGGCGGAAGGTGGCCGGGCGGTTCTTCTCGAAAAAGAAATGCCCCACCCAGGCGAAACCGTAGCCGCAGAACAGCGCGGCCAGCAACCACCAGAAGTTGCCCGAGGCGAACGCCCAGGCGACCAGCAGCAGCACGCCGCAGCTGCCGACGAAGTGCAGCCGCCGCGAAGTGCGGTTGCTGTGCTCGCTCAGATAGAACGGATAGAACTCGCGGAAACTGGCGAAACGGCCCATGGTTCGCTCTCCCGACCCTGGTGCGCCCCGATGCGCGGCGATTACCGGGGATGATGGCGCCGCGCGGTGGCCGGCGCAACGCCGCGCTGGAATTCAGCCCGTCCGCGGCGCGAACATGATCACCGCCATGCCGAGCAGGCACAGCCCAGCGCCCAGCAGATCCCAGCGCGTCGGCTTGACCGCGTCGACCGCCCACAGCCAGCCAATCGCGATGGTGACGTAGACGCCGCCGTAGGCCGCGTAGACGCGACCGGAGGCAGTGGGGTGCAGGGTCAGCAACCAGGCGAACAGGGCCAGGCTGGCGGCCGCGGGCACCGGCAGCCAGGCGCTGCCGCCCTTGCGCAGCCACAGGTACGGCAGATAGCAGCCGACGATTTCCGCCAGCGCGGTGATGACGAACAGCACAGGTTCTTCATGTATCCCCTCCTTCGCCGGCACCGATACGGAAACTCACTCCGGCGTGCCCCGCTCGCGCTGCTTGGCCTGCTGCCAGAGCGCTTCCTGCCGCTCCAGCGGGAGATCCTTCATTGCCTCGCCGCGCTCGCCCGCGATGGCTTCCATCGCCCGGAAGCGGCGTTCGAACTTGAGGTTGGCGCGACGCAGCGCCGCGCCGGGATCGACCTTGGCATGGCGCGCCAGGTTGGCGGCGACGAACAGCAGGTCGCCGATCTCGTCCTCCAGCCGATCATGGTTGGACACGACACTCGCCCTGCGCCAGCTCGGCCTGCACTTCGCCGATTTCCTCGTGAAGCTTGTCAATCACCGGCGCCGGGCCGGGCCAGTCGAAACCGACCCGCGCCGCGCGCGACTGCAATTTCACCGCGCGCTGCCACTCCGGCAATCCGCGCGAAATGCCGGCCAGCGCGGACGTGTCGGCGTTGCCGGCGGCGGCGCGCTCGGCCTGTTTGATCGCTTCCCAGTTGCGGGTCTGCGCTTCGGCATCCTCGAACCTGGCTTCGCCGAACACATGCGGATGGCGCCGGATCATCTTGTCGCAGATCGCCGCGACCACGTCCGGGAACGCGAACGCGCCCTTTTCCTTCGCCATCTGCGCATGGAACACCACCTGCAGCAGCAGATCGCCCAGTTCGTCCTTCAGGTCTTCCAGGTCGCCGCGATCGATCGCGTCGGCAACCTCGTAGGCTTCCTCGATCGTGTACGGCGCGATGGTGGAGAAGTCCTGCTCCAGATCCCACGGGCAACCGCCATCGGGATTGCGCAGGCGCGCCATGATGCCGAGCAGTTCGCGAATGTCGCGCGGATCAGGCGGTCTGTTCAACGGCGCCGTCCTCCAGCCATTCGCGCCACGGCAGCGCGGGATCGCCCAGGGCGATGAAATCGCCGTTGAGCAGGGTCTCGCGGCGGTTGTAGCGGAACGCGCGCCCGTCCGGCGCCAGCAGCGCGCCGCCAGCGGCTTCCAGCACGCATTGCGCGGCGGCGGTATCCCATTCCGAGGTCGGTCCGAAGCGCGGATACACGTCCAGCGTGCCTTCGGCGATGCGGCAGAACTTCAGCGACGAGCCCAGCCCCACCATTCATGTCGCCCATCCGCGCCAGCACCGACTCGGTGCGTGCGTCGCGATGCGAACGGCTGGCGGCCACCCGCAACGGCGCCTTGGCCGGCGCGCGGCTGCGCAACTGTTCGTCCACCTGGCCGCGCCGCCGATATGCGTGGCGGCCGCGTTCGGCATGCCAGATCTCGCCGGTGACCGGCGCCTGCACCACACCGAAGATCGGGATGTGCTGTTCGATCAGCGCGATGTTGACGGTGAACTCGCCATTGCGCTTGATGAACTCGCGGGTGCCGTCCAGCGGATCCACCAGCCAGTAGGTCGGCCAGGCGCAGCGGGTCTGCCAGGGGATGTCGGCCGCTTCCTCCGACAGCACCGGCCATTCCGGCGTCAGCCGGCGCAGGCCCTCCGAGATCACCCGGTGCGCGGCCAGGTCGGCGGCGGTCAGCGGGCTGTCGTCGGCCTTGCGGGTGACGTCGAAGCCCTGTTCGTACACCGCCATGATCGCCTCGCCGGCTTCGCGGGCGATGACGAGTACGGCTTCGTGCAGGTCCGAGGTCATCCGGCTCATGCCGAGGTACGCAACCATTCGCGGGCGATGAACAGCGCGGCCAGCGAACGACCTTCCGAAAAATCCTCGCGCAGCATCAGCTGGTCGAGGGCATCAAGCTTCCACGGCACTACTTCCAACTCCTCGGGTTCGTCTCCGGGCAGGCGCTCCGGATACAGATCACGCGCGACCACCAGCCAGGACTGGTGGCTCATGTACAGGGGCGCCTGGGTCAGGCTGCGCAGCACCTCGACGCGCCGCGCGCCGTAGCCGGCTTCTTCCTTGAGTTCGCGATCGGCGGCCTGTTCCGGCGTCTCGCCGGCGTCGATGCGGCCCTTGACCAGGCCCAGTTCGTAGCGATGCACGCCGGCGGCGTACTCGCGCACCAGCAACACGGTGTCGTCGTCGATCAGCGGCACCACCACCACCGCCCCATGCCCTTCCGCGCGCACGCGATGGAAGCGCCGGCGCTCGCCGTTGCTGAATTCCAGATCGAGTTCCTCGACGTTCCGCTCCAGCGGGCCGCCGGAGCGTTCGGTCACGCCGTGGATGATCGGCAGGCGCCGGCTCATGGCTGCGCTCCGCGGACGGGAACCGGGCGACGGAAGGGCAGGCACGCCGATATCATGGCGGGATGGCGGAAACGAATCATGAAACCCGAATGCTAGCAGAGGCGGACGCCTGGCGTTCGCGCGATCTCGCGGTCCTGTGGCATCCGTGCACCCAGATGCGCGAGCATCCCCATACCCTGCCGTTGGTTCCCATCGCACGGGGCGAAGGCGCCTGGTTGATCGGCCAGGACGGACGGCGCTATCTGGACGCGGTCAGCAGTTGGTGGACCAACCTGTTCGGCCATGCCGAACCGCGCATCGCGGCCGCCATCGCACGCCAGGCCGGGCAACTGGAACAGGTGATCCTGGCCGGCTTCAGCCACCCGCCGGCGGTGGAACTGGCCGAGCGCCTGCTGGCGCTGGCGCCACGGCAACCCGGACGCGCGCCATTGGCGAAAGTGTTCTATGCCGACAACGGTTCGGCCGGGGTGGAAGTCGCCCTGAAGATGGCCTTCCACTACTTCCACAATCGCGGCGAGGCGCGGCGGACGAAGTTCATCGCGCTGGAGAACGGCTACCACGGCGAAACCCTGGGGGCGCTGGCGGTCGGCGACATTCCGCTGTACCGGCGCATCTATGCGCCGCTGCTTGCCGAAGCGCTGTTCACGCCCTCGCCCGACGCCTGGCAGGCCGAACCGGGCGAGAGCGACGCCGATGTCGCCGCGCGCGCGGCCGATGCCTTGGCGGACCTGCTCGACCGCACCCCGGAGAAATCTGCGCATTGATCCTGGAGCCGCGGGTGCAGTGCGCCGGCGGCATGCGCATGCACCATCCGGATTATCTGCGACGCGCACGCGAACTCTGCGATGCGCACGGCGTGTTCCTGATCGCCGACGAGATCGCGGTCGGCTTCGGCCGCACCGGCACCCTGTTCGCCAGCGAACAGAGCGGCGTCATGCCGGATCTGCTGTGCCTGTCCAAGGGCCTGACCGGCGGCTTCCTGCCGCTGGCCGCGGTGCTGGCCACGCAGGCGATCTACGACGCGTTCCTGGATGATTCCCGCGAACGCGCCTTCCTGCACTCGCACAGCTACACCGGCAATCCGCTGGCCTGCGCCGCCGCGCTGGCGAGCCTGGACATCTTCGCCCAGGACGATGTGCTGGCCCGCAACCGCGCCACCGCCGGCCGCATGGCGGCGCTGGCCGCGCCATTGAAGGAACTGCCCTGGGTCGCCGACGTGCGCCAGGCCGGCATGATCCTGGCGATCGAACTGACCCGCGACGGCGATCGCCGCCATCCGTTCGACCCCGGCCGGCGCATCGGTCTGCACGCCTATCGCGCGGCGCTGGCGCGCGGCGTGGTGCTGCGGCCGCTGGGCGATGTGCTGTACTGGATGCCGCCCTATTGCGTGGACGAGGCGCAGCTGGAACTGCTGGCCGCCACCACCCGCGCCGCCATCGAGGAAGCCATCGCATGCGCCTGACCCGTTGCCACGTCGACCTGCCGCTGGCGCCGGCGCGGACCTTCGCGCTGCCGGAATCCGCGGCCAACCATCTCAGCCGGGTCCTGCGCCTGCGCGAAGGCGACGAGTGCGTGCTGTTCAACGGCGACGGCCACGACTACGCCGCCCGCCTGCTCGACGTGAGCAAGCGCGAGGTGCGGGTCGAAGTCCTGTCCGCGTTGCCGGTCGATCGCGAATCGCCGTTGCGCCTGACCCTGATCCAGGGCATCGCCCGCGGCGAGAAGATGGATCTGATCCTGCAGAAGGCGACCGAACTCGGCGTCGCCCGGTTCCAGCCGGTGAACGCCGAGCGCACCGAAGTGAAGCTGGATGCCGAGCGCCTGGACAAGCGGGTCGCGCACTGGCGCAGCGTGATCGTCTCGGCCTGCGAGCAGAGTGGCCGCAGCCGGGTGCCGGAACTGGCGCCGCCCGCCGGGTTGATGCAGGCGGCGCAGGCGTGCGCAGCCTCCGACCTGCGACTGCTGCTGGATCCGGTCGGCGAGCTGTCGCTTGCCGCGATGACCCTGCCGCCGGACGCCGGCGTCGTGGTCGCCATCGGACCGGAAGGCGGCTGGTCACCGCGCGATCGCGAAATCCTGCTCGCGGCCGGATTCCAGGGCATGCGGCTGGGGCCGCGCATCCTGCGCACGGAAACCGCCGGCCTGGCCGCGATCGCGGCCTTGCAGGCGCGTTTCGGCGATCTCGCCTAGGCGCGAGTCACGCGTCTCATCGCCAGGCGGCCAGTTCCTCGGCGCTGACGCGGCCGTCGTGGTTGCGATCGACCAGCTTGAATTCGCTCGCCAACGCGTGGCCCTCCGGCACTTCGTCGCGGCTTACCACGCCATCGCCGTTGCGATCGAGATCGGTCACGGTGACCCGGTAATCGGCGGCGTTGGGTAGCGCTTCCGGCTCGTCCCCAGCCGCACGGTGACCGGGCCGCTCTGCTCCTGCAGCTGACGGCTCTGGCCGCCGCCGTGATAGGCGGTCAGCGATTCGGTGCGCACCGGCTGGCGGGGATGCCTGCTGGGCAACGGCCTGCGCGGCCAACAGCCAAATGGGAAGAAGGATCCAGGCTTTCATGACGGCCTCCCGTTTCGCGGTGGACAAGCTGCGCTCGGCAGCGCGATCACGCTGTCACCGCCGCCGCAAACCGGGCGTGAATGCGCGTCGCCGCGCCAGCGCAAGTTCAGCGCGGTGGAAACCGCGTGAACGGGTGTGCGCTCAGGCCGCCTGCAGCGCCTCGTGGATGCGATCCTCGACCAGTTGCAGGTCCGGCAGGATCGCCACCTCGTCGCCGAGCAGCACGCGCACCTGCACGCCAGCCGGCAGCTCTTCCTCGGTCGCGTCGGCCACCACCCCTTCGCGCGGCACCGAGACCAGACGCGGGAACGATGGCGTCAACAGCGCGTAATAAGGCAGCTCGGCACGCCCGCCCAACGCTTTCAGCACCACGATCTTGTTGT
>OFCY01000084.1_pt1 | contig 16488 bp, 15 predicted proteins | sample 1520981 | NCBI WGS metagenome assembly OFCY01 (sample SAMEA2532533, study PRJEB24079) | metagenome
AGAAAAGCGCCTGCTGCTGGAGAAAATCCAGCGCGAGAAGATCAAGGGTGCGATCAACGTCACCCGCTTCAAGGGCCTGGGCGAAATGAACGCCTCGCAGCTGCGCGAGTCGACCATCCACCCCGACACCCGCCGGCTGGTCCAGCTGACCGTCGAGGACGGCGACCAGACCCATTCCCTGATGGACATGCTGCTGGCCAAGAAGCGCGCGGGCGAGCGGAAGATCTGGACTGGGAAACCAAGGGGGATCTGGCCTCGCTGGTATGTTTTCGATTCCCGGCAGTTCACGTTGCCCGGGGCCGTGCGACGGCTTTAACTTCCTTTGCCGGCGGCCCCTCTAAGGCGCGGCTTCACTGGAAGTCTGGTTCCCGGCGGTTCGCCGGCTTTCCACCACGGGCCGCGGGCCCCGGTCCGCGACCCGGGACCGCCCCGGCGGAGGCGTCTTCCGCCCCTGGTCCATGATGCGGTGCCCGGTGACAAGGCCCGGACGCTGGTGGCAGCATCGGGCGTACATCCGCACCTGTTCCTGGGGAGGAACCGTGTACGCATCGAACGGACTGAAATGGGTCGCACTGCTATGCGGCCTGGTGGTGTTGCCTGCCTGGGGCCAGGCGATTCCCGTGGAAAGTTTCGCCAGACACGGCGAGATCAGCGGCATTGCCCTGTCGCCGAGCGGCAAGCATGTCGCCATGGCCGTCCCCAGTGCCGACGGCCTGGAAACCCAGTTGCAGATCGTCCCGCTGGACGGCAGCGGCAAGGTCCAGGTCCTGCGCTTCGGACTTCAGCAACACGTGGCGACTCCCATCTGGACCGACGACGAACAGATCGTCGTGTCGCGCGCCAAGATGGAGCCGCTGCACGCACGCCCGTACAGCTACGGCGAACTGATTGCGTCCGACATCCACGGCAAGACCCAGGAGACCCTGTTCGCCTACGTCAAGGATGACGGCGTGCGCAGCGGACGCCGCAAGGATCAGGGGTTCGCGTCGGTGGATTTCATCCTGGATGACGAGCCGGGCAATATCCTGGTCGATTTCACCTGCTGGCCCGGTGTCTGCGGCGAGGAATCGCCCACCGTCGTCTACAAGGTGGATACCCGCACCGGTACCCGCAAGGAAATCGAGCGCTCCTCCAAGCCCGCCACTTTCTACTACGACCGCACCGGCAAGCCCCGGCTGCGCATCACCCGCGACGACAAGGACGAACCGGTCCTGCATTACCGCCCCACGCCGGGCGCGGACTGGCAGCCGGTACCCGCGGCGCTGGCCGGCTACACGATGTATGGCCTGAGCTTCGACACCGACAACAACACCGCGTATGCACTGGTCTCCGATCAGAAGGAACCGGCGCAGCTGTTCCGCATCGATTTCGCCGCCGGTTCGCGCAATCTGCTGATCGGTCGCGACGACGCGGCGGTCAGCCGCCTGCTGTACGCCGGCTACGACGGCGTGCCGTTCGGCGTGATCTACGATTCCGACAAACCGTCCATCCGCTATCTCGACAACGGTTCGGAATGGGCCAAGCTGCATGCCGGCCTGCTCAAGTCCTTCCCGGGCCAGATGGTCAGCATCGTCGATTTCAGTCGTGACAGCCGCAAAGTGCTGTTCAGCACCTGGTCCGACCGCCATCCGGGCAGCTACTACGTGCTGGATCGCGACGCGGGCAAGGTGCAGCTGGTCAGCGAAGTCCGGCCATGGATCAAGCCCGAACAGATGGCGCCGATGCGGCCGTTCGAGTTCAAGTCGCGGGACGGCCTGAAGCTGTTCGGCTTCTACTCCGCCAGGAACGGCGCCGCCGGGCCACAGCCGCTGATCGTGATGGCGCATGGCGGTCCCTACGGTCCCTACGACAGTTGGGCATTCGATGACGATGTCCAGTTCATGACCAGCCGCGGCTATGCGGTGTTGCAGGTCAACTTTCGTGGTTCCGGCGGTCGCGGCGAAGCCTTCGAGCGGCTGGGTTACCGCGAATGGGGCGGCAAGATGATGGACGACATCGCCGACGGCGTGCGTTGGGCCATCGACAACAAGCTGGCCGACCCGAATCGCATCTGCACCTATGGCGCCAGCTTCGGCGGCTATGCGGCGCTGATGAATCCGATCCGGTATCCGGAACTGTACAAGTGCGCGATCGGCTACGTCGGCGTCTACGACCTGCAGGTCATGCACAAGGAAGGCGACGTCAACGACACCAAGTCGGGACGCCGCTATCTGGATCGAATCCTGGGCAACGACCCGGCCACGCTGGCCGCCAATTCGCCGGCGCGCAATGTCGACAAGATCAAGATTCCGGTGATGCTGGTGCAGGGTCGCCTGGATCAGCGCGTTCCCATGGATCAGTTCAACGCGCTGGAAAACGCATTCAAGAAACAGGGCACGCCGGTGGAAACGCTGGTGGTCGGCGGCGAAGGCCATGGCTTCTACAAACCGGAGAACCGCGCAGAGCTGTACCGGCGCATGGAAGCCTTCCTGGCCAAGCACCTGGGCAAGTGAAATGAGTCCTCACGCCGCGTCGCCTTGGTTGGCGGCGCGGTGGCCCTGAACGATACGTTTACCCGATCGATGCGATAACGGACCTGTTCCTTCCCCGGACAGGCCACGCGTGCAGGCACATCCGTACACCTTCGGACTCGAAGAAGAGTACTTCCTGGTCCGTCGCAACCGTAGAGTCTGCGGCACATGCCGGCCGGTCCTTCTTCGACCATTGCCACGAGGCGCGTGGGCGATCGCGTCGGCAGCGAACTGCTGACACGACCCAGGTGGAGGTGACCAAACCAACGTCCACCACGACCTGCTGGAGGCGCGACAGGATCTGCACCATCTGCGCCGCACGGTCGGCGCGATAGCCGCCGGGCATGGCCTGGCCATCCTCGCCGCGGGCACGCATCCCATGGGCCTGTGGCGCGATCAGCGCAGCACCGACAAGCCGCACTACGACCGGGTGATGGAGCAGCTGCAGATGCTGGGCCATCGCAATCTGGTCTGCGGGCTGCACGTGCACGTGCAACCGGCCGACACCTCCGCGCGCATCGACCTGCTGCGGCGCCTGCAACCCTTCATGCCGCTGCTGCTGGCGGTCAGCACCTCCTCGCCGTTCTGGATGGGCCATCCCACCGGGTTGATGGGCTACCGCCAGACCGCCTACCAGGAAATCCCGCGCACCGGCCTGCCGCCGCTGTTCGCCAACCAGGCCGCCTACGACCGTTACGTGGCGCGGATGGTGCAATCCGGCACCATCGAGGACGCCGGTTTCCTGTGGTGGGCGATCCGCCCCTCCCTGCGCTTTCCCACCCTCGAGTTGCGGGTGCCGGATTGCTGCACCGATGCCGAAGAGTGCTGCGCTGGCGCAGCTGTTCCGCTGCCTGGTCCGCCATCTGGAACGCCATCCGGAGCGGCACGCCGGTCTGGATGCCGGCGTGCAGGCGATCATCGCGGAAAACCTGTGGCGGGCGCAGCGCCATGGCTATGACGCCGGCCTGATCGATCTGGCCAGCGGCAGGCTGGTGCCGGTGCGCGAGATGCTGCGCAACCTGCAGCAGGTACTGGAAGAGGATGTCGCCGCGCTGGGTGCCGGCGAGGCGTTCGAACAGTTGTGGAAGATTCTCCAGTACGGCACCAGCGCACACCGGCAGTTGGCAATCTACCGCGAGCGCCGCGGCGCCGGCGAAGGCCGGCTGGACGCATTGCAGGCGGTGGTGGACTGGCTCGCCGACGCCAGCGTGCCGGCATCCGGGACCTGACGATGCTCAGCCCGGGTCGGCGCGCTTCACGCTGGAGGGCGGGATGCGATGGGTCGGTTGCAACTGGGCGAAAATCGCCGCCGACGCCATCGTGATCAGCCCCACGCAGACGAAGGTCCAGCGGAATGCCGACAGCGCCTGGCCCTGCAGCGGATGCAGGACGATGTTGCCGAACGCGCCCAGCAGGCTGCCCGCCAGCGCAACACCAATACTCATTGCCAGCATCATGGTCATCGACAACATGCTGTTGCCGCTGCTGGCCAGATCGCCGTCGAGATCGCGCAGGGCCAGGGTGTTCATGGCGGTGAACTGCAGCGAGTTCACCGCGCCGAAAATGGCGAAATGCAGCAGGTGCAGCCACAGCGGCTGGTCGGCCGATATCAGCGCGAAGCTGGCCATCGCCATCCCCACCAGCACCGTGTTGCCGACCAGCACCCGGCGATAGCCCAGCCGCTGCACCAGCGGCACCACGATGCGCTTGGAGAACATGCCGGCCAGCGCGGCCGGGATCATCAGCATGCCCGCCGACATCGGCGAGAAGCCCAGGCCGACCTGCAGCATCAGTGGAATCAGGAACGGCATGCCGCTGCTGCCCATGCGCGAAAACAGGTTGCCCAGCAGGCCGATGCTGAAGCTCGGCACCCGGAACAGCGCCAGCGGGAACAGTGGCCGCGGCGCGCGTGCGGCGTGCAGCCAGTAGGCCACCAGCCCGGCCAGTCCGAACACCAGCAACACCACCATCGCGCCGCGGCTCCCGGCGTGATCGGACAGGCTGTCCAGCGACAGCGACACCGCCACCATGCCGAATGCCAGCAGTACGTAACCCAGTGCGTCGAAACGCACCCGCGGGCCGCGCAGGTCCGGCATCCAGCGCAGCGCCGCCACCGTGCCCAGCACGCCCAGCGGCAGGTTGATCAGGAAGATCCAGTGCCAGGAAGCGACTTCCACCAGCCAGCCACCGAGCGTGGGGCCGATCAGCGGACCGATCAGGCCCGGTACGGTGACGAAGCTCATGGCCGCCAGGAAATCCTTGCGCGGCACCGCACGCAGCACCGCCAGTCGTCCCACCGGCAACAGCATCGCCCCGCCGACGCCCTGCAATACGCGCGAAGCCACCAATTGCGACAGGTTCTGCGAGAACGCGCAGGCCAGCGAGCCCAGGGTGAACAGGGTGACCGCGGCGATGAAGATCCGCTTGGTGCCGAAATGATCCGCCAGCCAGCCCGAGGCCGGAATCAACATCGCCACGGTCAGCGCGTAGGCGACCACCACGGCCTGCATGCGCAGTGGCGACTGCGCGAGATCCCGCGCCATCGCCGGCAACGCGGTATTGACGATGGTGCTGTCCAGCATCTGCATGAACACTCCGGCCGCCACCAGCCACAGCAGCGGCCGCAGGGCGGTGTCGGGTGTCGGTGTACCGGACGTGTTCATGCGCTCATTGTGCCCGCGCCGGTCCGGCGGAAGGATGAAGGCCGCGGACGCCGCCGCGCCTCATGCCGCCTTCTGCCGCGAGACCACGAACACCCCGGACATCACCAGCACGGTGCCGACGATCTGCCACGGCCCCATCGGCTCGCCCAGCAGCAACAGGCTCAGGACAATCGTCGAAACCGGGCCGATCATGCCGATCTGCGCGGCCAGCGCCGAACCGATGCGCGATACCGCCATCATCACCATCAGCACCGGCAGCACCGTGCAGACGGTGCCGTTGAGCAGCGAAAGCCACCACACCGTCGCCGGTACCGCCAGGAGATCCGCCGGCGGCCGCAGCAGCAGGAACTGGCCGATGCACAGCACGCTGGCCACGCTGCTGGCGTAGGCGGTCAGGCGCGCCGCGCCGACCCGGCGCACCATCTCGCCGCTGCCGACCAGATAGATGGCATACGCCAGCGCGCTGCCGAACACCAGCAGGCTGCCCAGCGCGATGTTGCCGCCGCCCAGCGACCAGTCGTGGCCAAACGCCAGCAGCACGCCCGCATAGCTGATCACCAGCGCCACCAGCTGTGCGCGGCTGGCGCGGCGACGGAATACCAGCAGGCCAATCGCCAGCACCAGGGTCGGAGTGAGGTACAGGATCAACCGCTCCAGGGTGGCGGTGATGTAGGCCAACCCGGCGAAGTCGAGGAAGCTGGCGAGGTAATAGCCGAAGAACCCCAGGCCGATGATCTTCTGGCCGTCGCCGCGCGCCAGCGGCGCGGCGCGGCGGGCGGCCCAGATGCCCATCAGCAGGAAGAACGGAAACGCGACCAGCATGCGCAGCGCCAGCAGCGTGATCGCGTCCACACCGTGCCGGTAGCCGAGCTTGACGATGATGGCCTTGCCGGAAAAGGCAATGGCGCCCAGCGCGGCCAGCGCGAATCCACCCAGCAGCGGGCGCGGCGCGGCGGCGCCGGACGGCGCCGCCTCCGGATCCAGTACCGCGCTGGCCGATTCGTCCTGCTGCGCCTCGTCGTCCTGCCCGACCCCGCTCATCGGGGAGTGGGCTCGGGGGTGCGAAGGCAAGGAAGGCGGGATGCGTGGGGGGAAGTGCGCTCATCCATGCGCGCATTCTAAACCCGGGTGATTTGGACCAGGCTGGTTGACTCAGGCCGGATGCACCGTTCCGTCCGCCGCCGCCGCGACGCCCTGCTTCCGGCGCAGGGCGGCAATTGCCAATAGGTCAGCGCGCGCCACGCCCATTCCAGCGGTCCGTACCGGAAGTGGCGCAGCCACAGCCAGCTGAAAGCCACCTGCAACGAGAACACCACCGCCACGAACGCCATCTGGCCGGGGCGCGACAACTGGCCCCAGTAGCCCAGCCCGTAGCCGAAGAAGAACAGCGTGCTGATCACCGACGCGCCGATGTAGTTGGTCAGCGCCATCCGGCCCGGCGAAGCCCAGCGGCGCCAGCCAGCGCGCGGCGCGCGTCCCCAGCAGCAGGACCATGCCGGCGAAGTAGCCCATGCACAGCAGCAGCGCGCCGATCTGGAACAGCGACATCGCGGCCATCCGTACCGGATCGCGACCGCCCAGGCCGTCGCCGGGAAAGCTCGGCACCAGCCACACGCTCAGCAGGGTGAGCGTCATGCCGATCGGCAGGGTCCATGCCGCCAGCCGGCGGAACAACGCGGCGTGTTCGCGCAATCGCGCCACCACGCCGGAGCGGACGAACCAGAATCCGATCATGAACATCGGCAGCGCCATGAAACTCAGTCCGGCGGCCTGCGGCATGTCCTCGGCGAATTTTCCGGCGCGGTAGCGGACCGCCTCGGCATAGCTGCCGCGACTGTCGATGCGGATTTCCTCGACCCGTTCCTTGGCCCGTTCGGCCAGGCGCTCCTGGCGCTTGTTCGCCTGCTCGGCGGTTTCCGGGGAGCGGATCTGCGGATACACCGCGGTCACGCCGGCGCCGATCAGGCCCAGCACGAACATCAGCGAATACAGGGTCACGCCCCACTTCCAGTAGCGCGCCACGCTGCCGCGATGCAGGAAGAACATCATCACGCCAACCAGCACCAGCAGTATCAGCGCGCCGACCACGGCATCGGATTTCAGCACCACCGCCATCGCCGCGAACGACACCAGCAGGCCCAGCCAGAGCTTCCAGTTGCGGGTGACCACCAGCAGCAGCGCCAATGCGGTGATGGCGTAGTTGTGCAGGATGTCGCCGGTCCAGATCAGGACGAAATGCGCGCTGCCGAACAACAGCAGGCCGAGGATGCGACGCAGGTACGGGGCGAGGAACGGGCGTCCACGGGTTTCGGCGCGCCCGAGCATCACCGCGAAGCCGATGCCGAACAGCAGCGAGAACAAGGTCCAGAACTTGCCCTGCACGAACACGTACACCAGCCAGCTCACCGCGTAGTCGATGCCATGCAGCGACGGATCGATGCCACGGCCCAGTTCGCTGATCGGGCGGGTGAACCACTCGATGTTCATCAGGAAGATGCCGATCAGGGCGAAGCCGCGGATGATGTCGAGCGCGGCGATGCGTTCGCCCGCATCGATGGGCTTCAACGCGGCACCGGCTTCCCCGGGCGTTGCGGCGGTGGCGGAAACGTCCTGGTGCATGGCGGCTCTCCCGTGTTGGCGCAACATAGCGCCGGCACACGCCTGCCTCAGGTGCCGGAGGTCACCCAACTGTCGGCACGGCCCGCCGCCGGTCGGACCGGCGACGTCGACCCGACGGATCCGTCAGCGCAGCAGCACCACTTCCTCGGCCGAGGTCGGATGGATCGCCACGGTGTCTTCCAGATCCCGCCGGGTGATGCCGCGCCGGATCGCCACCGCAAAGCCCTGCAGGATCTCGTCCGCGCCTTCGCCCAGCAGGTGCAGGCCGACCACCTTTTCTTCCTCGCCCACGCACACCAGCTTGAACAGGCTGCGCTGCGGCGAATCGGCCAGCGCATGCAGCATCGGGCGGAAGCGTGCCCGGTAGACCCGCACGGCGGCATCGCCGAAGACGGTGCGGGCCTCCTGCTCGGTCAGGCCGACCTTGCCGATGGGCGGATGCGAGAACACCACGGTTACCAATGTCGCGGAACTCCAGCCGGGACTCGGGCTTGCCGCCATACAGCCGATCCATCAGACGGCGCGCGGTGGCGATCGCCACCGGCGTCAGCGCCGGGCCGGCAGTCACGTCGCCCACCGCGTGGATGTTCGCCGCGGTGGTGTCCTGCCATTCGTCGACCCGCACGTAACCGCGCGCGTCCACTTCCACGCCGGCATTCTCCAAACCGAGGCTGGCGGTACTGGGCACCCGGCCGGTGGCGAAGAACACCTTGTCGAAGGAATCGCTGCGTTCGCCGTTCGCATCGACCAGCAGAACCTTGCCGTCGCCGGCCGGCTGGAGCTCCGCCAACGTGTGGCCGAAATGCGCGCGCAGGCCGTGCTGGCGATTGTCCTCGAGCAGATCCGCGGCCAGTTCGTGATCGAATCCCTCCAGCAGGCGCTGGCCGCGCACGAACAGTTCCACCTGGCTGCCCAGCGCCTGCAGCACGCCGCCCAGTTCCACCGCGATGTAGCCGCCGGTGAGTAAGCGCGACCCGCGCCGGCGGATCGCAGAGCTGGAAGAAGTCGTCGGACACCCCGGCCAGTTCGGCGCCCGGCACCGGCGGGACGGCGCGGACGGCCGCCGGTGGCGATCAGGATGCGCCGGCCCGCAGCCGCGCGCCGTCGCTGTTCTCGACGGTACTGCGCATCCACCAGATGGCCGCGACAGGGCATCCAGACGATGCCGCTCTCGTCCAGCCGCTTGCGGTAGCTGGTGTGGATGCCGGCGATGTAGCGCTGGCGATGGACGATGAACTCGCGCCAGTCGAGTGGCTGGGATTCCAGCTTGAATCCCAGTTGCGCGGCCAGCGCGATGCGCTGGGCGGTGTCGGCGGCCAGCCACATCGCCTTCTTCGGCACGCAGCCGACGTTGACGCAGGTGCCGCCCAGATCCGAGGGTTCCAGCAGCGCCACCCGGGCACCATGGGCGGCGGCGCGGAAAGCGCCGGCGAGGTAGTAGGGAACCACCGCCTATCACGATCAGGTCGAAGTCGGTCTGCGGGGTCATGAAAAACGCTCCGGTCGATAAGGAAAGGGATCGATGGCCGGCGTCCGGCCGGTGATCAGATCGGACATCAGCTGACCGGTGGCGGCGCTCATGCTGATGCCGAGCATGCCGTGGCCGGCGGCGAGCCAGAGCCGGTCGTGGCGGGGAACCCGGCCCAGCAGCGGCAGGTCGTCCCAGGTCATCGGCCGCCAGCCGCACCAGCGTTCCTGCACGACCTCGCCCACCGGCTCGCGCAGGAACTCACGCGCGCCGCGCTCCAGCGCGGCCAGGCGGATTTCGTTGAGGCGGTCGTCGTAGCCGGAAAACTCCATCGTGCTGCCAAGGCGGAAGCCGCTGTCCCACACGGTCACGCAGACCGACCGGTCTTTCAGCACCAGCGGCCGCTTCGGCACCCGCGACGGGCGGCTGTAGGTCACCGAGTAACCCTTGCCCGGCTGGATCGGGATGCGCAGGCCGAGCCGGCGCGCGAATTCCGGCGTCCACGCGCCGAGCGCGAACACCGCTTCACGGCACTGCCGCGTTCCGCGCGCGGTGTGCACGCGCACGCCGTCGCGCGCCTCGTCGAAACCGAGCACGCGGCACTGTGTTTCGATCACCCCGCCACGTTCGCGCACGGCGCGCGCGAGTTCGGCGACGTAGCGATCCGGACGCAGACGGGCGTCGTCGGGGAACCGGATCGCGCCGGCGACGCCTTCGCGCATGGCCGGTTCCCGGGCTTCGTAGTCGGCGCCACCAATAATTTCACTGTCGATGCCGAACTCCCGCAGCGCCTGGCATTCGCGCACGTAGCGCTCGAAATTGCGCGGATCGCGGAACACGTAGTCCAGCCCTTCTTCCTGGAATTCGCAGCGCAGCGCGTAGCGCTCGACCCAGGTCACCAGGCGGGCGCGCGAATCGTCGAGGATCGCCGCGCGCGCATGCGTGCTTTCGCGCCAGTCGCGTGGATTGCAGCGCGCGGCGAACCGCAGCAGCCAACGCCAGAGCGCGGGATCCACCCGCGGCTTCAGGTACAGCGGCGCGTCCGGCGTCAGCATCCAGCGCAGCGCCTGCCGTACCACGCCCGGCGCAGCCAGCGGCGGCGCGTGGCTGGGGGTGATGGTGCCGCAGTTGCCGTGCGAGGCGCCGGCGCCGACTTCGCCCGCTTCCAGCACCCGTACCGCGCGTCCGGCTTCCAGCAACGCCAGCGCGGTGGACAGCCCGATCGCGCCCGCTCCCAGGACAAGTACCTCATCTTCGTTCGGCTTCACGCATGCGTCCTGTTCATCGGAGACCGCCGCGCGTTCTTCCCCATGTCGGGAAATGACCAGATTTTCCATACGGAGACAGGCAGCATGGACATGTCAAGCGTAATCCGCGGAAGGTAACCGTCATTCTCTGTCTTTCTTCACATGGTTTCTATTGACACCAATTGTCCCGCGACAACATCGTTGGGCTGTCGCCGGTCGTGTCCGCTGCCGCGCGATGGAGCGCGCCCCACCGCTTCCGATCCTGCTGTCGCAACACCTAAATCCACACATCACAGGGGTCAGCAAGCAATGCAACGGAAGATCAGCCTCATCACCACGGCCATCGCCGCCATCCTCGTCACCTCCCCGCTCTACGCCGCCAACGCCGACCAGACGCCGGCTGCCAGCCGCGCCAAGGGCCTGGCCGTCGGCCATGCAGCCGCGCTGAAGAGCAGCGACGGCGACGAGTTCGTCGCCCGCGATGTTATCGTCGATCGCGACGGCACGGAGCACGTGCGCCTGGATCGGCGCTACAAGGGACTGCCGGTCATCGGCGGCGACGTGGTGATTCATTCCAGGAATGGAAAACTCAAATCCACCAGCCTCACCCTCCGTGGCAACGGCCGCCCCGCACTCAAGGCCGGCATCGACGCCGATGCCGCGGTGATCTCGGCCGGCGCCGACTTCAAGGGCCAGATCGACGACATCGGCAGCCAGGGCCTGGTGATCTACGCGCGCGGCGCGCAACCGGTGCTCGCCTACGAGGTGCGGGTGCGCGGCGTGTCCGACAGCCAGGGCGAAGCCGACATGCGCTACTTTGTCGACGCGCACAGCGGCAAGGTGCTGGATCACTGGAACATCATCCACACCGCGGCGGCGGTCGGCACCGGCCAGACCCTGTTCCTCGGCGACGTGGCCATCACCACCAACTCGATCAGCGGCGGCTACGAGATGGTGGATCCCTCCCGTGGCGGCGGCAACACCCGCGACGGCCTGGGCAAGGAGATCAGCCGGGTGTACAGCACCGCGGCCGTCATGACCGACGCCGACAACAACTGGGGCAACAACAACGAATCGCAAGTGGCCAGCGAGGCTTCCGACGCGCACTTCGGCGTGGCGGCGACCTGGGACTATTACAAGAACACCTTCGGCCGCAACGGCATCTTCAATGATGGCGTCGGCGTGAAGAGCATCGTCAACGTCACCTTCCGCGGCGGCGGCGGCCCGGCCACCGGCGGCAACGCCGGCTGGTACGGCGCGCCGTACAAGTTCATGGCTTATGGCCTGGGCACCTCGACCTGGTATCCGGTGGTGTCGATCGACGTGGCCGGCCACGAGATGACCCACGGCGTGACCGAAGCCACCTCCAACCTAGCCTATTCCGGCGATGCCGGCGGTCTCAACGAGGCGGCCTCGGACATCATGGGCACGATGGTCGAGTACTACATCAACAACGCCAACGATCCGGGCGACTACCTGATCGGCGAGAAGATCTACCGCAGCAATCCGGACGGCAAGAAGGCACTGCGCTACATGTTCCGCCCGGGCGACGCGGATGGTGGTCGCTCCTACAACTGCTATCCGGCGGCGGGCTTCGCCGGCGTGGATCCGCACTACTCGTCCGGTCCGGCCAACCACTTCTTCTACCTGCTCGCCGAAGGCGCGGTCTCGCCGGCCGGCTTCAGCTACACCGCCAGCCAACTGGTCTGCAACGGCGATACCGGCGTGACCGGCATCGGCCGCGACGCCGCCCAGCGCATCTGGTACCGCGCCCTGACCGTGTACATGACCTCCAACACCACCTATCCGCAGGCCCGCACCGCCACGCTCAATGCGGCCAGCGACCTGTACGGCGCCGGCTCGGCGCAGTACAACGCGGTGGCGCGTGCGTGGAGCGCGGTCAGCGTCAACTAATCCGGCTTCACCAACGCTGCAAAAGAAACGGCCCGCGCGAGCGGGCCGTTTTCTTGCCGGGGAGTACTCAGGCCGATACGGGACTGGCGCGCATCGGCTGTGGCCGCAGGTAGGTCAGCGAGCGCCAGACCCACTCCGCCGGACCGAACCGGAACCGCGCCAGCCACCAGCGGCTGTACAGCACCTGGATCAGGAACAGCGTGAACACGAACACCACCTGCCACGCACGCGGCAGCTGATCCAGGTAACGCAGCCCGTAGCCATTGAAAATCAGCGTGCAGACGATCGATTGCATCAGGTAGTTGCTCAGCGCCATCCGCCCGGCCGGCGCCAGCCAGTGCAGCAGCGGCGCGGTCGCCGCCGTCTGCACGCCCTTCACGATCCAGCCCAGGTAGCCGAACGCCATCAACACGCTGCCGACGGAGCTGGCCACGAAAGCCAGCGATGCGCGCAGGTTGATGTTGCTGAAGTTCGACGTGGGTTCCATCCAGAACGACAGCAGCATCAGGGCCAGTCCCAGCGGCAGCGCGCCCCAGCGAAGGAACGCGAACAGGCGCGGAAAACGATCCGGCGCCGCGATGGCGCCGCTCTTCACGAACCAGGTGCCGAACAGGAACATGCCGAACACCGTGGGCCCGATGAACAACAGGTTGCTGAGCATGAAACCGACGTCCTTGGCGCGCTGGATGACGGCTTCCAGATAGGTGCCCGAGCCGTAGGCGCTGCGCTGGGCTTCCAGCATCGCGCTCATCTCCGCGCCCGCCTTCGCCATTTCGCGGTTCCAGTCGGCACCCGCGGCCGGATCCAGTTGCATCGCCGATCCCACCAGTCCCAGCAGCAGCATCATTCCCGACGACGCCAGGTAGGTCAGGCCCGCGATCCAGGGCAGCCATTTGGCCGGCACGTTGCGGAACGCCAGCAGGAAGAACGACAGCAGCGCGTACATCAGCAGAATGTCGCCCGACCAGATCAGCAGGCCATGGATCACGCCGATGACCAGCAGCACCAGGCTGCGCCGCCAGTACACCCCCGCGAACGGTTGTCCGCGCGCTTCGGCACGGGTCGACATCACCGCGAAGCCCATGCCGAACAGCAGCGAGAACAGGGTGTAGAACTTGCCCTGCACCAGGATGTAGATGAGCGCATCGGCGATGCGATCGGCGCCGGTCAGGGCGGGATCAAGCCCGCTGAAGGACTGGAACAGCGGGCCAGCCATGCCCTCGATGTTCATCAGCAGGATGCCCAGCAGCGCGAAGCCGCGCAGTACATCCATGATCTCGATGCGTTCGCTGGCGGCGACGGGCCGCAGCGGCGCGTCCGGATTCGACGATATGGCGCCCATGTCCTTGCTCCCTGGAATCGTGGCGCATTAAAGCATGACGACGTCCCCGGCCCGCCATCCTTTGGGGCGGACGCCCGGTGTAACCTCGCGCCGAGTCCGCTGCCACCCATTTCCATCCCTCCGCCTTCCCCCGCAACGCCTTCGGAGAAACCCGCCATGAGTTCACGCCGCCTGCGACTCGCCGCCCTGGTCCTGTCCGCCGGTCCCGGCCTGCCCGCATTCGCTGGCACGCCGGACGCGCTGCTGCAACCCGTCAACCCGCCCGGCGCGACCATTCCCCATGTCTCGCAGGCCATGCGCATCGACGGCGGCACGCTGTTGCTGCTGTCCGGTCACGTGCCGCTGCGCGCGGACGGCAGCGTGGTGGAGGGATCGCTGGAAGCGCAGATGGAACAGGTGATGCGCAACCTCGACGCCACCCTGCGCGCGGCCGGCAGCGATTTTTCACACGTGGCGCGGCTGACGATCTACGTCCGCGATTTCGATCCCGCGCAGTTGCCGGCAATCAGGGCGGCGCGCGACCGCTGGATTGATCCGAAACGGCCGCCCGCCAGCGCGCTGGTCGGCGTGCAGGCGCTGTTCCAGCCGGACGTGCGGGTCGAAGTGGACGCCATCGCGGTCATTCCGGAACCCGCCGGCGACAACAAAGCCGCGCCCTGACCGAACGGCGACAAGTGGAAATGAAAACGGCCCGCTCGCGCGGGCCGTTCTGTTTCCATCGTGGAAAAGCCTGTCGGCTCAGTGGTGGTGGCCACCGTCGCCGTGCACGTGGCCGTGCTCGATCTCTTCCTGCGAGGCTTCGCGCACCTCGACGATTTCGACGTCGAAATGCAGATCCTTGCCGGCCATCGGGTGGTTCAGATCGACGTCGACCACGCTCATGCCGACCTTCTGGATGGTCACCGCACGCGGGCCGAAGTTGGTGTTCAGCACGACCTGCTGGCCCGGGACCAGCTTCTGGGTGCCGAAGTGCTTCTTGGGCACGCGCTGGCTGAGGCCGTCGCGGCGCTCACCGTAGGCGTCGGCGGCGGTCACGTCCACGCTGAAGCTCTCACCGGCTTCGCGCTCCTGCATCGCGTTCTCCAGGCCCGGGATGATGTTGCCGTGGCCGATCAGGATGGCGAGCGGCTCGCGATCCTTCGAAGTTTCCAGCGGCTCCTGGCCGACTTCGGAGACGGTGTAGTGGAAACGGACGACGCTGTCTTTTGCGATTTTCATTCAGGACTCTGGAATATGGGCTGCCGGCGGGCAGGCGTGGTGGCTTGTCGGCCAAGTGGATTGCGGGCGAAGATGCGCCGCAATGAAGACCGTGCATTATCCCGGCTTGGACCGCCTGCCGCCACCCGCGGCCCCGCGCCCGGCCCTCGCCGCCTGCCTGCTGCTGTTGGCGGCCCTGCTGGCCGGTTGCGGCGGCGGCAAGGAGACCGTCCGCCGTACTCCGCCCCCGCCGGCACGCGAATGGCCGCGGGTCGAGGCCGAGGATCCGGCGGCCGCCAATGCCGTGCTGATGCGGGCCATCGGCCTGGTCGGCACGCCCTACCGGTACGGCGGCAACACCCCCGAATCCGGCTTCGATTGCAGTGGCCTGGTCGCCTACGTGTTCCGCGACATGCTGGATCTGAAGCTGCCGCGCACCTCCGGCGAGCTGGCCAGGGTGCAGGGTCCGCGCATCGAGCCGCGCCGGCTGGCACCGGCCGATCTGGTGTTCTTCGGCAGCCGCGGCAGCGTCAGCCATGTCGGCATCTATGTCGGCGAAGGCCGCTTCGTGCACGCCCCCAGCACCGGCGGCACGGTCCGGCTGGACCATCTGGACGGCAGTTACTGGCGGGACCACTACACCGGCGCCAAACGGGTTTCTGCACTGACGCCGGCCACTTCTGTGACCCAGGCCCGGGATCGTTAACGAATAAATAACGATTTGTAAACCAAATCGAGGCGATATGACGGCACTATTACCGCTTCGCCTTTTCCCCGACCCCGCGTGACGACCGACGACCTGCCGCCAGGCCAGCCCGCCGCCACCCACCGCACCTCGCGGGGCGTGACCCGTCTGCTCTCCCTGATTCTGCTGACCGCTGCCAGCGCACCTGTCTGGGCCCAACAGCACGCGCCGGGCGCGGACCCGGTCCAGGCCGGTTCCCAGGACACCCCGGCAGCCACCGCCAACGCGGAAGCTGCCCCCCGCGAAGCCGCCAAGCCGGCCCCGCTCAGCATCAAGCAGAAGGCGGCCGAAGCCGCCACCGCCACCCTCACCGCCCTGCTCCCGCGCCTGGCCGCCAGCGACAGCCTGCCGCTGCTGGACCGCTCGACCATGGTGGCCGGCGACCTCAGCCGCCTGCTGGCTGGCTACGACCTGAGCCAGGAAGGCGTGGTCAAGGACGAAGGCGGCAAGATCCAGGCTGTACTCAAGCGCGCCCTGACCCTGATGGGCACGCCCTACGCTGGGGCGCACCTCGCCGGACAGCGGTTTCGACTGCAGCGGCCTGGTCGGCTACGTGTTCCGCACCGCGCTGGGCATCGAACTGCCGCGCGTCTCCCGCGACATGGCCTCGCAGGCCGACGGCGAGCTGATCGCCAGCCGCGAAGAGCTCAAGCAGGGCGACCTGGTGTTCTTCGGTCGCAAGGCCGGATCAACCACGTCGGCATCTATGTCGGCGAAGGCCGCTTCCTGCACTCCCCCAGCGCCGGCAGGACGTCCGCGTGGACAGCCTGACCACCGGCTACT
>OFCY01000085.1_pt1 | contig 16382 bp, 19 predicted proteins | sample 1520981 | NCBI WGS metagenome assembly OFCY01 (sample SAMEA2532533, study PRJEB24079) | metagenome
GCGGATCCTCCGGCTCGCGATCCACCGCGCAGAACGCGGTCCAGCGGAAACCGCCCAGCGCGCGCGCATGCGCCTCGCGCCGGTCGAAGAAGGCATGGCCGATGCCACGGCCGCGATGCTCCGGCAAGAGCACCGATTCGCCGAAATAGAACACCTCGTCCGGCGGGATCTCCGATGCCAGGAACGGCTGGCGGAAAGCTTCGCCGTCGTCCAGCAGCGGCAGTCCGGTGGACGCGCCGATCACCTGCTCCCCTTCCAGCGCCAGCACAAACACGCTGCGCGGCGACCCCGCATAGGCAGACAGGTAATCGCGTTCGTAGTCGAAATCGCCTTCGTACAGATAGGGCCAGTCACGGAACACGGCCACGCGCAGGCGCGCCACGTCGGCCAGCCACGGCCCGATGTCCGGTCCGCGGAACACGCGGATGTCGAAGCGGGAATCCATCCGCGAACTTTACCGCAGCGTCGACCTGACCACGCACGATCACGTCATGGGCTTGTCGCCGGTCCCGCCCGGCGGCGGCTCGACATCCGCGCCGGCAACCCAGCGCCCCATCGCCACCGCCGCGCCCGCGAGCAGGCCGCCCACGATCAGCATCGCCTGCGTGGCCATCACCATCAGCACCCCGAATCCCTCGCCGGGTCCGCCGTCGTGACCCGGCTGCGATGATGCATGGCAATGCTGCAACCACAGCAGCGACAACAGCAGTTGCGGCAGCAGGAACAGCACTCCGTACAGGCGCCAGGAAATCACCGCCGCCATGACGTAGCACAGCAGGATCAGCACCGTCCCCACCAGCATCACCGGCATCGGTCGGCGTCTCCCGTCGACGGCCATCGGCGATCGTCCCAGGCATAGACCACGATGCCGGAGTCGGGCAGCAGCCATAGGCGGGCACGTCCATCCCGCGAGCACGCCGTGTAGCACGGGACGCGCGGCGGCTCTCCCGCCGCCTGCCAGGGTCCCCAGACGATGGGGACGGCATGCCGCGAAAGACCTTCCCTGGCCTCCGTCGCGTCCTGCAGGAACCTCATCGGGCGGCTGCGCAGCGCGTTGCGCGTCTCCGTCGCCAGCCGGAACCCCAGCCAGCCCCGGTGCACGTGCTGCAGCGGCAGCAGCAGCGTGGCCAGCGAACGCTCGCTGGTGCCGGCGGGCCGGCCCTCATCGCCGTCGAGGGCGATGACGGCCTCGGTGTGCAGGCAGGCGGGCAACACCCGGCGGGCGCGGCGATGCAGGGTCGGTTGATCCAGCACGGCGGGCCTCAGCGCTGGCTCGCGCCCAGTTCGTACCAGTCCACCTTGCGGGTGACCCACATGATGACCGCCAGGATACCGAACAGCAGCAACGTGCCCATCAGCAACGCATTGGTCTCCGACAGCAACAGCATGTACAGCACGCCGTACAGCGCGGTCAGCATCGCCGCGAAGCCGGCCGCGCGCAGCCAGCTGCGCAGCACCCCGGACAGGTAGAAGAATTGCAGGCCGATGCAGGCCGCCGCCGAGATCAGGTAGGCCTTCCAGAACATGATGTGCTCGGACAGGCTGAGCAGCAGGAGGAAGAAGATCGCCAGCGCCAGCCCGACCAGCAGGTACTGCAGCGGGTGAATCGGCAAGCGCTTGATCAGTTCGAACAGGGCGAAACCGACGAAGGTCAGCACGACGAACAGGATGCCGTACTTGCTGGCGCGATCGGCCTGGGTGTAGATGTCCACCGGATCGACCAGATGGATGTCGGCGCTGTCGATGCGGGTCAGCGACGGGCCTTCGGAAGACGCGTCGATGGCGACCTGGCCGGTCAGCGGCATGCGCCGGGTGAATTCGCCTTCGGTGCCGGCCAGTTGGGTCTGCGCGTTGCTGGCCAGCGAGGAGATCTCCCAGTTGGCGGTGAAGCCGTCGGCCTCGACGGTGCGCTGGGTCGGCAGGAAGCGACCGCCAAACACTAATGCGGCCACGCCGAATGGATATCGATGCGGTTGCTGTCGGCGATCGGGCTGATGCCCAGCGACTCGGTGCCGGCCAGGCCGAAATCCAGTTGCACGTCGCTGGCCGGCAGCGGCGCGCCGCCTTCGCCGCCCAGCACCGCGTGGACGCCACTCATGCGCGCGGACATCGCGCCGGTGCCGCCCTCGAAAGCGAGCGTGCGTCCGTCGACCTTGACGACCGGCGTGCCGACCAGGCCGCGCACGTCGCTCAGTCCCATCACCAGACGGGCTTGCCATAGGTGCGGCCGTCCACCGGCTCCAGCGCCAGCGCCTCGAAGTGCGCGCTCATCCGCGCCGACCACTGGTAGGTGCGCACGTCGTACAGGCCGATGCGGCGCAGCGCAGGCTTCAGGCCGCCGCCGGCCTGCAACGTCCTCGGCGTCTGCAGCACGTAGCCATGCACGGTCTCCTGGCGGATTTCCGGCTTGCCTTCGGCGTTGACCACCGTGGTGTTGCTGGTCTTCTGCCACGGCACGACGCGCAGCGGTCCGATGACCTGCTGCGGGCCGGCCATGCTCTCGGCGATGCGCTCCACCGCCTGCGCCTGGTAACGCTCGCGATCGCTGATCACGCCGCGCACCATCAGCAGCGGAATCATCAACAGCAGCACCAGACCGCCCACGGTCAGGAACCGCAACAACAGCTTCAACGACTTCATGTCTTCGCCCATCCGGGTGTGGAGATGGACCAAGCCTGATGTCAGCCGGTGGGCGGGCGTGGAAGCGGATTTGAAGTCTGTGTGAAGTGGGTGCCGGTACCTCTCCCCTTTCGTTGGGAGCGACGTAAGTCGCGATTCGACCAAGCAGGGTTTCGTCGACTTACGTCGCTCCCACCAAGATGGGGAGTTCGATCAGGCCGCGGGCAGGGTCGAGCACGGCTTCGGCGCCGCCGTCGGGTGGTTTCTCCAGGAGGATGTCGCCGCCGTGCAGGCGCGCGACTTCGCGCACGAACGGCAGGCCCAGGCCGGAACTGCGCAGGCCGCTGCCCGGACGGGCCAGCGAATAAAAGCGCTCGAAGATGCGTTCGTGCGCGTAGTCGGGGATGCCCGGCCCATGATCGCGCACGCTCAGCTGGACGCGATCGTCGGTGGCTTCGGCGGCCAGCACCACCTCCGCGCCGGGCGGCGAGAATGCGATGGCGTTGTCGAGCAGGTTGTTGAGCGCCTGCCGGAGCAGGAAGGGATCGCCGCTCAGGCGCATGCCGGGCGCGCCGCGCACGCGCAGGTCCAGGCCGGCGGCGCGCATCTCGGCGGCCTCGCGCACGGCTTCCAGCAATTCGTCCGCCGTCACCGTCTGGCGCTTCTGCAACCAGCCATGCTGTTCCACCTCGGCCAGCGCCAGCAGCTTGTCGATGGTCTCGGTCAGGCGCTGTTCCTGGGTCTGGATGTTGCGGGCGAAGCGCTGCCGTTCGGCTTCCGGCAGCGGTTCCTGCAACAGCTCGGCCGCGCCCCGGATCGCCGCCAGCGGACTCTTCATCTCGTGGGTCAGCGACTGCACGTACTGCTCGACGTAGGCCTTGCCCTCCAGCTTGCGCCGCATCGCCTCCAGCGCGCGCCCCAGATCGCCGATCTCGTCGCGGCGCGGCCTGGGTGGCGGCACCGGCTCGCCGGCGGCCACCGCCTGGGCGTAGCGGTTCAATCGGCGGATGCCGCTCACCAGCCACCAGGTGATCAACACGCCGATCAGCGCGGACAGGCCGATCAGCCAGGCGCCGCGGCGCATGATGCTGCGCTGGCTGGCGGTGATGAAGGGATCGATGGTGTGGTTGGGCTGCGCCACGGTCAGCACGCCGATCAACCGGTCGCCGTCGCGGATGGGCGCGGCCACGTGCATCACCGTGCGCTCCGGATCGTCGGCCGTCTCCGGACTGGAGCGGGCCCCGTATTCGCCGCGCAGGGTCAGGTAAACGTCGTTCCAGCGCGAGTTGTTGCGGCCGACGTCGCGGCCCTGCGAGTCGTAGACCACGATCCCGCGCGCATCCGTGACGGTCACCCGGTACTCGATATGGCGCTTGGGGAAACTCCAGATGCGGGCACGCAGATCACGTCCCGCGGCTTCGGCCACCTTGGCCGCGAACTCGCCATCGGCGATGCGGCCGGCCTTCAGATCGTCGGCGGCCATCACCCCCAGCAGGTTGGCGGTATCGACCAGGGTGGATTCCATCGCCTGGCGCACGCCCGGCTTGACCTCGTTGACGAACACCCGCATCACGAAGAACGCGGCCAGCCCGACAATCAGGAAGAAGGCGAGGAACAGGCGGGCGCCCAGGCGCATGATCAGAGCTCGATGGCGTAGCCGAGGCCGCGATGGGTGCGGATCGGATCCGGATCCGCGCCGGCCGCGCGCAGCTTGCCGCGCAGCGTCTTGATGTGGGTGTCGACGGTGCGATCCATGCTCTCGGCATCGCTGTCCCAGCCACGATCCATCAATTGCGCGCGGCTGAGGATGGCGCCGGGCCGTTGCAGCAGCGCCGCCAGCAGGGCGTATTCGTAGCGGGTCAGATCCAGCGGGCGGTCCTGGTAATGGATCCGGTGCCCGTCGCGGTCGATGGCGAAACCGCCCTGGCGGATCCAGCCCGCATCCGGCGTGGCCGGCGCGGCCGGATGCAGCCGGCGCAGCCGCGCGCGCACCCGCGCGACCAGTTCGCGCGGCGAGAACGGCTTGGCGACATAGTCGTCCGCGCCCAGTTCGAGCCCCAGCACACGGTCGATCTCGTCGTTGCGCGCGGTCAGGAAGATCACTGGTACGTCGCTGAAGGCGCGCAGTTCGCGGCAGACGTCGAAGCCGCTGGCGTCGGGCAGGCCGACGTCCAGCACCACCACGTCCACGCCGCCGGCGCGCACCCGCGGCACGACCTCGCGGGCGAGCTGGCAATGCTCGGTTTCCAGTCCTTCGCTGCGCAGCGCGTACAGCACGGTGTCGGCGATGGCGGCTTCGTCTTCGGCAATCAGGATCAGCGGCATGCGGCACAGGATAGTCGGCCCCCGCGCATGCCGCCACGCGCGCTGCCTCAGCCTGTCGCCGTCCGGACCGGGGACGCACCGGCGTCCCCGGCCATGTCCGCGATCAGGCGCGGCACCAGCGCATCCAGTTCGGCCTCGGCCGCCGCCAGCGAACCGGCCAGGCGCGCATCGGCGAATTCGTCGTACTCCACCGCGATGCGGTCCACCCGATCATCCCAGGTATGCCAGCGGCACGGCAATGCCATCCTCGACATGGTTCAGATGCGCCAGGCGTCCGCCCGGCTCATAACCGAAATCGCCGCGCGCGCCCAGCAGGACCAGTCGCCGGCCCTGTCCGGCCAGCATCGGCCAGTACGGCTCCCCGGCCCGGCCGCGGTCGAAGCGAAGTGCGCCCGACCCGCACCACGTTGTCGATCCATGCCTTGAGCGGGGCCGGCATGCCGAAGTTGTACATCGGCGCGGCGATCACGATCAGCTCGCTGGCAATCAGCTCGTCCACGAGGGCATCGCTCTCGCGCAGGGTCTCGCGCATCCGCTGGTCGCGCTGTTCCGGCCGGGTGAACGCCGCGCGCACCCAGTCGCCGGTGACCGGCGCGGGCGGATGCAGGCCCACGTCGCGATGCACCACCCGGTCGTGCGGACGCCGCGCCTTCCAGCGATGGAGGAATCCGGCGCTGAGACGACGGGTGTGCGAGCCATGCGCCTGCTGGTCCGAGCGGCCTGCGCGGGCGCTGGAGTCGATGCACAGGAGGTTCATTTTTACTCATCTTTGTCAGCGCACCGGAACAGGTGCATGATGGGTATTTTCCCGAGACTTAAGCCTCGAAGAAAACGATATTTGCGAATCCATACAGATGAATGAAATTCATCCAATTACCCGCCTGCCATCGCTGAATGCACTGCGCGTGTTCGAAGCGGCCGCGCGGCATTCGAGCTTCCGGCGGGCCGCCGAGGAACTCGCACTCACCCCCACCGCCGTCAGCCACCAGGTCCGCCTGCTGGAGGATCGCCTTGGCCTGCCGCTGTTCACCCGCCAGGCCCGGCGGGTGGCGCTCACCGAGGCCGGCCAGCGGCTGTATCCGGTGCTGCGCGACAGCTTCGACAGCATCGGCCAGACCCTGGCGGCGCTGCGCGCGCCCTCGCCGCGCCTGGCGGTCACGGTTTCGGCCACCCGCGGCTTCGCGGCGCAGTGGCTGCTGCCGCGGCTGCCGGCGTTCGCCGAGGCGCATCCGGACATCGATCTGCATCTGCATGCCTCCGACGCGCCGGTGGATCTGCTCGCGGGCCAGGCCGACCTGGCCCTGCGCTACGGCCGGACGCCGCCGCCCGCTCTGCACGCGGAAATCCTGCTGCGCTGCCGTTTCGCGCCAGTGTGCAGTCCGCGCCTGGAACTGCGGGATCCGGCACGGCTGGCCTCGTTCCCGCGCCTGCGCTTCGAATGGCGGCAGCGCGATCGCGCCACGCCCGATTGGCCGCTGTGGTTCCGCAAGGCCGGCCTGGCCGCGGGCGATGCGCCGGAGCGGATGTTCTCCGACGAGTCGCACGCCATCATGGCCGCGATCTCGGGCCAGGGCGTGCTGCTGGCGAGCCTGGCGCTGGTGGCCGGCGAACTGCGCGACGGTACCCTGGTGCAGCCTTTCGGCCCGGTGCTGGAAGGCCATCCGGTCCGGTTGCTGTGGCCGCCGCGCCACGCGGGCAACGATGCGGTGACGCGCGTGCGCAGCTGGCTGCGGGAACAGGCCGGGGAGTCCCCGGACACCATCACTGGCACCGGCACGGGCACCGCCGCTTTCCCGGCGACCGGTTGAATCCCGGCATACTTCACCGATGAACTATCGCCACGCCTTCCACGCCGGCAACCACGCCGACGTCCTCAAGCACGTCCTGCTGCTGGCCCTGCTGGATGCACTGAAGCGCAAGGACACGCCGTTCTTCGTGCTGGATACGCATGCCGGCCGCGGGCGTTACCTGCTGGGCGCCAGCGAGAGCCGCAAGACCGCCGAGGCCGATGGCGGCATCGTCCGCCTGTTCGACAGCGCCCGCCTGCCGGCACCGGTGGAGGATTACCTGCGCGCGGTGCAGGCCGACAATCCGGTGGGCGCGCTGGTGGCCTATCCGGGGTCGCCGCTGCTGGCGGCGCAGGCGATGCGCGCGCAGGACCGGCTGGCCGCCTGCGAGCTGCAACCCGAGGAAGCGGCCGAACTGAAGGCATTGTTCGCCCACGACCCGCGGGTCGCGGTGCATGCGCGCGACGGCTACGCGGCGATGCGCGCCCTGCTGCCGCCGCGGCTCGGAGAAACCCGCTTCGCGCGCGGGCTGGTGCTGATCGATCCACCCTACGAAGCGCAGGACGCGGAGTACCCGCAGATCCTCGATGCCGTGCGCGAGGGCCTGCAACGCTGGCCCGCCGCGACCTATGCTGTGTGGTACCCGATCAAGCAGCGGCGCAGCCTGCTGCCGTTCTTCCGCAAGGTGGCCGCGCTGCCGGCCAAGTCGGCGCTGGTGGCCGAATTGCAGGTCCGCCCGGACGATTCGCCGCTGCGGCTCAACGGCAGCGGCATGCTGGTGATCAATCCGCCCTGGCAGTTCGACGCCGCCATCGCGCCCGTGCTGCCCGCCTTGCAGACCGCGCTGGGCGAAGCCGGCGCCAGCAGCCGGCTGGAGTGGATCAAGCGCGAAACCGCCGCCGCGCCCGGCAAACGTCCGGGCTAGGCGCGCCCGCCACGATCCCGTCGGGAGGCTGTGCGAGAATCGCCGCTCCCCTCCTCGCGCATCCCTCCATGGCCGGATCCAGCCTGTTCGCCCTCATCGACGACATCGCCACCCTGCTGGACGACGTCTCGGCGATGACCAAGATCGCCACCAAGAAGACCGCCGGCGTGCTTGGCGACGATCTGGCGCTCAACGCCCAGCAGGTCTCCGGCATCAAGGCCGACCGCGAACTGCCGGTGGTATGGGCGGTGGCCAAGGGATCGATGGTCAACAAGGCGATCCTGGTGCCGGCCGCGCTGGCGATCAGCGCGCTGGAAACCTGGCTGCACGGGCGCGGCATCAACATCCCGCTGATCACCCCGCTGCTGATGCTCGGCGGCGCCTTCCTCTGCTACGAGGGCGTGGAGAAACTGGCGCACAAGTTCCTGCACGGCAAGGGCGAGGACGAACAGGAGCACGCCGAACGCGTGCGCGCGGTGCAGGACGAACAGGTCGACATGGTCGCCTTCGAGCAGCAGCGCATCCGCGGCGCGGTCCGCACCGACTTCATCCTGTCGGCGGAGATCATCGTCATCTCGCTCGGCACCCTGGCCGGGCGCACCTTCACCGAACAACTGCTCACCCTGGTCGCCATCGCCCTGATCATGACCGTGGGCGTGTACGGACTGGTCGGCGGCATCGTCAAGCTCGACGACGCCGGCCTGGCGCTGAACCGCGACGAGCGCGAGGGTGGCTGGCCGCGCTTCAAGCGCGCCCTGGGCCGCGGCATCCTGCACAGCGCGCCCTACCTGATGAAATTCCTGTCCATCGCCGGCACCGCCGCGATGTTCCTGGTCGGCGGCGGCATCCTGGTGCACGGCATCGGCGCCCTCCACCACTTCATCGAGCCGTACGCGCAGGGCGCGCTCGGCGGATTGCTGTCGATGCTGTTCAACGCCGGTGTCGGCATCGTCGCCGGCGCCCTGATCGTGGCGGTCACGGTGCTGATCGGGCGGCTGCGCGGGAAACGCCACGCTGCCTGAACCGCTGTTCAGGCGCCTCGCCCGCCTGGGGGATTTCGTGCGAGCATGATCACATGACCGCGCCGAAACGACTGCCCCCCTGGCATGAACACTTCCGCCTGCCCAGCGGGCGCGAGTTGCTGATCCGCCCGATTCGACCCGAGGACGCCGGCCCCATCCAGGGCGCCTTCACCCTGCTCGGACCGGACGAAATCCGCCAGCGCTTCCTGTACGCCCTGCGCGAACTGACCCCGGAAATGGCCCAGCGCCTGAGCCAGCCGGATCCGCAGACCGAGTTCGCCCTGGTCGCCGCCGAATCCCTGCCGCCGGGCGAAGCCCTGGTCGGCGCGGTGGCGCGCGCGTCAGTGGTCAACCGCACCCGCGAGGCCGAGTTCGCCATCCTGGTCAGCCATTTCATCGCCGGCCAGGGCCTGGGCCGCCACCTGATGCGCCGGCTGGTGAAATGGGCGCGTTCGAAGAAGCTGGACCGGCTCTACGGCGACGTCCTCGACAGCAACCTGCCGATGCTGCAACTGGCCCAGTCGCTGGGCTTCAAGCAGGTCCGCGAGGCCGATGCCGCACCCGGCCTGGTGCGGGTGGTGCTGGACCTCAACGAAGTCACCTGATCCGGAAGCCCCCGCGCGCGGGCCACTTTCCGACCGGCGGACGGCCGTCCGCCACCGACATCGCCGTCATCATGACTGTCTGGGGAGGCCTGCGGCAGGCATTGCCGCGTGCGGTCGGAGGGCTCCCCGATGGGCATCGACGAAACCCGGCTCAACACCTTCCTCGGCAAGGCAGTCGAGGACCTCGGCGCGGCGATCAGCGCCACCCTGATCCTGGCCGGTGACCGGCTGGGCCTGTACAAGGCGCTGGCGGAGGGGCCGCTCACGCCCGCGGCGCTGGCCGAGCGCACCGGCACCCACGAACGCTACCTGCGCGAATGGCTGGCCAACCAGGCCGCCGGCGGCTATGTCAACTAGATCCCGGCAGCGGCGAATACCGGCTGGAGCCCGAACAGGCGCTGTGCCTGGCCGACCCGGCCAGTCCGGTGGATCTGGCGGGCGCGTACTACATCATCGAGGCGGTATTCCACGCGCTGGATCGCACCGTGGACAACTTCCGCACCGGCGCGGGGCTGGAATGGGGCGATCACCACGCCTGCCTGTTCCATGGCACCGAACGGTTCTTCCGCGCCGGCTACAACGCCCACCTGCTCGGCGAATGGCTGCCCGCGCTGGACGGCGTGGTCGCCAAGCTCACCGCCGGCGCGCAGGTCGCCGATGTCGGCTGCGGTCACGGCGCCAGCACCCTGCTGATGGCGCGCGCCTATCCGCGCTCGCGCTTCATCGGCTACGACTACCATCCCGAGTCGATCCGGGTGGCCGGCGAACGCGCGCGCGAGGCCGGGCTGGAGAATGCACGCTTCGAGGTCGCCGACGCCACCGGTTATGGCGAACGCGACTTCGATCTGATCGCTTTCTTCGACTGCCTGCACGACATGGCCGACCCGGTCGGCGCGGCGCGCCATGCCCGCCAGGCGCTGAAGCCGGATGGACATTGCCTGTGGTGGAACCGTTCGCCGGCGACAACGTCGAGGACAACCTCAATCCGGTCGGCCGGGTCTACTACGGCGCTTCCTCGCAGATCTGCGTGCCGGTGTCGCTGGCCCGCCATGGTCCGGCGCTGGGCGCGCAGGCCGGCGAGGCGCGCTTGCGCGCGGTGATGGAAGCCGGCGGCTTCGGCCGCTTCCGGCGCGCGGCGCAGACCCCGTTCAACCTGGTGTTCGAAGCACGCCCCTGAACCACGGGAGATTCCCATGCCGCGCTATGTGATCGAACGTGACCTCCCCGGCGCCGGCCTGTTGCCGGCGGAGGAGTTGCGCGCCCTCTCGCGCAAGTCCTGCGAGGTGCTGGAGGAACTGGGACCGCAGGTGCAGTGGCTGCAGAGCTACGTCACCGCCGACAAGGTGTACTGCATCTACGTGGCCCCCAACGAAGACCTGATCCGCGAACACGCGCGGATGGGCGGTTTCCCCGCCAACCGCATCGCCGAAGTGCACGCGCTGATCGACCCGGTCACCGCCGAATGACGGCAATGACGACGGTGCCGGCGCCGGCGCCGGCATTTACCCGGGCGGCAGCGGCGGCACGGTAAACTGGCGGTCCCTTGCGCTGGTGGCGGACGACGCCTCCGGCGCTGCCGCTGTTTTGTGCGCCGATGACCATCGATCCGAATTCCGCCTCCTCCACGCCCGTTCCTCCCCTGCCCCGCGGCGCCCAGTCGCGCGCCTGGTGGCGCGCACCGGCCTCGCCATCCGCCCTGGCCTGGTTCCTGGCCCGCGCGGCGCTCGCCCACGACGGCCCGCTCGTCGCCATCGCCCGCGACAACCACCAGGCGCACCAACTGGAAGGCGACCTGCGCACGCTGCTGGGCGAACAGGGACGCCCGGATCTGCCGGTGCTGCCTTTTCCGGACTGGGAAACGCTGTCCTACGATCGCTTCAGCCCGCATCCGGACATCGTTTCCCAGCGCCTGGCCGCGCTGCACCGCCTGCCCACGCTGAAGCGCGGCATCGTGGTGGTGCCGGTGCAGACGCTGATGCAGCGCCTGCCGCCACTGCGCCACGTGGTCGGCGGCAGCTTCGACTACCGGGTCGGGCAGGTGCTGGACTTCGACGCCGAGAAGCGCCGGCTGGAAACGGCCAGCTACCGGCATGTGCCGCAGGTGCTGGATCCGGGTGACTTCGCCGTGCGCGGCGGCCTGCTCGATGTGTATCCGATGGGTGCCGACGCGCCGCTGCGCATCGAGTTGCTGGACGACACCATCGATTCGATCCGCCAGTTCGATCCGGAAAGCCAGCGCTCGCTGGAAAGGACCGACGCGGTGCGGTTGCTGCCCGGCCGCGAGGTGCCGCTGGACGACGCCTCGCTGGCGCGGGCGATGAACCTGCTGCGCGATCGTTTCGATGTCGACACCCGCCGCAGCGCGCTCTACCAGGATCTGAAGTCCGGGCTGGCGCCGGCCGGCGTGGAGTACTACCTGCCGCTGTTCTTCGAGCAGACCGCCACCCTGTTCGACTATCTGGGCGAACGCGCCCTGCCGCTGCTGGCCGACGGCGCCAGCGCCGCCGCCGATGCGTTCTGGACGCAGACGCAGGCCCGCTACGAGCAGCGCCGCCACGACATCGAGCGCCCGCTGCTGCCGCCGGAGGAGTTGTACCTGCCGCCGGACAGCCTGCGCGAACGCCTCAACCAGTCCTCGCGCATCGAAGTCTGCGCAACGGATCACCCGCGCCACGCCGACGCCGCGCCGCTGGGCGACCAGCCTTCGCCGACGCTGCCGCTGGCGCAGAAGGATCAGGCGCCGGGCCAGGCGCTGCGCTCGTTCCTGGATCACTACCCGGGCCGGGTACTGATTGGGTGCCGACTCGGCCGGCCGCCGCGAGGCGCTGCTGGAAGTGCTGCAATCGGCCGAACTGAAACCGGCGGTGCTGCACGATCTGCCCGCCTTCCTCGCCGACGGCACCCGCTTCGGCATCGCGGTCGCGCCGCTGGAAGACGGTTTCGCCCTGGATGCGCCCGCCGTGGCGGTGCTCACCGAACGCCAGTTGTTCCCGGAACGCGCCACCCAGCCGTATCGCCGCAAGCGCACCGGCCGCGAGCCGGACAGCATCATCCGCGACCTGGGCGAGCTGAGCGAAGGCGCGCCGATCGTCCACGAGGATCACGGCGTCGGCCGTTATCGCGGGTTGGTGGTGCTGGAAGCCGGCGGCCTGCCCGGCGAGTACCTGGAAATCGAATACGCCAAGGGCGATCGCCTGTACGTGCCGGTCGCCCAATTGCACCTGATCAGCCGCTACTCCGGCGCCTCGGTGGAAACCGCGCCGCTGCACTCGCTGGGTGGCGAGGCGTGGACCAAGGCCAAGAAGAAGGCGAGAGAAGGTCCGCGACGTGGCCGCCGAACTGCTGGAAATCCAGGCCCGCCGGCAGGCCCGCGCCGGGCTGGCGCTGCCGGTGGATCGGGCGATGTACGAACCGTTCGCGGCCGCCTTCCCGTTCGAGGAAACCCCGGACCAGCACGCCTCCATCGAGGCGGTGCTGCGCGATCTGGGCAGCAGCCAGCCGATGGATCGGGTGGTCTGCGGCGACGTCGGTTTCGGCAAGACCGAAGTGGCGGTGCGCGCGGCCTTCGCCGCCGCCAGCGCCGGCAAGCAGGTGGCGGTGCTGGTGCCGACCACGCTGCTGGCCGAGCAGCATTACCGCAACTTCCGCGATCGCTTCGCCGACTGGCCGCTGCGGGTGGAGGTGCTGTCGCGCTTCAAGACCGCCAAGGAGATCAAGGCCGAGCTGGAGAAGCTGGCCGAGGGCAAGCTGGACGTGATCGTCGGTACCCACAGGCTGTTGCAGCCGGACGTGAAGTTCAAGGATCTGGGCCTGGTCATCGTCGATGAGGAACAGCGTTTCGGCGTGCGCCAGAAGGAGGCGCTGAAGGCGTTGCGCGCCAATGTCCATCTGCTGACCCTGACCGCCACGCCGATTCCGCGCACGCTCAACATGGCGATGGCCGGACTGCGCGACCTGTCGATCATCGCCACCCCGCCGGCCAACCGCATGGCGGTGCAGACCTTCATCACGGCCGTGGGATCGGCACCCTGCTGACGCGAAGCCTTCCAGCGCGAACTTTCGCGCGGCGGCCAGGTGTACTTCCTGCACAACGACGTGGAAACCATCGGCCGCATGCAGCGCGATCTGCAAGAACTGGTACCGGAAGCGCGCATCGGCGTGGCCCACGGACAGATGCCCGAGCGCGAGTTGGAACAGGTGATGCTCGGCTTCCAGAAGCAGCGCTTCAACGTGCTGCTGTGCACGACGATCATCGAATCGGGCATCGATATCCCCAACGCCAACACCATCGTCATCCATCGCGCCGACCGCTTCGGCCTGGCCCAGCTGCACCAGTTGCGTGGCCGCGTCGGCCGTTCGCACCACCGCAGCTATGCCTATCTGGTGGTGCCGGACAAGCGCAGCATGACCGCCGACGCCGAGCGCCGGCTGGACGCGATCGCGGCGATGGACGAACTGGGCGCCGGCTTCCTGCTGGCCACCCACGATCTGGAAATCCGCGGCGCCGGCGAACTGCTGGGCGAAGACCAGAGTGGACAGATGGCCGAGATCGGCTTCAGCCTGTACACCGAACTGCTGGAGCGCGCGGTGCGCTCGATCCGCCAGGGCAAGCTGCCGGATGCGGATCTGGGCCAGGAAGCACGCGGCGCCGAGGTCGAACTGCATGTGCCCGCGCTGATTCCGGACGACTACCTGCCCGATGTGCATACCCGCCTGACCCTGTACAAGCGCATCAGCAGCGCGCGCGACCGCGACGAACTGCGCGATCTGCAGGTGGAGATGGTCGATCGCTTCGGCCTGCTGCCGGATCCGGTGAAGTACCTGTTCGCCGCCGCCGAACTGAAGCTCGACGCCACCGCGCTGGGCATCCGCAAGCTCGACCTGGGCGAGGCCGGCGGCCGCATCGTGTTCGAACCCAAGCCGAACATCGACCCGATGTCGGTCATCCAGCTGATCCAGAAACAGCCGCGCATCTACAGCATGGACGGCCCGGACAAACTTCGCATCAAGCTGCCGATGATGGAGGCCGCCGATCGATTCAGCGCCGCCAAGGGCCTGTTGACCACCCTCAAGGTGGCCTGACGGCATCAACCAACCTTGTGGCACCTTGCGGGAGCTTGTGGGAGCGACGTGAGTCGCGATTGCTGTAGGCGGTACGGCTGAAAAGCATCGCGACTTACGTCGCTCCCACATTTTGGGGAATGGCTGGCACTACAACTGCGATTCGATTGGCAACCATTCCAGCAGCGTGATGGTGCCACGGCGCCACAGGCCGACGCCTTGCCGATTCGTGGGAGCGACGTAAGTCGCGATTGCCATAGGCTTTATACTAAAACCATCGCGACTTACGTCGCTCCCACCGTTGGGAAATTGGGGGAATGGCTGGCGCTACAACTGCGATTCGATTGGCAGCCATTCCAGCAGTTTGACGGTGCCACGGCGCCACAGGCCGACGCCGGGTTCGTGGTCCCATGTCCGTGGAGGGGTCACCGAGCCATCGTCCCAGCGCAGCTTGCCATCGACCAACCGCAGCCGGTAGCTGTGCGCGGGCGAGGTCTTGTCGCGGTAACGCTGGGCCAGTTCGGCGGCGGTGTCGGTGTCCTCGAAGAACACGCCCATCTCGGTGTTGAGGCTGACCGAGCGTGGATCCAGATTGAACGAACCGACGAAGCCGGACGCGCCATCGACCACGAACGCCTTGGTGTGCAGGCTGGCGCCGCTGGATCCGAACAGGCTGCTGTCTTCCGGCGCGCCGCGTGGCATCAGTTCATACAGCTTCACGCCCTCGCGCAGCACCACACCCGGTAGGGTGCGTAGCCGCTGTGCACGGCGGTCACGTCGGTGGCCGCCAGCGAATTGGTCAGCACGCCGACGTCCACGCCGCGCCGGCGCAGCCCGGCCAGCCAGGTCACGCCGTCACGTCCGGGCACGAAGTACGGCGAGATCAGCCAGACCCGCTCCCGCGCCCCGGAAACCGCCGGCACCAGCCGGTTGATCAGCCAACCCTCGCTGCCGTTGCCCGCGCCTTTTTCCGGCGGGTCGGAATGGACCTGCGCCATCGCGGGCCAGTGCAGCGGCATCTGTCCCTCGACGAAGGCGCGCACGCCGGGGGAATTCTCCACCCGCTTCAGATAGGGCGCGGCCCGGCGCGAACGTTGCGCCTTGTCCACGTCGGCACGCAGTTCGGCCAGCGCGTCGCCGTCGTCGCGGGCGAGCGCGCGCAGCGGGATCACCGAGCCGCTGTTCCAGAACGCATCGAAGATTGCCTCGGTCTGCCGCACCGCCGGTCCCAGCAGGGCCGCGTCCAGATCGAGGAAATTGGTGTCGGTGGCGGCATCGAAGTACTCGTCGCCGATGTTGCCGTCCCCCCACCACCGCGATCCGCCCATCGGCGATCCACGCCTTGTTGTGCATGCGCCGGTTGAGGCTGACGCCGCGCAGCAGCATTTCCATGCCGCGTCCGAGGAAGCCGGCCCGGTTGCGCGACGGATTGAACATCCGCACTTCGATGTTGGGATGCTGGTCCAGCGCCACCAGCAGCGAATCGCGGCCATGCGCGTTCATGTCGTCCAGCAGCAGTCGCACGCGCACTCCGCGGTCGGCGGCGCGCAGCAGTTCGCGATCGAGCAGTTGTCCGGTGAGGTCGTCGTGCCAGATGTAGTACTGAAGATCCAGGCTGCGTCCGGCCGCCTGCGCGGTCAGCGCGCGGATCGCGAAGGCGTCCAGGTTGTCCGACACCAGGCCCAGGCCGCTCCGATCCGGATGCGCTTCGGTCAGCGGCGCGATGGCGCGGTCCAGCGCGGTGGCGTTGGCGGCGATCGGCAGGGCCTGCGTGGCCGGTCCATGCACGCGCGCGGCGAACCGGCCGTAGCTGTAGAGGGAGACCAGGCTGGCGATGACCAGGGTCAGCAGGATCAGGCCCAGCAGGCGAAGCTTGCGTGCCATCGTGGGCTCCTCGGGAACAGGCATCGATTCTACCGGGTAGGTCCTGACGGTTGTGTTCGCGCGGGGCCTCCCGGCGCCCCCCTTTGCGGGCTCGCTTCCGCGCCGGGGGCAATGACCGACGCGTGGTTCGTCCGCCAGGACGCTGCGATATGCT
>OFCY01000086.1_pt1 | contig 16357 bp, 19 predicted proteins | sample 1520981 | NCBI WGS metagenome assembly OFCY01 (sample SAMEA2532533, study PRJEB24079) | metagenome
GAGTTTTACGGAGTTTCCGGCTTTCCGGTATCGCGACTTACGTCGCTCCCACAAGGGAGGGAGGCAAAAAAAGGCCCCGGCACTCGCGGTCGAACACGTTCGCGAGGATGTCGTCGAGCTGCCCGGGTTGTTCGAGGACGTTCCGTAGCCCGGATGTCTCCCTGTGGGAGCGACGTGAGTCGCGAGTTTTTTAGGGAGTTTTCGGCTTTCCGGTATCGCGACTTACGTCGCTCCCACAAGGGAAATCGCAAAACAAAAAAGCCCGGCGTTTGCCGGGCTTTTTCGATGCGTTGCCGCTTCAGCGCTTGGGCTGGTAGCGCAGGCTCAGGCCGTATTCGCGGCCGGGCTGGTGGTACCAGGCGATGGTTTCGTACTCGCGATCGAACACGTTGTCGACCTTCGCCAGCAGCGTCCATTCCGGCGTGACCGCGTATTCCAGCCGCAGGTCGGCGGTGGTGAAGCCGCCCAGGCGGGTGGCGTTGGTCAGATCGTCGTAGCGGTAGCCCGCACCGTTGACGGTGGCGCCGACGCGGAAGTCGCCGAAGGCGCGATCCACGTCGATGCGGCCGGTGTTGCGCGCGCGGCGCGGCAGCAGCTTGTCGTTGTTGCTGGCGCTGCGGTTGCGCGGATCGGTGTGGCTGAGCTGGGCGGAGAGATCCCAGCCGGCCAGGGTGACGTCGACGGTGAATTCAGCACCGCGGATGCGGGCCTCGTCCACCTGTACCATCGCGAAGGTGCTGCCGCTGTAGGTGATCAGATCGTCGATGCGGGTCTCGTACAGGTCCAGCGCCCAGCGCCAGGCGTCGCCGCTCTGGGCGATGCCGACATTGAGGCTCTTCGACTTCTCCGGCTCCAGGTCACGGTTGCCGCTCCACGGGTCATACAGATCGCTGAAGGTCGGCGCCTTGAAGCCGGTGCCGTAGGTCGCGCTGAGCTTGAAGCCGCGGCCGAAGTTCATGCCCCAGCCGAGGTTGCCGGTGGTGTGGTTGCCGAACTGTTCGTTGTCGTCGTTGCGCACGCTGGCCTGCAGCTGGTGCGCGCCGAACTTGCCCTGGTATTCGACGAAGCCGGCGGTATTGCGGCGGCTGTCGACCGGATAGTGGGTGGTGCTGTCGAGATGGTCGATGTACCAGTCCGCGCCGACGGTCAGCAGCTGATCCTGGCCCAGGCCGATGTCGGCCTGCGCGCTGGCGGTGTTGCGGTGGGTGTTGTGGGTGCTGTCGTGGTCGACTTCGTTGCGGTAGTTGTCGGTCTCGTTGTCGCTGCGGCCGACGTTGACGGTCAGGGCGAAGCGGTCGCTCGGCACGTAGCGGACCTTGCCGTTCAATACCTGCTGCACGTTCTCGGTGTAGTTGTAGTAGCCGTCGTACTGGTTCGCGCCTTCGGCGCGCAGCGCGCTGGCTTCGGCGCTCAGGGTGTCGGTCAGCTTGTAGCCGCCGCGCAGGCTGGCGGAGACGTTGCGGTAGCCGTCGCGATCCGGTTCGTCGGCATAGCAGCCCTTGAACAGTGTGGCCGAACCCCGGCAGGCATTGATGCCGTCGGTGCGCTGGTAGGAGGCATCCGCGCCGAACCAGCCGCGTTCGCCGCCCCCCCCGAAACCGGCGCTGGCCTGGCGCAGGCCGTTGCTGCCGCCGCCGATCTGGAAGTGCGGTGCGTAGGCGCCCTGGTTGCGGCGGGTGAAGATCTGGATCACGCCGCCGATCGCCTCGGAGCCGTACAGGCTGGAGTTCGGGCCACGCACGATTTCGATGCGTTCGATCTGCGCCAGCGGCAGATCCGGAATGGCGGCGGCGGCGAAGTCGGCGGAGTTCACCCGCACGCCGTCGATCAGCACCAGGGTGTGGCTGGAGTTGGTGCCGCGCAGGAACAGCGAGGTCTGCTTGCCCGGGCACCGGCGTTGGTCAGGTTGATGCCGGCGCGGCCGCGCAGCAGATCCTGCAGCGAGGTCGCCTGGCTGCGCTCGATGTCGGCGCGGTCGATGACCTGCGCCGGCGCCAGGCTGTCTTCCAGCGCGATCGCGGTGCGGGTGCTGGTAACGACGACTTCGTCCAGCTCGGTGGCGGCGTCCTGGGCGAGCGCCAGGCCCGGCAGCGCCAGGGCGACGGCCAGGGACAGGGTACGGATATGTGGCATTGCAATCGGCTCCATGCGCCGCGCGCTCCCGCGCGGCATAACGAGGGGAGGCGGCAACACGGGAACGGGAAGACAGCGGAAACGGCCGCACGCACGGCGCTCGCCGCCGCAACGCCCGCCGCGTCGCAACCAGTCGTCTTTCGGGCCGGTCTCCGGGCTTGCGAGCGCGATGGCGGTGCCATCGCCGGCCAGGGCGCCTTCCCGTGCGGATGCACAGTGGCGTGTGCCCAAGTCTGGCTCGCTTACCGTTGCGGGGGCAGCGCCGGAATCGCCCTACACACCGAGGTGGCGTGCGCGGGTTCACCGGCTTCCCGTTTCAACCCGGGACGGAATCGCCCGCGGGTCACCAGAAAGCGCGGCGATCCTAACAGATGGACGCGTTCGCCGCGCCCCGGTCCGCCGTCCGCATCGACGCCAAGGTGGCTGCGGGGAGGACGCGCCGGGCCGGATGAGGGCGATGAACGCCTCCCGTAGAATCCCGGTTCCCTCGCCGCAAGAAAATCGCCTCGTGCCTTCCGACTGGATCCTCGCCGATTGCCGGCAACCTTCCCTCGAACACGCCGAACGCGCACGCGCGCGCCAGGATCAACTGACCAAGCCGCAGGGATCGCTGGGCCGCATCGAAACACTGGCGGTGGAATTGGCGGCGTTGCAACGCGTCGACCGTCCGGCGCTGGCGCGGGTGCCGGTGATCGTGTTCGCCGGCGATCACGGCGTGGTCGCGCAGGGCGTGTCTGCGTTTCCTTCCGAGGTGACGGTGCAGATGCTGCACAACTTCGCCAACGGCGGCGCGGCGATTTCGGTGCTGGCGCGCGAACTCGGCCTGCCGCTGCGGCTGGTGGATGCCGGTACCCGGGCCAGCCAGCCCATCGCCGGCGTGCACGCCGACAAGCCCTGCCTGGGCACCCGCGACTTCAGCATCGAAGCGGCGATGGACGAGGACGAACTTGCGCATGCGCTGGCGGCGGGCAGGCGCGCGGTGGAAGCGGCCGGCGATGCCGACCTGTTCGTGTTCGGCGAAATGGGCATCGGCAACACCACCGCGGCCAGCGCGCTCGCCTGCGCGCTGGCGGATCTGCCGCTGGAGGAACTGGTGGGCGCGGGCACCGGATTGCAGGGCGATCGGATCGCGCACAAGCAACAGGTGATCGCGCGCGCGCTGGCATTGCATCGTCCGCACATCGATGCGCACGCGCAGCCCGCGCGCGAGGCGCTGCGCCGGGTCGGCGGACTGGAAATCGCCGCGATGGCCGGCGCGATGATCGCCGCCGCGCAGCGTGGCGTGCCGGTGCTGGTGGACGGCTTCATCGTCTCGGCGGCGGCACTGGCGGCGGTCGCGCTGCAACCGCAGGCGCGTCCGTGGCTGCTGTTCTCGCACCAGTCCGCCGAGCGCGGCCACGCGCGCGTGCTGGCGGCGCTGGAAGCGCGCCCGCTGCTGCAACTGGATCTGCGCCTGGGCGAAGGCAGCGGCGCGGCGCTGGCGGTGCCGCTGCTGCGGCTGGCCTGCGCGCTGCACAACGGCATGGCGACCTTCGCCGAAGCCGCGGTTTCCGGACGCGACGACGCGCCATGATCCTCGACCTGGTGCGCCACGCCTCAACCTTCGCGCCGGTCATTTCGACGGCCGCACCGATCCGCCGCTGCTGCCGGGCGCCGCCGACGCGGTCTGCGGCGGTTGCGCCGGCATCGCCTGGTCGCGGGTGATTAGTTTGGTAAGCCAGCGCGCGCTGCATACCGCGCAGGCACTGGCCGCCGCGCAGGCGCTGCCGGTGGACATCGCCGACGACTGGGCGGAATGGGATTTCGGCGACTGGGACGGTCGTCATCGCGACACCCTTGCGGCCGAGGCGGACTCGCAGCACGCCTTGCAGGATTTTTACCGCGATCCCGGCGCGCATCCGCCGCCGAACGCCGAACCTTGGGCCGGTTTCGAAGCACGCATCGGGCGCGGCCTGCGCGCGCTGGCGCGGTGCGAAGACGCCTCGCCCGCACTGGTGGTCAGCCATGCCGGTCCGTTGCGGCTGGCACTGGCGCTGGCCTGTGGCCTGCCGCTGGCGTCGCTGTGGGCGGTGCGCATCGATTACGGCACCCGCCTGCGCCTGCGTGTACAGGTCGATGACAATGATCAGCTGTGGGGCGAACTGATCGAGGTGCGGCAGGCATGAGCATGCGCAAGCTGATCCTGGCGGTGCAGTTCCTGACCCGCCTGCCCACGCCGCAACTGCGCGACTTCCGCGAGGAAGAACTGAGCCGCACGGCGGTGTACTTCCCGCTGGTGGGCGTGCTGATCGGCACGCTGGTGGCGCTGCCGCTGTGGGCGCTGGACGCGCGCCCGTGGCTGGCCGGCCTGCTGGCGTTGCTGGCCTGGGTGTGGGTGACCGGCGCATTGCACCTGGACGGGCTGGGCGACGTGGCCGACGCCTTCGGTGCCGCGCATCGCGATCCGCGGCGCTTCCTGGAAGTGCTGAAGGATCCGCACATGGGCGTGTTCGGCGTGGTCACCGTGGTCATGCAGGTGCTGGCCAAGTTCGTGCTGCTGGCCGAACTGGCCGATGGCGCGTGGCTGTGGGGCGTGCTGCTGGTACCTGCATGGGCGCGCTGGGCCACCACCCTGTTGTGGAGCCGCTGGCTGCCGCCGCTGCATGCGGGCATGGCCGAACGCTTCGCCTGGTATCGGAACGAAGGCGCGTACTGGGATTGGGCGTGGGGCGTGGCGCTGGCGGTGATCAGCCTGTGGCTGGCGCCGCCGCTGCTGGTGTGCCTGCTGCTGGCGCCGTTGACCGCGTGGTACTGGAAGCGCCGTCTCGGCGGCATCTCCGGCGATTGCCTGGGCGCCAGCACCGAGGTGCTGGAAACGCTGCTGCTGTTCGCGCTGGCGCTCGCGCCGGCGGCGTGGCGTCTTTTCTGAGGCGGATCAGTCGTCCTGCTCGCCGCCGCCGGGCGAGTCGAACAGGTTCATCGAAGGCGCGCTGCCTTCGTCTTCCTGCCCATGGGTGGTGGTGGTTACCGGCGCGGCGGCGGGACGACCGCGGGGCGGCGGCAGCAGCGCCGTCGCGGCGTCGTAGGCCACCAGCAGTTCGCCGCGGCGTTCCTCCGGCAGGTGCTGCCAGTGGCAGTCCAGCAGCGCGCCTTCCAGCGCGTACAGCAGGTTGAGGCTGGGACGGAAACCGGCGCGCTTGACCCGCATGAAGGCTTCCACCGAGCCGGCCGCCACCAGATCCTCCTGCGTGCGCAGGCCGACCTGGCGCAGCCAGGCCGCCGACTTGGGACCGATGTTGCGCATCTTCGCGGTGCTGATGCTCATGCCAGCGTCTCCACGTAGATGGCGGCGATGGCTTCCATTCCGCGCTGGTCTTCTTCGTCGAAGCGCGCCAGCCGCGGACTGTCCAGATCCAGCACGCCGATCAGGCGATCGCCCTTGACCAGCGGCACCACCAGTTCCGAGCGCGAGGCGCTGTCGCAGGCGATGTGGCCGGGGAAGGCATCCACGTCCTCCACCCGCTGGGTTTGGCGGGTGCGCGCGGCCGCGCCGCACACGCCCTTGTCCAGGGCGATGCGCACGCAGGCGGGAGGCCTGGAAAGGACCGACCACCAGTTCGGTGCCGTCATGGAAATAGAAGCCCGCCCAGTTGAGATCCGGCAGCGAGTGGTAGACCAGCGCCGACAGATTGGCGGCATTGGCGACGCGGTCGCTTTCGCCGCTGAGCAGGGCGCGCGCCTGGGCGGCCAGCTGCGCGTATTGTTCCGGTTTGCTGCCGGTCAGGGTCTGGCTGGTGAAGGACATCACTGGATTCTAGCCCGAACCCGCAACGGGGCCGGTGCGCCGGGAATGGTTGGATTGATGAAGACAACGTGATGACCGGCCAAAACAGGACGCGCGGTTGCCGGGGAGTTTTTCCCGGCGCCGGGCTGCCTTCGCCGGACCGGCCGGCTACGATCGGCGGCCACGCGCCGACAGGGGCGCATCGCGGCAGGAAACGGATGCACAGCTTCTTCGTCACCGGTACCGACACCGGCGCCGGCAAGACCTTTGCCAGCAGCACCTTGCTGCATGCCCTGCGCGGGCGCGGCCTGCGCGCGGTGGGCATGAAGCCGGTCGCCAGCGGCTGCGAACGCAGCGTGGACGGCTGGCGCAACGAGGACGCGCTCGCGCTGCTGGCGGCCAGCGATCCGCGACCGGCCTATGCGGATCTCAATCCCTATGCGTTGCCCGAGCCGCTGGCCCCGGAAATCGCCGCGCGCGAAGCCGGCGTGACCCTGGAACTGCCGCCGATCGTCGCGGCGTACCAGCGTTTGCGGGCGCAGGCGGACGTGGTGGTGGTGGAGGGCGTCGGCGGCTGGGCGGCGCCGTTGTCGGCGTCGCTGGACCAGATCGATCTGGTGCGCGCGCTGCGCCTGCCGGTGGTGCTGGTGGTGGGCATGCGGCTGGGTTGCCTCAACCATGCGCGTCTGACCGCGCGCGCCATCCGTGCCGATGGCGCGGAACTGATTGGCTGGATCGCCAACGAAGTGGATCCGGAGATGGCGCGGCGCGACGAGAATTTCGAACTGCTGAAGGCGCGCATCGATGCGCCATGCTGGGGACGGTTGGCGCATGGCACGCCGATGGATCCGGTGGTGGGAGCGGGGCGGTTGGTGTTGCCCGCATGAGGGGGAGTGCGGGGTTTTAGGGCGCGTTGGTCTGTGGCCAGGAGCGCCCCCATCCGCCCTTCGGGCACCTTCCCCCGCGGGCGGGGGAAGGATTCGCTCAAAGAAAAGGCCCGGCAGCGCGAGGCGCTGGCCGGGCCGGATTGCGCGGTGGGAGGGGAGTCCGCGCAAATGAGAGAGCTTTGAAGCGGTATTGCTCGGTATTACTTGGCGGCCTTGGCAGCCTTGGTCGCCTTGGCCACGGTGGCCTGGACGTTGTCGGTGGCGGCTTCGTACTGGGACTTGGCCAGCTGGCCGAAGGCTTCACCGGTCTTCAGCGCCAGACCGAACACTTCCTGGCCGGCGGCGACGAGGCGCTCGGTGTTGTCCTTGGCGATCTGCACGCCTTTCGGCCACAGGGTCTTGTAGCTGTCGAGATCACGCACTTCGGCCAGCTCGCCGAAGAAGGCGGTGGTGGCGTCGACGTTCTTCTCGAAGGTCTTCAGCTGGACGCCGAAGATGGTCTCGGCGCTTTCCAGGGCCAGACGGTTCGCGCGGGCAGCGGCCGCCGCGAACTGGTGCGTATAGGTGCTGAACTGCTCGTTGAACTGTGCGGACATGGTGCACTCCAAAAGGGAATACGAGGATGTTGCGGCGCAGCATATCGAGGTCTTTGTTGCGGTGCAATAACAGGCGTATGGTTTTCCGACGAACGGTCAGTCCCCGTTAAAAATCAGCGGCTTGCGGGAGAAAGCTGAATAGGGGAAGCGCGGATGGGGAAGCCACGGGCGCGCGGAAAACGGGCGCGTGCAGGCGCACCGCCACGGTGCAAACGTTTTCTTCCCGGATTTTCCAGGGGCGCGCGATCGGCGGGGCCACCCGCTTTCGACCATGCGGGGAGGCGCCCGCTTCGATGAGTGCGTTTCGACCCCGCCGCCCAGCGACCGGCATGTCGCCGGTCCGCGTGCTCAGCCGCGATAGCGACTGCCGGCGGTGCAGGTTTCGTGAACCACGACTTCGCTCAGGCCGGGCAGGGCGGGCTTGAGCTGTTCCCAGATCCACGCGGCCAGACGTTCGCTGGTCGGATTCTCCAGACCGGGGATGTCGTTGAGATAGTGATGGTCCAGGCGCTCGTAGATCGGCTTGAACGCGGCCTTGATGTCGGCGAAGTCCATCACCCAGCCGGTGTGCGGATCGATGTCGCCGGAGACGTGCAGTTCCACCCGGAACGAATGGCCGTGCAGGCGCGCGCACTTGTGGCCTTCCGGCACGTTGGGCAGGCGGTGCGCGGCTTCCAGGGTGAAGATCTTGAAAATATCCATGCGCGTATTGTCCGCTGCGGTGCATGAGGCGGCAAATCCGGCTTCGCCTTCTGTTCGGGGCTCCCTTCCGGAAATCCGTCTTCACTGGATTGTAACGATTCCCATTTGCATCTAAGATGCGCCCGGCAGCCAGCAGCCGTTCCCGGTTCCGCCAGCGATTCCGTCCCCTCAGGAACCGATGATGAAACCGCTGACCCTGCTGACCGGCGCGCTCGCCTGGGCCGCTTTCGCGACCGCCTCCGCCCACACGCCCTATCTCTCGCCCAGCAACTTCGCCCCGCAGGCCGGCGAAACGCTGGCGCTGGACGCTTCCTTCGCCGAAACCTTCTTCGTGCCCGAGGCGGCCTTCGACAACAGCCGCTTCGCGATCACCGGGCCGGACGGCGCCAGCGTCGCGCCGGACACGGTGCAGGTATTCAAGACCCGCGCGGTGGTCGAACACCGCATGCCGCAGGGCAAGGGCAGCTACCGGTTCAGCACCGGTCCGCGCCTGGGTGCGCTGTTCCGCACCTGGGAAGTCGGCGGCAAGCGCGAGAGTTCGCGCGATCCGGCGGTGAAGATCCCGGCCGGCGCCAAGATCCTGTCCAACTTCCAGTCGCTCACGCTGGCCGAGACCTACGTCAGCATCGGCGCGCCCGATACCGCGGCGTTGCGCGCGCGCGGGCAGGGACTGGAGTTCGTGCCGGTCGATCATCCCAACGATCTGTACGTGGGCGAGTCGTTCGCGTTCGTCGTCCAGCACGACGGCAAGCCCCTGGCCAACCAGCCGGTCGAGATCACCGAGGCGGTCTGGACGTCGGATCGCAAGGCGCAGGTCGTGAACCTGACCACCGACGCCGAAGGTCGGGTGAGCTTTTCCGTTGCGGCACGCCGGTACCTGGCTGGCGCTCTCGCGCCATCGCACGCCGGCACCCGGCCGGCGCGCCGGTGGACGAATACAGCCACAGCTACACCCTGACCTTCCGCGTGCTCGAACCCTGAGACGCCTTCCCGGATCCGCTGGAGTCCTCCGATACGAAAACCGCCTTTCCTCACCGGCGCCGGTCGCCACCGCGCTGCTGGTTTCCCTCACCGCCAATGCCTGGCAGTCGCCACCCGCGCGCCCGCTGGTGGTCGGCCACGGCGACAACATCGCCGCCTTCATTGCCCAGCATGACGGCAACGGTGACGGCCGCCTGAGCTGGGAGGAGTTCGACGCCTTCCGCCGCCAGCGCTTCGATGCCACCGATGCCAATCGCGATGGCAACGTGGACGTGGAAGAGTACGTGCGCGAGTTCGAAACCCGATCGCGGCAGGCGCGCGAACAGGCTCGCGAGGACCAGATCACCCAGACCGGCCGCCGCTTCGACGCGCTGGATGCCGATCGCGACGGGCGCGTGTCGCGGGCCGAGTTCGACGCTTCCGGAGAACGCGTGTTCGCCGAAGGCCAAAAGGCACTGGAAAAGGAAAACGTCGAGCTGGCCAGGAGCGGCGACGCGGCTACCGAACGCACCGCGCGCGCCGAGCGCAGGCGCAGCCGGATGGAGTTGCCGAGCGCGCATACCGGTGACGGCTTCCTGGCGTTGTACGACGGCAACGACGATGGCCAGGTCGATCGCGCGGAGTTCGATCGCGCCCGTACGGACAATTCGATCGCACCGATGCCAACCGGGATGGCGCGCTGGACCGCGAGGAGTACCTGGCGGAATTCCGCCAGCGCCTGGACCGGCACTACGCCGCGTTGGGCGGCGGTTCGGACAAGCAGACGCGCGTGCGTTTCGCGGCCCTGGATACGGACAAGGATGGCCGGATGACCTTCGCCGAGTACCAGGTGTCCGGGCGGCGCAGTTTCGATGGCGCGGACCGCAATCGCGACGGCGTGGTCGACACGGCCGACGCGGCGTTGCCGCCGCCGGAACGGCCGGCACGCACCGCCGCGGGACGTTGACAGGCGCCGGCATGGGGATGCCGATGAATACCGCATCGCTCCAGGGGACTGTCCCCACGCGCGCGCCCTGCGCGGCGCCTTCCGTCGCGACGGCGCGTCGATCCCTGCCAGCACCCGCGATAGCGGGTGTCCCCTCTTTCCGCATCGCCCGTGCGCGATGCCTTCCCAGCAACGCAGGACCGCCGACGGCGGCGGCAGCCAGGACCGGAGCGCTCCCATCGAAGCGCGCATTTCCCTTCCCGACTGTCGGAGTTCCACCATGAAGCTGCCCCCCAGCCTGCTCGCGCTGGCCATCGCGTCGAGCCTGTCCTTCCCCCTGCACGCGGAAACCCCGTCCGATGCCGACGACCAAGACTTTCGATCCCGTCGAGGTCAAGGCCGAGCGTGAAAAGCGCAAGTCCAACAACCAGAACGTCACCGTCATCGACGCCCGCCAGATGGAAAACGAGATGGCGGAGAGCATGGAAGACGTCATCCGCTACATTCCCGGCATCAGCATCGCCGACATGGGCCGCTTCGGCGACAACGGTTTCAACATCCGCGGCATCGAGGGCGACCGCGTCGCCCTGACCATCGATGGCCTGGGCATGGCCGAAAGCCTGGAGACCGCGCGCAGCTACGAGTTCTTCCGCGCCGGGCGCGGCGGGCTGGACATCGATTCGACTGAAAACCGTGGAAGTGATCAAGGGACCGGATTCGATCGCCGCCGGCAGCGGCGCGCTGGGCGGCGCGGTGGTGTTCACCACCAAGGATCCGGCCGACTACCTCAAGCAGGACGGCAACGACACCCACGTCGGCATGAAGCTGGGATACACCAGCCACAACGACGAGAAACTCGGCTCGCTGACCCTGGCCAACCGCACCGGCATCGTCGAATCCATGCTGGTCTACACGAAGCGCAAGGCACACGAATCCGAGGGCTGGTTCTCGAACACCGCGGTGGAGACCGGCAGCGCGCGCCGGCTGCCGGATCCGATCGACCACGACAGCACCAACGTGCTGGCCAAGGTCGACTTCGTGATCAGCGATGCGCACCGGTTGGGCGTGGTCTACGAGCGCAACCGGGTGGACAACCTGGTCGACAACCTGAGCCGGGTCAGCGGACCGGGCTACCTGGAGCGCTGGGGCGACGACAGCAGCGAACGTGATCGCTACGGCGTCCGCTACCGGTGGAATGCCGGCAACGCCGTGTTCGACACGCTGGAAGTGCAGGCCGATCGCCAGGAGACCAGGAGCCGCGGCATTACCCGCATCCTGACCGGCAGCGGCACCTCCAGCACGCCGGCCACGCCGTTCTACCTACGCCATGCACGCTCACGCAGACCTGCTGGCGCGCCGAGGACCGTACCACCGGGCAGACCCTGGACCGGGTGGCGCTGGACTTCGACAAGGCACTGAAACGGCACTCGACCCGGCACGCACTGGTCTACGGCGCGGCCTGGCAGCAGCGCGACATCGACTTCCTCGCCATCGACTACCGCTGGAACAACCGTGGCGCGTGATAACGCCACCGTGGATCCGGCGCAGGTGCCGAAGACCGATGCGACTTCCTGGAACCTGTACCTGCGCGATCGCATCGGCTTCCTGGACGAGCGCCTGCAATTGACCCTGGGCGCGCGCTATGACCGCTACGACTATTCGCCGAAGGTGGGTGGCACCTTCCTGGATCCCACCGGCAGCGTGCGCGACGTCAGTTTCGCCTCGCCCACCTGGCAGGCCGGCATCAGCTACCGGTTCCTGCCACACCAGTCGCTGTGGTTGCAGGCCGGACGCGGTTTCCGCGCGCCGACCACCGGCGAGATGTACGCGCCCACCAGCACCACCCAGATCACCGAAGCGGCGACCGGCAACACCGTGCTGGTACCGACCCTGGCGGCCAACCCGGATCTGGAAGCCGAAAAGAGCCTGAGCGTCGAACTGGGCTATCGCTGGGAAAGCGACAACGCGCGTTTCGGCATCTCGGTGTTCCGGGATCGCTACGACGACTTCATCGAAACCACGCGGGTGACCGCCAATCCGGGCACTGCCTATCGCAGTTGTTCCCGCGGCACCTGCACGACCCGGTTGGGCTATGACTACAACACGCCGGCCAACGTCGGCGAGGTCACCGTGAAGGGCGTGGAACTGGAAGGCCTGTGGCGGCTGGGCGATGTCTGGCTGCTGCGCACGGCGTGGTCGCACAACGAGGGCGAGCAGAAGAACGGGCGCCCGCTGGACAGCATCAACCCGGACAAGGGCGTGCTGGGCCTGAGCTGGCAGGGCTGGGATGACCGCCTGCGCATCACCGGCAACCTGACTCATTCGCTGGCCAAGAAGGGCCGCGACGTGGATCTTCAGCCGGACGTGTTCGGCCAGGTGCCGCAGCGCTTCCTGAGCGACGCCTACACGACGATCGATCTGTTCGGCAGCCTGCGCGTGAACGATCACCTGCGCATCAACGCCGGCGTGTACAACCTGATGGACGAGCGCTACCTACCCGGTGGGCGCGCATCCGACAACGTCCACCGTGGCGTACTTCTACTGTACGGCTATGCCACCGACGACGGCAGTCCGGCCGCTACAGACCGAACCCGGCCGACAACTACCGCGTGTCGTTTCTTACAGCTTCTGAAACCATCCGCCGGGCGCACGGGAAATCCACGCGCCCGGCGATTTCCCGTTCAGTTCGCCACGGACGGACGCTGGTGTTTGTCCGGCGTGAAATCGATGCGTCGGCGCTCGCGGATGCGTTCGCCCTCCACCTGGCCTTCACCAGTTCGTAGCCGAGCAGGGCGAACACGCGATCACCAATGAACACTACTACCATTGCCGTACCAGTCCACGCAGCTGGCGCGGCAATCATCGTTCTTGCCGGCACTGGAAACCGCATCCAGTTGCCCCATACCGCTCAACCGTAGCGCGCGATTGCGTAGATAAAGCACGCCGGCCGATCCCTCCAGGTAGCGCTGCATGTCTTCCAGGGTCCGCCGCACCACCGGCAGCCCCACGATGCCCTGGTCTGGCCGCTGGCGCTTGTAGAAGAATCCGTGCGTGCGGGTTTCGCCCTGTGCCGCGTCCCGCTGCACGAAGCTGCTGACCGTCGCCGCGCGTTCACTCAGGCGCAGGCTGGTGAAGTGCAGGTCATCGCCGGCATTGCCAACCAGTACGCCGTCCGCGCCCATCGCCTCGATCCGTTCCACGGCATGCGCGAGGACCAGCGATTGCGCCGGGTCCCGCCGACCGTAGCGCAACGCATGCGCCAGTGAACGGTCGTCGTCACCGGAATCGCGGCCCCACCGGGTTTCACTGTCGCCGTTGTAAACCAGCCAATCGCCGATATAGCGGTTTTGCGGGTCGTATTGCGAGATGGGCGGCAGCGGCAGGTAGTGCCACGATTGCGCCGCATCGCTGCCGTCGCCGAACGCGGACAGCGGCACCCGCAGCAGTGCCGTGTCTCCCTCGCGGGTTTCCGCCTTCCACATACCCTCGCCGGGTGACTCGGCGGTCACCAGGACGTTGAGGTAGCCATCCGCTCCCTGCAGGAACGACAGATGGTCGATGGGGCCACCGCTGGTCTTCAAGCCGGTCGGGGCGCTGCCGTCGAGCGGGATGCGGAACACCGACGAACGCGCCGGCGCGTTGTCGTCGTCCGGATACTCGGTGGTCCATACGAAGACGGAATCGGTGGACACATAGAACACGCGACCCTCGGGGCCCAGCACGGCCGTCGACTCGCAGGTCATGTCACGCCGGGACAGGTCGCAGCGGGTCACGGTATGCAGTGCCAGCGAGTCCTTGAACGGATCCAGGGTGTCGTCGCTGCGATGGATGCGGGTGGCCGGCAGGATGCGCTCGAACTTTCCGTTGCTCCCGCCCCCGCGTTGCCAGTGCCGGAGTGCCGGATAGAAGCTGTCGCTTCCCAGCTCCCAGGGCGACAGTTCCAGTGGCGAGTAGAAAACCAGGGTCTGTCCGATCAGGCGGCTGGCGTAGTTGCGCGAGGAATAGTAGTCGTTTGCGCGCAATTGGTAGGTGGCGCGATACGCCAGCCGGCCCTCGGCGTCGATGTCGAACAGGCCGATCTCCGTGCCGCCGCGGTCGTAGCTGTAGCCGATGACCGCGATGGTGTCGCCGGCGATCAGCATTTCGTCGTACCAGCTGCCGCCGGGATCGATGCCGGGTCCGAAAGCGTCGATGGACGCGACCGCGCGCAGCGTGTCGCCGCCGACTTCCAGGGTGAACAGTCGGCCGCGCCGCAATACCACCAGATGGCGGCCGTGTTGCTTGACGATGCCCCCCTCGTCGACGCCAACCGTCTGGACGTTCGTGATGGATTCGGGTTCGGCCACCGCGCCGCTGACCGAAATGGCATCCAGCACTGGCGATGCCGATTCGGAAACGCTGGCGGGCAAAGGCAATGCGAGGGAGGCAGTTGGAAGTTCCGGGGACGGTGATTCCGCCCTGCGATACGCTTCCTGCTTGCGGCGTTCCTCCTGCGCCAGCCGCCAGCGCGACAACTGGGCTTCCCAACTCACTTGGTCATAGGCGGGAAGCGTCTTGCCGGCACCGCTTCCGCGAGGATTCGCCGAGCAGGCCACGTTCGTGGCCATGCATACCAGCAGGACCAGCAGGCCCATCGAGTGGTTACGCATCCTTCTTCCCCGGTCCCTGGCCGCGCACCGGCCATGTCGACGATGGTAAACGCGGCCGGGGAAGAAGCGGGGTTATCCGGCGATGGTCAGCGACCCTGGCCGCCCCGGCCACCGCGCGCGCCACGGCCTTCCTGGCGACGGCCCTGGCCCTGCGGCTTGGGACCGCCGGCATGGGGATGCCGCGGCGGGGCAGCGTGCGGACGGCGGTTGTGCTTGCGCGGGGCCTTGTTGCCGGCGGGACGGTCGTCGCGGCCGGCCTGCGAATTGCCCCAGCGGATCGGCACCTGCGGCACGAAGCCGGGCACTTCCACGATGTCCAGATCGCGCTGGAGCATGCGGTTGATCTGGCGCAGCAGCTTGGCCTCGTCCTGGGCGACGATCGAGATCGCCTCGCCCTGCGCGCCGGCGCGGCCGGTGCGGCCGATGCGGTGCACGTAGTCCTCGGCCACCATCGGCAGGTCGAAGTTGATCACCCGCGGCAGCTGATCGATGTCGATGCCGCGCGCGGCGATGTCGGTGGCGACCAGCACATTGACGCGGCCGGCCTTGAAATCACCCAGCGCACGCAGGCGCGCGCCCTGCGACTTGTTGCCGTGGATGGCGGCGGCGCGCACGCCGCTCTTTTCCAGGAACGTCGCCAGCTTGTCGCAGCCGTGCTTGGTGCGGCCGAACACCAGCGTCTGCACGCGGCTGTCGGCGGCCAGCAGGTGCAGCAGCAGTTCGCGCTTGCGGCCGCCGTCGACCGGATGCACGCGGTGGGCGATGGTGTCGGCGACGGTGTTGTTCGGGGTCACCTGCACCTGCTGCGGCTCGCGCATGAACTCCAGCGCAAGATCGCGGATCGGATCGGCGAAGGTGGCCGAGAACAGCAGGGTCTGCCGGTTCTGGCGCGGCAGCTTGGCGAGGATGCGCTTGATCGAGGGCAGGAAGCCCATGTCGAGCATGCGATCGGCCTCGTCCAGCACCAGCACCTCGATGCCGGACAGGTCGACGCTGCGGCGCTCGATGTGGTCGATCAGGCGGCCCGGGCAGGCGATCACCAGATCCACGCCACGGCGCAGCGCGTCCAACTGGTTGCCCATGCCGACACCGCCGTAGATGGTGGTGCTGGGGATGCGCAGGTACTTGCCGTAGGTACGCAGGCTGTCATGCACCTGCACGGCCAGTTCGCGGGTCGGGGTGAGGATCAGCGCGCGCGGCTTGCGGCCGCCGCGCGGGGCGACTTCCTGCGGGGTGGTCGCCAGGTACTGGATCAGCGGCAGGCCGAACGCGGCGGTCTTGCCGGTGCCGGTCTGGGCGCCGGGTAGAGGTTGTGGCCCGCCAGCGCGAGCGGGATGGCCTGGGCCTGGATCGGGGTGGGCTCGGTATAGCCCTGCTCGTCCAGCGCGCGCAGCAGTGCCGGCGCGAGGCCGAGGGATTCGAACGTCATTGCGGAATACTCCAAAGGCGGCGGACGCCACCCGCACCGACAACGCGCGGTCAGGCGCGGCGGCGATGGCGGATCGGCCGTTTACCCGTAGCGTTCCCTGGAAACCGCGCTGCGAGAGGGGAAAAAGGCGGAAGACGCCACATGGCGACTCCGGGTTTGCGCAGCGAAAGCAGTCGGAGTGGGGCGGATGCGGGACCGCGGGGGACCGGCATCGGCGGACCGTCGGGGAAACGAACGGCCGCTGGCAAACGGCGCGCACTTTAACCGATTCCGGGCGCCAGTGGGATTTTGT
>OFCY01000087.1_pt1 | contig 16261 bp, 14 predicted proteins | sample 1520981 | NCBI WGS metagenome assembly OFCY01 (sample SAMEA2532533, study PRJEB24079) | metagenome
TGCTTGAGCGCCTCGACCGCGCCGTGCGACAGCAGCGGGAAATTGCCCCGAAGGTCCACGGTTGGCGGCGATTGGACCATTTCGTTCGAGTCGGTACGCCCAGTCACCGTGCGGAAGACCTTGGACCGCCTAAACTTACCTACCCGAGGCGGTCAGGCCGGTCCAGCCACCTTCGATGAACTGCTCGTACGCGGCCTTGAAGCCGGGCGGCGTGGTCACCGCCTGGGTGGCCTGGTCGTAGGTGAAACGATTTCGTCGCCGACGCTGTTCAGCGGCGCCAGTACGGTTTCGGAAAAGCGGGCGGCTTCCTCCAGCACCGCGTCCAGGATGTCGCGGGTGGCATCGGAGTAGCCCAGCCGGGCGAACAGGGCTTCAGCGCCCAGCACGTCGTAGAGGGCGAAGCGGATGTCGTTCAGGGGGGCGCGATAGGCACTCATGGGGAATTTCAGGCGGCGGCCGAGGGCCGGAAGCGTCCAGCATACTACGGCGTATGGCGGTCGCGGATGGCGCGCCGCAGCATGCCGCGACCGGGGTCGTGATCCGGAAACGACAACGGCCCCTTGCGGGGCCGTTGTGGCAAATCGACAGGCCGGGATCAGCGCATCACGCCGTCCAGCCCGGGCACCGGATTGAGGGTGTTGCGACCGGTGATCTGGAAATCGCGCGGCTTGGCTTCTTCCGGCGTGGCATTGGCCGTGCCCTTCAGGCTGTAGGGCAGCGAGCGGCGTCCCGCCAGCGCGTCGGCCAGCACCATCTTGGCTTCCGCGCTGGGCGTGAACGGCACCGTGATCACGTCCGCGGATTCCGGTCCGACCGACAACGCGGGACTGGTTTCCAGGGTGCCGGCGTTGTGGCCGTCCACCTCCACTGCCAGGCTGACCCGGTCAAAGCGCATCGGAATGCTGCTGTAGTTCTGCAGACGCAGATCCACCGACCAACTGCCATTGGCCTTGACCGTCAACTGCTGGATGCTGGCCGCCGGCTCCGACACGCGCCGCACCGGCCCCCCGCTGCATGCGGCCAGCAATGCCGTCGCCAGTAGAACCACCGTCGTCAGGCCGCGCCGAATCATGTGATGCTCTATGGGAGAAAACGCCAAGGATAGTACGGTCCCGGCGGAATGCACGAGTCCGCTTGTTGTTGGGGGGAACGGGGAATGTGGATGCCCCATGTCCGGGATACGGATGGGGGAGTCGGTCCCCCTGTGCGGGAGTATGCTGGAGGTGAGCACGAAGGACGTGCTCTTATTGAAAATAGCGCCCATCAAGGAGCTATTTTCATGAAGAAATTAGTATTCGGTGCAATCGCTATTCTCGTCCTGAGTGGGGCCGCGATAGCGGCACGGTATCGGGCGAACTCGCTTTACAGGATGTATTCCTCCGATCCCGCCAAGACTCACTTAGTAAGGGAAGCCTGGCTGCCATGTCCCACTACAGCAATACGACGCAGGGTTGGATCGTTGAAGGCAACGAGTCGCCTATTTCACGGTAGATCGTAGGCTGGCTGCGCCGGCACCGATGGCGATGCATACGGATTTATGGGGCCGCGCTTCCCCGATGATTCGCATGTCATTTCCTTGACCAGGGATCCCCATCCCAGCAAAAAAAACCTATCCAGCCCGCCACCTTGGTGCGTGGTCCCCTTGGACTTTCCGATCTGCGGTCGTGCGAACCGTACCGTCAGTATGTCGGGGGGCGTCCCTTTGGGGAAACCGCCTCGGTTGGCGTCTTGCCGCTCCCGGATTTCCCTTGCCACCCGCATTGCAGGTCGCATGGTGAGCCGGACCGGGAAGTCGGGCACAGGCGACCTTCTACAGGACCGCCCAATCCGTTGCGGACAGTCGCCGTCGTGCCCTAGCATGCAATGAGTCGTCGCATCAGGTAATACAGCATGAGCGATCGCGGAATCCTCTTGGGAGCAGGCGCGGTCCTTCTCGGTGCGTGTCTGTATGCTTCTTCGGCTACGGCGCAGGTGGACGGCCGCCAGTTGGAGGCGGCCGCTCGCATCATCGACGCCGAGGCGGCCGGACATCAGAACGGCAGCATGACGGTCGCCCTTGTGGTTCGGGGCGAGGTGGTCTGGGTTCGATCGTATGGCTATGCGGACGAGGGGCGGACCATCCCCGCCACCTCCGACACCGTCTACCGGATCGGTTCGATAACCAAGCAGTTCACCGGCTTCGCCTTGTTGAAGGCCGTCGCAGAAAGCCACGTCCGCCTGGAAGACCGCGTCATCGACTATGTGCCCGAACTCGGTCCGGTCCTTGGCGCTGACGTGCCGCCGGTCGACCTGCTGGCGCTCGCCACCCATCGCGCGGGGTTGGCCCGCGAGCCCGACGATCCTGACTACGCCTACTCGACCGGCGTTACGGACCGGTGGCGGCAACTGGCGAACGAGGCGCTGGCCCACACCCGGGCGCCCTACGCACCGAACGAGCGTAGCCGATACTCGAATATCGGCTATGCGGCGCTCGGACTGGCGATCGAGCGCGCCTCGGGCATCGACTATATGACCTTTGTCGAGGACAGGCTCATCCGGCCGCTCGGCATGCACTCCACATCTTTTCGCCCGGATGAGGCCCTGCTTGCACGACTGGCGGTGGGTTATCGCAGCAGTTCCGGGAGCGACACGGCCGAGTCCAAAAGCGAGATCGCCGGCCGGGGCTACCGGATACCCAACGGGGGCCTCTTCTCCACCGCTTCGGACATGGCGCGATTTCTGGCATTCGAGATGGGCGCAGCACCACATCCGCCGCTTGACAACGCAACGCTGGAGGCCAACTTCGGACGCAGCTTTCCCGGCGCGACCGGTAACCGCTTTGGCGTCGGCTTTACCAAGGAAGCTCATGGCGAGCGCCGGCTGGTCGGACACAACGGGCTGACCACCGGCTATGCGTCCTCGGCCTTCTTCGATCCCGAAGAACGGATTGGCGTCGTCTGTCTCGCCAGCGCCGAGGATATGTGCCAATCGCGATTCATCGACGTGTACGCCGAGCTGTCGCCCCCCTGGGTCCCGGTCGCGGAGGCGTTGCGGGCCGCCAAAGCGGCAAGTGCCGCCCGTGTGGCGGCCCAGCAGCCTTATGCACAGGGCGAAGTCGTCCTTCGACGATTCATTGGAGAGCTCGCCGCCGGCGCGCCGGACTACGGCACGCTGGGCGAGGTTCTCGGCGTGGCCGTTCGCGATAACCTCACCGCGCTGCGGAAGCAGTTTTCCGAGTTGGGCCCGCTTCAATCGGTCGCCTTCCTGCGCGTCGACCCTCGTGGGGCGGATGTCTACGAAACTCGCTTCGCGGGCGGCGCACTCCATTGGACCGTGACGATGGGCGAGGGAGACATTCTCGAAACCGCTACGATGCGAACCGTGCGCTGAGGAGAGCGACCGCCTCCATCGCCGGCGGCCCACTCGCCGTCGCACGGAGCAAGACGTGTATCGGTGTCGCCCATTGGCCATTGGGGTGATGTAGATCCGCCCCCGGCGTGATCGGCCGAGCATCTAGCGACTTGCTAGGCCACTCCTAACCAGATGACGAAAATGCTCCGCGCTCCTTCTTGTCGAAGAGCGAGCGGTGGATGCATCAGTTCGAAGCTTTTGTGGAAGCAAGGCGCGTTGACCTGCGAAGAATCGCGAGCGCAACGCGCGGAGAGATGGAGCTAGGAGACATCATCAATGATGTCTGGCTAATCGCCATGGAGATTGGCGAGGGGATGGATGGTAGCCTTCGACTTCTCCGACCTCGAACACCAGAACAAGCTATTGGCATGGCGTGGGAGCGAGGCATGGGAAGTATGCGGAAAAGACGGTTCGGTGCGCGAGAGATGTGGCTTATCCACTGGTTTTGCTTCATGACAGCACGGCCGTTGTGCTGTGGTAAGCCCGCAACCCGCCTTGGGGGTGTTTCATTTCTCCCCTCAAAACTGCGCTGGGCCGAACTCTTGGAATGGTCAGTGAGCTGAGAAGGCATGATTCCTGAAAGCGTACGAAGAGCTTCCGGTTGAAATGGTCTTGGGTGCAGCGCTGGGCGCACTTTTTGACCGGTTCATCATCGGAATCGCGCTCGGCGCCGCCCATTGGATATCTGTACGACGTCGGCATTTTAAAGCGAATAGATCCACGTCGAGGGTGGTGGGCGATGCGACGTCTTAGAGTTTCGTCGAAAATGACGTTCCGCACTGGTACATTTACGATGTTCTCTCGTCCTCGGTTCGGCGATTCGGAGAGTCGGATGTATGCCAATGAGTGGAGCGGATGAGGGCACATCTACCTGCCGCTAGCTCTCAATGCCTCATGCCCCATTCGCGAGGGATGATGCCCTCGCATGCCAGCCCGAACATGGCGTGATGATAGATAAGCATCTTATCGTCGGGACAGGCTCCCGCTAGTTAGTGGATCACAAGCCCTTTCAATGCGTTGCCAGAGCGCCGCCCCAGTCAAGCCATCGTCCTTGATGAGGGGATTTTCAGCGAGGAGGTTCTGCCACGCGTGCTGGTCGAAGATGGTCATAGCGAGCATGGGAAGGTCTTTCTAAGACTTTCATTTGCGGGGCTCACATGGAAATTCCATAGCCTGAACGTATGTCCGAGCCAGGTCGTCCAGCCTGTCTGTTGTGTATGACACAAAGAAGCATGGCGTACTTCAGACAGGACCGGCTCGTGCTCACAGTCTCGCTTGATCCATGGGGGCAGGCGCGACTCGTCTTGGTAATGCAAATTACTTGACTAGGCATGCGTCACGCCTCCAACATCCGGCCATGGGAACCATCCATTCACTGGATGGCAGGACATGACAGGGAAGAGCGAACAAGATGGGCATTCTGGTACGGCTGGCGTGCGGGCTGGCGTTAGGGGGGCTGATTGCACCGACGGTGTGCGCACAGTCCAGCGTCACCATTTTCGAGGAGTACCGCAAGCTCATACAAAGCCGAGAGGTTGTCGGCGCGCTTGGAAATGACCTGTTTGGCGAACAGGTGAGCATGTACTCCGGTTCTCTGGAGTTCCAGCAGACCGACATCAGTCTGCCGGGCAACAACGCGTTGAAGATGGCAGTCGGTCGGCAGTTCGCACCCAACCAGGACATGTACCCCGGTGGGCACTTCGGCGACTGGCAATTGGAAGTGCCGCGCATGCAGGCAGTGTTCGATTCCCAGCGCGCTTGGACCGTCCCGGTCGATGTGGGGCGTCCAGCCTCCGATGCTTATCTGCGTTGTACGAAGTTTGGAGCTCCACCCGCCGCAACGGGAACCTCGGGAGGGGGGACGTTTGATGCGCAGGAGTACTGGCAGGGTAATTTTCTCTATGTGCCAGGCGCCGGCCAGCAGGAAGTGCTGCGCCGTTATGTTGCGCCCACGCCCACTGACGGAAAATCTTACCCACTGGCGACGAAGTCGGGTTTCGCGCTGGGTTGCCTGACACACCTGACACCGAACAGCATGGATCAAGGGGAAGGTTTCGAAGCGCTTTCACCCGACGGCATCCGTTACCGCTTTGACCATCTCGTCAAGCGTTATCACCCCGCGTTGTCCAAATCCAATCCTGGGCCCGTGACCGCCCGGGTGCCCATGGGTTACCTGCTCAGGCGACAGGAAGTCTGGCTCCTGCCTACGGTGGTGACGGATCGCTTTGGCAATACCGTGACCTATCAGTGGAACACCACGGATCCTTGGCGCCTGGACAGCATCACGGCGTCGGATGGGCGTCAATTGACCTTCTCGTATCTGGAAGGAACCCACCAGATCACGGCGATAAGCGACGGGGTCCGTAGTTGGACTTATGCCTATATCACCTTGAATGGCACATCGACGCTGGAATCCGTGACGCTCCCCGATACAAGCAGGTGGACGTTCCAGTTGAATCCCATCCGGATGATGACGCCCTATGTCGAGGGTGGCAGTTGCGGCCATCCGGGCATGGCGAACTTCGGTCCGCGAAGCGGAACGATGACCCATCCCAGCGGGGCGACGGGGAGTTTCATCCTGGCACCGGTTACCTTCGGTCGTTCATGGGTGCCGCTGGATTGCCGTGACATGGCCAGTGGTGGTGGCGGAGAAGGGAGTCCTCAAGGCTACAGTCGCATACCGGCCGAACACATTGCGCCCGCGTTGACCGAGAAGAAATTGTCTGGACCAGGATTGCCAGCGACGGAGCTGGTCTGGAGCTACGCCTATGGCGCCGCGAATGCCTGTTACACGCCTGGCGGCCCGTGGCCTCAGATTGGTGTCCGTTGCGATGCAAGCGCGCCAGTCATCCGCACGGTCACGGTGACCGATCCGGAAGGCATCGCCACCCGGTATGTTTTCGGCAACCGCTTCGAGGCGACGGAAGGCCAACTCGAGCGTATGGACGCGGGGTGGAACGGAAGCAGTGCGATCAGCACGACGACTTACAGTTACGCCGCACCGAATTCTGGTCCCTATCCGGATCCGGTGGGTGTGAGTGGTCAGCAGCGTGGTGACGGTTACCTGGCGACGCGACATACGCCGCAAAAGAGCAAGGCGATCGTCCAACAGGGCACGACGTTCACCTGGCAGGTGGATGCCGGTTGCGACGGTCGGCCGTTCTGTTTCGACGTCTTTCCCTCCACCCAGGTGACGCGGTCGAACCCGCTGGGCTACAGCCGCACCGAGCGCACGGCGTACTACGACCATCTGGGCAAGTGGGTGTTGGGACAATTGGCCTCGGTGACCTGTACGGCGCCAGCGGCATGTGGGCCGGCGGGCATCGTGATGTCCGAAGCCAGTTACGACCCGAACACGGCGGTGCCGTTGACGGTGAAGTCGTTCGGCAAGCTGAAGCAGACGCTGACCTACAACACCGACGGCACGCTGGCCACGGTCAAGGACGGCAACAACAACCTCACCACGTTCGGCAGCTGGAAGCGGGGCATTCCGCAGACCATCGGCTACGCCGACAGCACCGGGCAGTCGGCGGTGGTGGACGACCGCGGCTGGATTGCCTCGGTAACGGACGAGACCGGGGCCAAGACCTGCTACAGCTACGATGTCATGGGGCGGCTGGCGAGCATCACCTATCCCTCGGAGGCGGCCACCGGGGTCTGTGACGGCAGCACCTGGACACCGCGGACTTCCGAGTTCCGACCGATGACGGCGGCGGATTGGATGCCGCCGGGTTTTGCGGCGGGCCAGTGGCGCCGGTATGAGAACCAGGGCAACTACGTCAAGCTGACCTACTACGACGCGCTGTGGCGTCCGTTGCTGATCCATGAGTACGACAGTTCGAACACGACCGGCACGGTGCGGGCCACCAGCATCGAGTACGACAGCGAAGGACGGGTCACGTTCCAGTCCTATCCGTCCTCGAGCCTGGTGCCGGCAGCGACAGGGACTTGGAGCTTCTACGATGTCCTTGGCCGGGTGACCCAGGTCAAGCAGGACTCGGAGCTGGGGCAACTGACCACCACGACCGAGTACCTGCCGGGGTTCAAGACGCGGGTGACCAACCCGCGCGGCCAGCAGACGCTGACCATCTACCAGACCTACGACCAGCCCACGTATGACTACCCGCGGGCATCGACCACCCGGAAGGGGCCTCGACGGAGATTCACCGCAACGTGTTCGGCAACGTGACGGCGCTGCGTCGGCGCAATGCCACGGCCAGCGAGCAGGTGTGGCGGTATTACACCTACGACATCTCCCAGCAGTTGTGCAAAACCCTGGAGCCGGAGACCGGCGCGACGGTGTACGACTACGACCCGGCCGGCAATCTGTCTTGGGGCGCGGCCGGAGTGGCGAACCTGGGCGACATTCAGGCCTGCAACCGCACCGAGGCGTGGGCGTCGGGGCGGGTGGTGAGCCGCACCTACGACGCGCGCAACCGGCTCAAGACGCTGACCTTCCCGGACGGCCGTGGCAACCAGACGTGGAGCTATGAGCCGGACGGCCTGCCCTTCCAGATTGTCACCTCCAATGCCGTGGGCGGCGGCGAACCGGTCTATAACACCTATTACTACAACAAGCGACGCATGCCCAGCGCCGAAAATGTCCATCAACCTGGCTGGTACACGTGGGGCTTGGGCTACGGCTATGACGCCAACGGAAACCTGGCTACCCAGACCTATCCGACCAATCTCATCATCAACTACGCACCCAATGCGTTGGGGCAAGCGACGCAGGCACGCGACCAGGCGGGGTATGCCTATGTCCATGACGTGAGCTATTACCCCAATGGCGCCATCAAGCGGTTCAACTACGCCAATGGCATCGTCCATACGATGGAGCAGAATTCACGTCAACTTCCGGCTCGTGTGGTCGATGGGAACGTAGTGAATTTCTTCTACGGCTTCGACAAAAATGGAAACGTCGATGTCATTGGCGACTACATCCAAGGCGGTGGAGATGGCAGCTATAGCCGCTGGATGACCTATGACGGTCTGGACAGGTTGACCAGCGTGGGTTCGTGCATGTTTGGGGGCGATTGCTGGCATCGCTTTACCTACGACACGCTCGACAACCTCACTTCGTGGAAACTGGCCGGGGTGAAGGACTATGCCAACTATGTTTATGACGCCGGCAACCGGCTGACCGGCATCCAGAATGGCGCGGGAGCGACCACGGTCGGATTGAGTTACGACGCCCAAGGCAATCTGGCGAACAAGAACGGCCAGGCTTACCTGTTCGACTATGGGAACCGCCTGCGTGAAGTGACGGGGAAGGAGTGGTATCGCTACGATGGGCATGGTCGCCGCGTCAATGCCTGGGGACCTTCGTTGAACCTGATTGCTTCCCAGTACAGTCAGTCTGGCCAGTTGCTGTATACAGAAGATTATCGCGAGGGAAAGAACCACGAGAACATTTATCTTGGCGGAAGCCTGGTCGCGATTCGCGAATGGTCGCAGTCTGCGCAGTCCTACAAGGCCATCTTCCAGCATACCGATGCGCTGGGAAGCCCCGTGGCCACCACCGACATGACTGGGCAGGTCATCAAGCGGAACAACTACGAGCCCTACGGCACGGTCATCAACCAACCCGCCTATAGCGGCATCGGCTACACCGGGCATGTGCAGGATGCGGCCACCGGGCTGACCTACATGCAGCAGCGGTACTACGACCCGCTCATCGGGCGGTTCCTGTCGGTGGACCCGGTGACGGCGTATGAGAAGCCGATAACTAACTTCTGCCGTTACTGCTATGCCAGAAATAACCCATATAGATTTACCGATCCGGATGGTAGAGATACCGTTGGCGAAATGATTGACCAAGAAGCCTCTGCTGCAGCGCAGCGGGGAGACAACTTGGCCACGTATGGATGGGCGTTTACGGCAACAGCGTGGAACATCCTAGGGGCGGAGGGTGTTAGCCAGATTACAGATAAGGGACTATCTGGGACTGGAAACGGGAGTAAGGCAGGTGCTGCCGTAGAACTGGCCTCAGTGCTTCCAATTGTTAAGGCTGCACGGGCAGTTGCCACGCCCGTAAAATCGCTAATCAAGGCAGATTCGTTCTTAGTGAAAGCTGCTGAGTCTGCTGGAAAATCGGTTCAGAAATCTTTGGATGGACTGGTTTCTCAATTGTCCAAGGGGAACATGAACCCAGGTATCGGCACAAAGCACTTGTTTTCTGGGATCTTCGAGGCCAGAGCCCGCGATGGTGCCCGGGTCTACTTTCGCCAAACCGAGGGCGGTGGGATTGAAGTTGTGGCGAAGAGCTCAAAGCAGAACCAAGAGCAGGTTATCGGACGCCTCAAGGATATGTATGAAAAGTAGGGTCTATCCAATTGAGATTCGAGTCCATCACGAAGTAGACGATGTTTTGAATGAACAAGTAGATGCGGAGGTAGTGTCTTTACAAATGGTAGAAAGTAGAACGGTTACGTTCTTTACTCTCAGGAACATAGAGCAAGTGCTTAGTCGCTATAAGGAATCTGGCGAATGCTTGTTTGGGAAGTATTTTTGGGCGAAGGATCTGATTATCGTTGAGAGTCTCGATTTTGAAGTCATCCGAAAGGTGGTGTGGGACCTTGTTGAGAGCGGTGAGTATGAAGGAGCGCTCGGTAGGAAGTAGTGCCGAGTGACTTGTTTAGTTGACAGAGCTGGCCTACCTTTCTGCGACATCCATGGGATGCGCGCAGCGGTTTTCCGAAGACGAATTAACTACTTTTTGGGACATCCTGGCTTGACCCCTTAATTCGATCCAAGCGTCGACTTCCGAAGTCAGCCAGCGGCTACTTCTTCCTAACTTGATCTGGGCGGGAAATTGGCCGTTCAGAACCCAATTGTGGATGGTCGATTTACATACTCCGATACGCCTAGCAACTGAGCGAACATTTTCGAGAGTGGGCGAGGTGTTTGGCTTGTCCATTGGGGCTTGTTCGTAACAGCACGATCTGTGTGCTGTGGTCAGTCTGCAACCCCACCGGGGCGCCCGTAAGTGGGGTTGAGGGGTGTTTCGTTTCTCCCCCAGATTTGTCGAGCTGCGCCATCCGCTCGAGCCGCTGTGCCTACTGGGAGCGCCCCATGGCGGGAAGACTGGGGCAGTCCCACAAACATTAGTGGGATTGGGTACTGGGTCCCCGCGAGTGTGGGAGAGCGGACGTGGGACCCCTGCCCTAATCTCCCCCTAATAGGGTGGGACCAGGCCTCTCGCCACACTAGGATTGGACTACCCTTGAAGTGGAGCCTGTCGGGCCATCCTCGGAGCCCTCCTTTAGTGGGATTGCGTCCAGTCCCACGTAAAGTAGATAGGTAGGGCGGGGAACGAATCAATAGCCGATGCACCATCACTTCAGCGGTGCCCTCAGGGGACCGAATTGAGGCTCGTCGAGGGCGTTTGAAGATTGCTTCCTGGCTAGGCGTGAGTACCAGGCGATCCGCGGCGCACGCCTGATGCTCAGTTTGCTGGCATAGCCCATTTTTCGATGCGTGAGCTGGTTATCCGCAAGCAAATCGCGAACGGGCACCAAACGGGCACCAAATCTTAGTCGCAACCAAGAAAAGGGCCTGCATTTCTGCAAGCCCTTGAAAAATATGGTGGCCGGGGAGGGAATCGAACCCCCGACACAGGGATTTTCAATCCCTTGCTCTACCAACTGAGCTACCCGGCCAAGGTTTTATCGCGTTGCGGCTTCGTGGCCGGTGCGAGCCGCGCATGATACGGGAGGAGCCGGCGGGCTGGGAAGGTGGAAGATGGCTGAACGCGCCGGGCGGCGCCCGCGCCGGTGGTCGGCGGCTGGTGCATGATGCGGCCGGGAAGAGAAAAACGTCGACCCGACCGGGAGTTACGCCATGAAACGTCTGTTCCTGCTGTGCGTCCTGTTGGCCGCGCTGAGCGCGTGTGCCACCACCAAGATGAGTTCCACCGAACGCCTTGCCCTGTACCGCGAGCACGCCGCCGCGCCGGTCAAGGATTTTAGTTATTTTGGCAGCCTCAACGGCTGGCAGCCGCTGGGTGATTCCGCGCTGGCCGTCTGGACCAAACCCAATGAAGCCTACCTGCTGGATCTGGCCGGTCCTTGCCAGGACCTGGAGTTCGTGCCCACCATCACCATCAGCAGCATGATGGGGCGGGTGACCAACTTTGACCGCGTGCGCCCGCTGGGCGGTGGCAGCGGGGTGATGCGGATGTCCTGCCGGATCAAGACCATCAGCCCGCTCGATCTGAAGTCGCTGAAGGCGGCCGAGAAGGAAATGCGCGAGGCCAAGATCGAGGCGCGCCAGGAAGGCGAACCGGCCAACTAAACTAGTCCGGCTTCGGTCGGTCCAGGAAAAAGGCGGGGATATCCCCGCCTTTTTCATGCTTCCGGCACGTAGCCGGCCGGTTTGTCGGCGCCGCCGCCGAACAGGAACTTCTCCAGTTCCGCTTCCAGGAAGGCGCGGTGTTTCGGATCGCGCGGGGACAGCCGGTTCTCGTTGATCAGCATGGTCTGGTGGGCCAGCCAGGCCGCCCACGCCGCCTTGCCGATGTGGGCGAACACGCGCTTGCCGAGTTCGCCGGGGTAGGGCACGAAATCCAGGCCCTCGGTTTCGCGCTTTTCGTATTCGCAGTAAACGGTGCGTGCCATGTACGTGGGTGGTGTGCCGTCGTCGTCGTTGGCGACAGGATAGCCGGTTCCCGCCGGAAGGACGGTCGGAGCGCGGGCTCAGGCCGTGGTCAGCAGCTTGCGGATCGGTGCCGGCAGGCCGATCCGGGCCAGTTCGTCGCGTGTCGCCCAGCGCAGATCGGCGCCGTCGCGCACTGTTGCCCGCGGCGCGAGTCCACGCCAGCGCAGCGGATGCATGCGCAGGCGATAGTGGCTGAACACATGCGGCAGTTCCGGCAATGCCTCGGCGCGGTCGTAGTCGCCCTCCAGATGGGCATCGAACCAGTGCCGCGCGGCATCGTGATCGTCGGCCTCGGGCAATGACCACAGCGAAGCCCAGATGCCGGTCGGGGGACGCCGTTGCAGCAACACCTCGCCACTGTCGTTTTCGGCCAGTAGCATGATCGCGATGCGCTCGGGCAACGGCTTGCCCGGCTTGGAGGTCGGCAGTTCGTCGACCTGTCCGTCGCGCAGCGCGACGCAGTCTTCATGCACCGGGCAGAGCATGCAGGCAGGATCGTGGCGCGTGCACAGGGTGGCGCCCAGATCCATCTGCGCCTGGGTGTAGTCGGCCATGCGACCGTCCGGCAGGTGGGCGGCGGCGAACTGCCACAGCTGCTTTTCCACCGCTGGAGTACCCGGCCAGCCGGTGACGCCGTGGTAGCGCGACAGCACGCGTTTGACTTTCCCTCCAGGATCGGGAAGCGATCGCCCCAGGCCTGCGAAAGGATCGCGCCCGCGGTGCTGCGGCCGATGCCGGGCAGTGCCAGCAGCGCGTCGAAATCGCGCGGCAGGTCGCCGCCGTGCTGCTCCACGCAGATGCGCGCGGCCGCGTGCAGGTTGCGGGCGCGGGCGTAGTAGCCCAGGCCGGACCACTGCGCCAGCACTTCGTCGAGCGTGGCGGTACCCAGGTCCTTCAGGGTCGGAAAGGCTTCCAGGAAGCGGGCGAAGTAGGGAATCACCTTCTTCACCTGGGTCTGCTGGAGCATGATCTCCGACAGCCACACGCGGTAGGGCGTGCGTGGATGCAGCCAGGGCAGGTCGTGGCGGCCGGACTGGTCGAACCAGGCCAGCAGGTGGTCGGCGAAACGGTCTTCGGTGGTGCTGGTCATGGTGCGGGATTCGGGGGCGGGCAGGGCCGGATCGTCCAGTTGCAGGTCCACGCCTTCCAGGGTGGCGCCGGACACTTCCAGGCGGGGCGCGGTGAAGCGGCCGCTCAATGGCGGCAGCGGCGAGCCGGTGCCGGCCTGCAAGGCATGCAGCCAGTCCATGACCTCGAACAGCCGGAAGCGGGCATCGAAGCGGGCATCGTCGCGTTGCAGGCGCAGATGCGCGATGTCCGCCAGATCCGCGGTGCCACGATAGGTGAGCGAGAACGGAAGCGCGGAGGTCGAACGTCCCAACGGCGGCGGCAACGCCGGCCAGGCATCCGGCCAGGTGGCCAATTGTCCGCGCCAGTCGAGCAGCAGGCCGTCTTCCAGGCCGAGTTCACCGCTGGCATCCAGCGACGGCATCGCGTCCTGTCCGCGCAATGCGAACGCGGCCGGGCGCAGGCGCAGGCCGTTGCCGAACTCCAGTGGACCTGCCACGCCGAGCGCGAACGAATGCCGGGCCGTACCCGCAAGGTAGTGCGCGCTGGCACCGAGCACGGCGCGTTCCAGCCGTGACTCGGCCTGGCGCAGGTAGGCGGACAGGCGCAGCCTTGCAGGCAGTCGCCAATCCTTGCCCACCGCAGTGGCCTGGCCGGCGACGCCCAGGCCGCCGTCCTGGCCCAGCCGGCGCAGATGGAAGGCCAGATCCAGCGGCGCCTGCAGGTCTCCGCCGCGATAGTGCGCCTGCATCTGCCCGCGCAACGGCTGTCCTGCTTCCAGGCGGGGATGCGCAGGTTGAACCGGTTGAGCGACCAGTCCTGGCCACGGATGTGGCCGCCCTCGACGCGCACGCCGTCGGTGAGGGTGGGATGCGGGTCTCCCCCGCGGCCGTCGCGACAGCCATGATTGCAGCGCCGCCAGATCGAGGGTCGGCGCATCCAGCTCAAGCCGCACCGCGGTCAGATCGCGGCCACGCGCGCGCAGCGTTGACCAGGGCACCGAGATGAAAACGCGGTCCGCGGTCAGCACGGGCGTGGCGGCGCCCGGTTCCCGCGCGGTCACGCCGCGGACGATCAGCTGCGGCGTGCCAAGAGAGGTACTTCGCCGATGCCGGTCGCGGTGATTTGCAGGCCCAGCGCATCGCCGGCCATGCCCAGCAGCGCGGGCGCCAGTCGTTGTGGTTGCAGCAGCCAGTGCAGCAGGCCGGCGCCCGCGAGCAGCAGGATCGCCAGGGACAGCAGCGCCAGCCTGCGGCGCCGGCTCACGCGCCCAGCGTTTCCGGCAGCAGTGCGTCGACGAAGGCTTCGGCGTCGAAGACCCGCAGATCCTCGGAACGTTCGCCGATGCCGGCGAACCGGATCGGGATGCCGAATTCGCGTGCGAGCGCGAACACCACGCCGCCCTTGGCGGTGCCGTCCAGCTTGGTCACCACCAGCCCGGTGATGTTCACCGCGGCGTGGAACTGGCGCAGCTGCGACAGCGCGTTCTGGCCGGTGGTGCCGTCGATGACCAGCAGCACTTCGTGCGGCGCGGCCGGATCCAGTTTCTGCAGCACGCGCTTGATCTTGCCCAGTTCCGCCATCAGGCCCTGCTGGGTGTGCAGGCGTCCGGCGGTATCGGCGATCAGCACTTCGGTGCCGCGCGCCTGCGCGGCCTGCAGGGCGTCGAACGCGACCGAAGCGGCATCGGCATTCTGTCCCTGCGCCACCACCGGCACGCCGTTGCGTTCGCCCCAGGTCTGCAACTGCGCCACCGCGGCGGCGCGGAAGGTGTCGCCAGCGGCCAGCATCAGGCTGCGGCCTTCGTCCTTGAAGCGGCGCGCCAGCTTGCCGATGGTGGTGGTCTTGCCGACGCCGTTGACGCCGACCGTGAGCAGCACGAAGGGACGGGCGTGTCGCGGGATTTCCAGCGGTTTGGCCACCGGCGCCAGCATCGCGATCAGTTCCGTCCGCAGCGCGGCCAGCAGCGCCCGGGCGTCGACGAATTCGCGCGCCTTCATGCGCTTGCGCAGGCCCTCGATCAGCGCGGTGGTGGCGGACACGCCGACGTCGGCGGTCAGCAGCGCGGTCTCGATTTCATCCAGCAGGTCGTCGTCCAGGCGCGGGTTGCGCGAGAACAGGCCGCCCAGGCCACGGGCGAAGCTGGTGTTGCGCAGGCGTTCGCGCCAGCCCGGCTTGCCGGCGGGAGCGGCGGGGAGCGCGCTTTCGTGGGGGACGGGGGCGGGCGGGACGGAAGCCGGTGCCGCCGGCTCGGTCATGGCCGTGGCAGGCGCCGCGGCGGTGTCGTCCGGGGCAACCTCGGCAACCGGGGATGGAGTGTCGGAAACGGGATTTGGGGGCGCCGGGCGCTGCGTTTCGGGCAGGCTCGCGGGCGCGTCAGGCTTCTTGCGTCGGAACCAGCTGACCATGACACGGGCAATCGCGGAGAATGGGCGCCATGGTAGCACCCGCCCTCTTTCCGCCCCGATGAAACCCGGCCGCACGCCACCCGCGCGCAATCCGCGTGCCGCAGGACCGATCGGCCATGTCCGCATCATCGGCGGACGCTGGCGCAATACCCGTCTGGCGGTGCCGGACCGGCCGGGGCTGCGTCCTTCTTCCGACCGCGTCCGCGAGACCCTGTTCAACTGGCTGATGCCGAAACTCGCCGGCGCCCGCGTGCTGGACGCCTTCGCCGGCAGCGGCGCGCTCGGGCTGGAAGCGGTTTCGCGCGGCGCGGCGCAAGCGGTGCTGATCGAGCGCGACGAGGGTCTGGCCGAGGCGCTGCGGCAGGCGGTGGGCCGGCTCGGCGGCGGGGATCAGGTGCGGGTGGCCGGAGCCGACGCGTTGGCGTGGCTGGCGGATGCGCCGGCCGAACGGTTCGACATCGTGTTCCTGGATCCGCCGTTCGCCGATGGTCTGTGGGACGCTGCGTTGCGGGTGCTGCCGCGGGTGCTGGCGGCGGATGCCTGGGTATACGTGGAATCCCCGCGGGAACAGGCGCCCGCGGTCCCGCCGGACTGGTTGCCGCACCGCGAAGGCCAGACCCGGGACGTCCGTTACGCGCTCTACCGCGTCCCGGGCGGGCAGGGCGCTGCTACACTTCGCGGCGACCTCCATCGACCCGATTCCGCATGAGTGTGTCCCGTACCCGTACCGCGGTTTA
>OFCY01000088.1_pt1 | contig 16239 bp, 18 predicted proteins | sample 1520981 | NCBI WGS metagenome assembly OFCY01 (sample SAMEA2532533, study PRJEB24079) | metagenome
TGCTTTCAGACACCCCGCGCAACCCCCCCGTCACCCGCTGCGCGGGTGCCCGCCCCTTTTTCGCTTTCAACAGCCGAATGGCTGGTCAAGGGGGCTGTCCAAGGCCGCGGTAGGTGGTGACATTGAAAAGCCCGCCATCTCCGATGGGAAACCATTCTGATGCGGTGATGAGGGAGTACCCCGGAAACACCTCCCCCTTTGAAAAAGGGGGACTGAGGGGGATTTGCTCTGCTTTTTCCCAGGCGCAAGAAAGAGCACTAGCAGCCGAGCAAGCTCGGCTCTACGCGGGGGGTTTTTCGCGTGCGATTGCGCGCCAGCCGATGTCATTGCGATGGAACTCCCCATCCCAGCTGATGCGTTCGACACCGGCATAGGCATTGCGCTGCGCGTCGCCGACGCTGTCGCCGAGCGCGGCCACGCACAGCACGCGACCGCCGCTGGTCAGCACTTCGCCGTTGTTGCCGGGGCGGGTGCCGGCGTGGAAAACCTTGGCCGGGCCGAGATTCGCGTCCAGGCCGTGGATGGCGTCGCCGGTCTTCGGCGTTTCCGGATAGTTCGCCGCCGCCATCACCACGCCCAGCGATGGACGCGGATCCCAGTCCGCCTCGGTGGCGTCCAGGCGGACGTCGATGGCCGCTTCCACCAGATCCACCAGATCCGAGCGCAGGCGCAGCATCACCGGCTGGGTTTCCGGATCGCCGAAGCGCACGTTGAACTCGATCACCTTCGGCACGCCATTGCCGTCGATCATCAGCCCGGCATACAGGAAGCCGGTGAACGGAACGCCGTCGGCGATCATGCCCTGCACGGTCGGATTGACCACTTCACGCATCACCCGATCGTGCACTTCCGGCGTCACCACCGGCGCCGGTGAATACGCGCCCATGCCGCCGGTGTTGGGACCGGTGTCGCCGTCGCCGACCCGCTTGTGATCTTGCGAGGTCGCCATCGGCAGCGCGGTGCGGCCGTCGACCATGCTGATGAAACTGGCTTCCTCGCCGTCGAGGAATTCCTCCACCACCACCCGCGCGCCCGCCGCGCCGAATGCGTTGCCGGCCAGCATGTCCTGGATGGCGGCCTCGGCCTCGGCCAGGGTCATCGCCACGATCACGCCCTTGCCGGCCGCGAGGCCGTCGGCCTTGATGACGATCGGCGCGCCCTTCTCGCGCACGTAGGCCAGCGCCGGCGCGGTCTCGGTGAACACCGCGTAGTGCGCGGTGGGAATGCCGTGGCGGGCGAGGAAATCCTTGGCGAACGCCTTGCTGCCTTCCAACTGCGCGGCGGCGGCGGTGGGTCCGAAGATGCGCAGGCCCTCGCTGCGGAAACGATCCACCACGCCGGCCACCAGCGGCGCTTCCGGGCCGACCACGGTCAACGCCACGCCTTCCTGACGGACCAGTTCGACCAGACGATCGATTTCGGTTGCACCGACGGCGACGTTGCGGCACTTGCCTTCGCGCGCGGTACCGGCGTTGCCGGGAGCGACCAGCACTTCGGCGACGCGCGGCGACTGCGCGATCTTCCAGGCCAGCGCGTGTTCGCGGCCGCCGGAACCGATGACGAGGATCTTCATGGCTGTCTACTCCGAAATGCGTGTGGACCCGCGGCGCGGATCAAGGGAAGGAAGGGGAATCGTGGCGCGCTCACGCCTCGGCCTCCAGGCGCGCGGCGGTGAGCCTGACGAAGGCAGGGTCCAGTTCGCTGCCGACATAGCGCCGGCCGCTGCGCAGCGCGGCCACGCCGGTGGTGCCGGAACCGTTGAAGGGATCGAAAATGCGATCGCCCGGATCGGTCGAGGCCTCGATGCAGCGCAGCAGCAGTTCCACCGGTTTCTGGGTGGGATGGCGGCCATGGCTCTTCTCGCCCTTGGCCGGCGCGGGCAGGCGCCACACCGACTTCATCTGCTTGTCGCCGTTCTCCGCCTTCATCTTCCGGTAGTGGAAGCGATGCTTGCTCTTCTCCGTCTTCGCCGCCCAGATCAGGGTCTCGGTGGAATGGGTGAAGGTGCGGCAGGCCAGGTTGGGCGGCGGATTGGGTTTTTCCCAGGTGATGTCGTTGAGCAGCTTCATGCGCAGCTGCTGCATGGCGAAGCCGACCGAATGGATCACATGATGGGTGCCGGACACCCACAGGGTGCCGTCGGGTTTCAGCGCGGCCTGGCAGCGTTGCAGCCAGGCCAGGTTGAACTCGTGGTTGTAGGCCGGGCCCTGGCTGCGATCCCAGTCGCCCTTGTCGACCTTGACCATTTTCCCGCCATGGCAGGTGACGCCGCCGTTGGAGAGGAAATACGGCGGGTCGGCGAAGATCATGTCGAAGAAGCCATCCGGATGGCGTTCGATGATCCGGTCCAGCAGTTCCAGGCAATTGGCGCGGTACAGCAGCGCGCGACCGTCGGCGTCGGCCCAGGCGAGCCGGTTGGGCGAGGTCGGGCTCGCCGCAAGCGTGCCCAGCCCCAGCGCGTCGGCCAGGGCGGGGGAGGTGGCGGCAGGCTGCGCGCGGGCCGGCACGATCAGTGCCGGAAATGGCGCACGCCCGTGAACACCATGGCCAGGCCATGTTCGTCGGCGGCGGCGATGACCTCGCTGTCGCGCATCGAACCGCCCGGCTGGATCACCGCCTTGATGCCGGCTTCGCTACGGCGTCGATGCCGTCGCGGAACGGGAAGAACGCATCCGACGCCATCACCGAACCTTCGACCTGCAGGTTCGCATCGGCGGCCTTGATGCCGGCGATGCGCGCCGAGTACACCCGGCTCATCTGGCCGGCGCCGACGCCGATGGTGCGGTTGTCCTTGGCGTAGACGATCGCGTTGGACTTGACGTACTTGGCCACCCGCCAGGCGAACAGCAGGTCGCGCAGCTCGGCGTCGGTCGGCGCGCGCTGGCTGACCACCTTCAGTTCGTCCGCGCTCATGCCCCGGTTGTCGGAAGACTGCAGCAGCAGGCCGGAACCGATGCGCTTGCTGTCGTAGTTGTTGAGGCCGGCGCCCAGCGGAATGCGCAGCACCCGCACGTTGGCCTTCTTTTTCGCGTAGTCCAGCGCGCCTTCCTCGTAGTCCGGCGCGATCAGCACCTCGACGAACTGGCGATCCAGGATGACCTTGGCGGTGCCCGCATCGAGGGTGCGGTTGAACGCGATGATGCCGCCGAACGCGCTGGTGGGATCGGTGGCGTAGGCCAGTTCGTAGGCATCGCCGCAGGCCACGCCGACCGCCACGCCGCACGGATTGGCGTGCTTGACGATGACGCAGGCGGGCGCGTCGAACTGGCGCACGCATTCCCACGCCGAATCGGCGTCGGCCAGGTTGTTGAAGCTCAGTTCCTTGCCCTGCAACTGCTGGAAGGTCGCCAGCGTGCCCGGCACCGGGCCCAGATCGCGGTAGAACGCCCCGGACTGGTGCGGGTTCTCGCCGTAGCGCAGGTCCATCACCTTCACGAAGGTGGAATTCATCTGCGCCGGGAATTCGCTGCGCGCCGGCACCACCGCCGTGGCGTCGGTGACCGCGGACAGGTAGTTGCTGATCGCCGCGTCGTACTGGGCCACGCGATTGAACGCGGCCACCGACAGGGCGAAGCGGGTCTGCGCCGACAGGCTGCCGTCGTGTTCGCCCAGTTCGCGCACCAGATCGGCGTATTGCGCCGGATCGGTGGCGACCGCGACATGGGCGAAATTCTTGGCCGCCGCGCGCAGCATCGCCGGGCCGCCGATGTCGATGTTCTCCACCGCCTCGTCCAGCGTGCAGTCGGCGCGCGCGGTGACCTTTTCGAACGGATACAGGTTCAGCACCAGCAGGTCGATGGCGCCGATGCCGTGCTGCGCCATCACCGCGTCGTCGGTGCCGCGGCGTCCCAGCAGGCCGCCGTGGACCTTGGGATCAGGTTCTTGACCCGTCCGTCCATGATTTCGGGAAAGCCGGTGACGTCGGAGACGTCGCGCACGGCCAGACCGGCGTCACGCAGGGACTTGGCGGTGCCGCCGGTGGACAGCAGTTCCACGTTGCGCGCGGCCAGGGCCTGCGCCAGTTCGATGAGGCCGGTTTTGTCGGAAACGGAAAGCAGTGCCCGGCGGACGGGCAGGCGTTGGTCGGTCATGGGGAGATGCGGCGGGAGGACCGCGGAATTATAGCCTCCCAGGCGGGTCGCTTCCCCCGTGGACGGGGCGGATCAGGCCGCAACCGGCGTGATCCGGCGTGATCGGGCGCGCTCAGGCCAGCCCGTAGTCCTTCAGCTTCTTGCGCAGGGTGGCGCGGTGGATGCCGAGCAGGGCCGCGGCCCGGCTCTGGTTGCCCTCGCAGTGATTCAGGACTTCCACGAACAGCGGAATTTCCATTTCACGCAGGACAATCTCGTACACGTCGTCGGCGTCGCAGCCGTCCAGATCACGCAGGTAGCGGCGCACCGACTGGGCGACATGCTCGCGCAGCGGCGGACGGGGCGAACGGGGATTGTCTTGGCGGGTGGAAGCTGCGTTCACACGGGTTCCCGGAAGCGGAGGACGAAGCGCCCGCCTTGTGGTTGTGTTCTGCGGCGGGGGAGGGAGTCTAGCGCCAGTCGTGCGTCCGTGCACCCCGTTCGTCGCGGGAACGCGCGATGGCGGCGCCGATCAGCGGAAGTCGAAGGAAAACGCGACCACGTTGGCACTCGGTTCGCGGACCCGTATGGCCACCTGGGCGCTCTGCCCGGGCGCGATGGTCGTCGAGGCCGCGCCGTCCCGTGGCAGGTACTCGGCCGGACGCAGGGCGCGCGCCCCCAGGGTGCGCCCGTCGGCATCCTTCAGCGTTAGATAGTACCGGCCACGACTGCGCCCAGCGCGCATCGTTGCGGAAGGTCGCCTGCGCCAGCAGCACGCCCGGCGCGCCGGGCACCGGACGCACGTCGCGATCGAGCATCGCGAACGCCTGCGGTTCGCGCCACGGCGGCAGCGAGCAGCCCAATGCATTGCACAGCGAGGCCAGCACCGGCCGCCAGCCGGCATCGGCGGCCAATCGCGCGCGATCGGCCAGCAGCACCTGCAACACCAGCACCGCCGCCAGCACGATCAGCGAAGCCCATTGCCAGCGCGGCACGCGCGAAGGCTTGCGCGCATGCGCCTGTTAATGAGGAAACTGGGCGCGCGCGCTGCCGGCCGTGCCGGCGCGGCGGTTGCGGATGTCGCGACCGCCGGTGTCTCGATCGGCTCGGAGTCCGGCGGGATGATCGCCTCGGCCGGGGATGCGGAAATGGACTCGGCAGGTGCCCGGGAGATGGCTTTGGAGTGGAGCGTCGCCGCTTCGACTTCGGCGGCGGCGTCCTCCGATGGCATGTCGGCGGAGGCGGGCGATTCCACTTCGCCGGCTGCGATCACGTCGGATTCGGCCGAAGCGGTTTCGCTCGCGATCGCGTCGATTTCGCTGGCCGCCGCAGGCTCGGGGCCGTCGACGATTTCGTCGCGGCGCAGCAGGCGCGCCAGGCTGGGGCCGCCCCCGGCGGTGTCGCCCGCAGGCGCGACGGTGCGTCCGTCGTCGCGCGCGCCGATGTCGCCGAGCACGCCGCCACAACGCGGACAGTGCCCCGGGGCGTGCTGCCCGCGCGGGTCGGTGGCCACCAGATAGCGACAGTGCGGGCAGGCGATGAACATGCGGCCTATTCAAACATGCGGGCCGGGGCACGGCAAAGCCGGATGCACGAAGCCCGGTCGGCTCGCATGGTTCAATCGGCACCCCCCGACCGGACGACTGGCCCGCATGTTGACCCTCACCCGCGCCTCGGCGCAGCAGCGGCAGGCGGCCGGGCGGCTGCAGGATGACTTCCTGGTGGAAAGCGAACTGCGGCCCTGCCTGCGCGAAGGCGAACTGGCGCTGGAGGAAACGCCGGTCGCGGCGTACTTCAAACGCTACCCGCGCGACGTCGAATCCGAGGCGGCGCAACCGGTGCCCGATGGCGCGCAGGCGGATCCGGACGAGGACGCCGAGGCGTACATTGCCCATTGGCAGGGCGAACTGGCCGGCGTGACCGAACTGTCCGTGGCCTGGAACGGATACGCGCGGGTGGACAACCGTGGTGGTGGATGCGGCCTGGCGGCGACGCGGCATCGCGCGTGCGCTGCTGGAACAGGCGTTGCGCTGGTGCCGCGAGCGCGGCCTGGCGGGCGTGACGCTGGAAACCCAGAGCAACAACGTGCCCGCCTGCCGCCTGTACCAGCGTTGCGGATTCGTCCTGGGCGGTTTCGATCGCGAGTTCTATCGCGGACTGGATCCGCGGACGCGCGAGATCGCGCTGTTCTGGTATTGGCGTCCGGACTGAAGCGGATACGGCGCGCGTGTTTCCCGGGGAGCTTTCCCCGCCTGCGCGCGCTTTCCTCACGCGCGCCCTGGCCTCATCCGGCACGCGCCGGTGCGCGCGGTGGTGTGCTCAACCCGCCCGCGCTTTCAGGAACTGCTGCGCGGCCGCTTCCCAGTTCTGTCCGTCGAACGGGAACACCTTCAGCGCCGACAGATCCACCCCGTCCACGCAGCGCAGGTTCACCACCCACATGGCCGGTGCGATGCGCGGGTGGCTGAAGGGGCTGACGCCGCAGTGCCGGCAGAAATGATGCGCGGCGGTCATGGTGCCGAACCGGTAGGTGCCCAGTTCGGATTCGCCGGACAGCAGGCGGAAATGCGCGTCGTCGGTGCCATGCCAGAGCGCGCCCTTGCGGCGGCAGATCGAGCAGTTGCATTCGATGGCGATGCCCACGTCACCGTCGAACTCGAAAGTGACGCGCCCGCAATGACAGCTGCCCTGATGCGTTGCCATGCCGTTCTCTCCTGGGTGATGCCGGAATTTCCCGGTGGATGCCGGCTGCGAGGCGACAGAGGTCCGTATCGCCGGCCAGGCGCAGCCTAGGTCGGGAAATCGTCGCGGGCAAGGCGCGGCGCGGCAGCGCGGCGGGGAGGCGAGCGGATGTTGGCGGGATGCGGGGCTTAACGCTGCCGCTTGCGCGGACGCTTGCCGCCGCCGTCGCCGATCAGATCCAGCAGGCCGGTGCGCTGGCGCGGCGAGAGGCCATCGAAGCGTTCCAGCAGGCGGCGCTGCTGCTCGCTGAGATCCTTGCCGTAGCCGGCGCCGTCCTCGGCGATGTGCGGATTGGGTTTGTCGATGAAGGCCGGGCCGCGGCCGGTGGCGAGGAATTCGAACCCCATGCCGGTGCGGATCGCCAGGGCGATCATGTTCTCGACCGACGGACAGGTGCCGTCGACCATTTCCCACTGGGCGACCGCACTGCGGGTCAGGCTCAGTTCGACCGCGAGTTGTTCCTGGGTCAGACCGGCGTGTTCACGGGCATGGCGGACCCGCAGATACAGCTTGTTGCTCACGATGTCGGCATGGGAGGACGAAGGGGAAACCGATATAGCCGGTCCTCCATGCGAGTGAGGTCAGTAACACTGGCTCTGGTGGATTGTTAGCGATTCTAACATGGTGAAAATTATGCCACTCACATTAGCTGGCAACGAAAGATAGGCCGCTCACATTGAGCGGCGTACACCGTCGATCCGCATCCAGTCGTCCTCGCGTTCGGCGCGCAGCGATTCGAACCACGGCGAGTAACGTTCCAGCAGTTCCGCTTCCTGTCCGTGCAGGATGCCCGACAGTGCGATGCGCCCGCCGGGCGCGACGCGATCGGCCAGGGTTTCGGCCAGTGCGTCGAGCGCCGAGGCCAGGATGTTGGCGACCACGATCGGATAGCGCGCGGCCGGTTCGTCCTGCGGCAGGAACACCGACAGGTGACCGCCCACTTCGTTGCGCCCGGCGTTGTCGGTAGTTGCGATCAGCGCCTGTGGATCGTTGTCCACGCCCACCGCCGCCGCCGCGCCCAGCTTCAGCGCGGCCAGCGCGAGGATGCCCGAGCCGCAACCGAAATCCAGCACGGTGCGTCCGGCCAGCTCGCCGTCGCCGGCCAGGCCGTCCAGCCAGCGCAGGCACAGCGCGGTGGTGGGGTGGGTGCCGGAACCGAACGCCAGGCCTGGATCCAGCCGCACCACCGCGGCGTCGTCGGTGCGTGCTTCCTCGGGCAGCGCGTGGTTCCAGGGCACGATGAAGGTGCGCGCGCCGAACCGCATCGGCTTGAACTGGTCCAGCCAGGCGCGTTCCCAGTCCTCGTCCTCGACCGTGCGGAAGGCGGCGCCGGTCCAGTCCAGGCCCGGATCGAAGGATTCCAGCGCGGCCAGCAGGATCAGCGCGTCGGTGTCGGCGGGGAACAGCGCGGTCAGCACCAGCGAATGCCACAGCGGGGTCTCGCCGACGCCCGGCTCCAGGATGGCCTGCTCGTTGCCGGTGTCGGCGTCGGCGTCCAGCAGGGTCACCGACAGCGCGCCGACGTCCTCCAGGGCGTTCTCGTAACGCGGCTGTTCAGATTCCCGGCAGCGCAGGGTGAGTTCGAGATAGGGCATGGAAGGCGGGAAAAGGCGGATCGGGCGCGCATTGTCGCATGCGTCCGCGGGCGGCCCGGCCGCGTTGAAACCCCTTCCGGGGCCACGGATAATCGCGAGATGCCTCGCATGCTCCCCTGGACCCTCGTATGCGCCTGCGTGCTCGGCACGGCGGGCGCATGGTGGTGGGCGCAGGGTGCGCGGCAGGCCGCTTCGGCCGCCGCCTCGCCGGTGGCGGCGAACGTGGCCGCCGAATCCGCGCCGCCACCCGTGGCGCGGCCGGCACACCGGATCGCCGAGTCCTCGCCTACGTCGGTGGCATTCGACGGCCGGCGCGAATTCGAGACCTCGCCGGATCTGTTCGTCTATGCGCAGCAACTGGCCCTGCAGGCGCGCGTCGGCGATGCCGATGCGTGGTGGATGCTCAGCCGGGTGCACGATTACTGCGCCGGTTTCGCCAGCAATCCGGCCGGCTATGTGCGCGATACCCGCGCCATCGCCGCGCTGGATGTCGCCAACGCGGCGACCATGGCGGCGGCCCGCGAGCGGGTCAGCGCGCGCTGCGCCCGCTTCATGCCCGAGGACGGACTGTCCCCGCGCAGCGTCCGCGAAGCGCGGTTGCAGGCGGCCAAAGGCGGCAGCCTGGCGGCGGAAGCGGCGCTGCTGGCCGATGGCGAACCGTTGTCCGAGGAGCCCGGCTATCGCGGCGAACTGGTCGCGCGGGTGACCGCCTCCGGCGACCCGCAGGCGTTCCTGGCGCTGTCGCGGGCGATGGGCCTGACCGCCAGCGGCGCGGAGTCCGAACTGGGAGAGGTGTCGGGCACGTGGCTTTCGGAAGTGGCCTGGCAGATCGCCGCTTGCCGGCTGGGGCTGGACTGCGGCCCCGAGGGCAACCTGATGACCGCCTACTGTGCCCACGGCGGCATCTGCTCGCGGGATCCGTCGCTGGATTTCCCCGCTTCGTCCTGGACGCGGGGGTTCCGCGACAGGGTGTCGAGAATTTGAACGATATGGTCAATAGACTGCTCTCGCGCAGGAGAACGATCCAATGAACTCAACCCTGAATCGCAGGCGATTCTGGCCAAGACCCCACATCTGGCTGTGGATGCTGGTGTTCGTCACATACGCCGCCGCCGCCGCGACGGTGGTGATCAATGCCATGGACGCGCCCTACCGGGGCCTCCAGCGCACGCCCGCCGGCGTGCAGGCCTCGCAGGAAGAACGCGCGATGGGCGCGGCGCAGATGGTCGCGCTGTACCGCGCGCGCAGCGGCGCGCCGTTCTCGGCGCTGCCCGCCGGCACGACCCTGGAAGTCACCTGGCCCGACGGCTCCAGCGAAACCCTGCGCATCGTCGATCCGCTGTCGCCAACCGGCGTGGTGCCGGTGAAGGGCACCCAGAAGCGCGCCGACTGAGCGCCTTCGCATCGGCACAGGAAACGGCGCCTCATACGGGCGTCCGTTTTTTTTGTACGCAGGCACGGGCTATCCTTCCCGTCCTGCTGATCCAAGGGAAGTGGAACGTTGTCTGTCAGACATGGATGCGGGCGCCGCGCATGGCTCGCCCTGATATGCGGACTCTGGATGGGTTTCGCACCGGCGCAGGCCGCTGAAACCGTTCCTTCATCCGATGCGTCGCGGCAGCGCTGGCTGCGCTTCTTCGGCGACGACGCGCACGCTATCGACCGCCAGCGCCTGCGCGTGCGGCCGGACGGATTGCTCGAATCGGCCACCCGCTATCCGCGCACTTCCCGCGAGGGCTGGAGCGCGCAGCAGGACGCGCAGGGCCATTACGAATATCTGGAACGCCTGATCGACTGTCGCACCGGCCTGTACGTGAACACCGCGCTGGTGCTGCTGGACGAACAGGGCCGGACCATCGGGCGGCAGGAACGCGGCCTGGACGACCAGCTGGAACAGATCGCGCTGCGCCAGGACGAGGTGCGCGCGCATCGCTGGCCCGCCGACAGCGAGATCTGGCTGGCCTGCGTGGCTGCCGCCGCGCCGCAGCTCGTGCAGGGCGACACGATGCCGGAAGCGGATGCGCCGGTGTTCGACTTCGCGCTGATTGGCGATGCGCCACCGGCGGACACGCGCGGTGTGTTCCAGGCCCTGCGCGGGCAGTACGACGCCTGGCAGGCGCGCACCGTCCCCGAACCGTCCGCGCCATCCGCGGTGACGGCGCAAGCCGCGCCGCGCGCCGGCGAACGCTGGCTGGCCATCGGTACCCTCGACGACGTGCGCGATTTCGATCTGGACTCGCTGCGCCACGATGGCGATGACGTGATCGAAGTGACCGCGCGGATGAACCGGGTGGACCGCTGGCCGGCCGGTGTGCCGGAGTCGGCCAAGGTCGAGCAGACCTTGGCGATCGATTGCCGCAACGGCCTGACGGTACCGCTGCGCCAGCGCTTTCTCGACAACGAAAGCGGCGCCGTGCGGCTGGAGCGATCCGCGCCGGTGTTCGCCACCCTGGAGCAGCTGGCGCGGGCCGCGAGCTGGAACGCCGGCGGCTGGCGGGAATGGCTGGGGCCGGAAGCCGACGACGACACCGGAAAAACTGTGCCGACTGGCGGCGCGGAGTTGCGGCGCGCCGGCCGCCGATGGCGGGTTCGAACTGGATCCGGGGCGTCTGGGGAATCAGCCCGGCGCGCCACTGTTGCTGGCCGCGCGGGCGATCTGGCGGCAACACCGCGCCACGTTCGTGCCCGCCTGCCTGATTGGAGATCTTTATCTTCGCTTGTTCGTCCTATCCCTGCTGGCGCTGTCGTGCGCCGCGCCGTCCTTCGCGTCGGCGGCCACGCCGGCCGTCGCATCGGCTGACGCACTCGAAGTCTTCATCCTCGAAAACACCCTGATCCATTGGCGCGCGCAGGGACTGCGCGATGCCCGGGGCCAGGTGGTGGTGCCGGCCGATACGGTCGAACTGAGCCCTTTGCCGGGCGGCGGCTGGCTGAGCCGCGCCGGCCTGGGCGGCGAACTGCTGGATGCGCGCGGGCAGCGCGTGGCCGGTCCGTTCGTCTACGTGGAGCAGGTGGATCCGGCGCTGGACGTGGTGCTGATCGGCACCGAGGGATCGCCATTGCTCGGCGGCAAGGGCGGGCTGGTGCGCAGCGATGGCAAGGTGGTGGCCGAACCGGTGCACCTCAGGCTCGACTACCTGGCAGGCACCGGCATGTTCGCCTTCCAGCGCGCCCGCCGCACCGGCGTGATGGATGCGCAGGGCCGGGTGGTGCTGGAACCGATCTACGACAGCGTCACCGCACTGCCGCCGCTGCTGCTGGCCAGCAAGCAGGAACAGGTCGCGGTGTTCGATCGCAACGGCAAGGATCTCACCGGGTTCCAGCGCGGTCTTGTCTACCAGGAAATCAAGGGCACGCCGCTGATCCGCGAATGCCGCGAACCGGTGTCGGAGAACGACGACGCGCTGCCGCGCTGCCGCGTGCTGGATGCCGCGCTGCGGCCGGCGATTGCCGGCGAGTTCAGCGAAATCGAATTCCTGCCCGGCGTGCGGCGCTGGGTGGCGGTGCCCTGGCGCAAGTCCGTGCCGGAGGGTCTGGAGACGTCTTCCGAGTCCAGCAACCGCACCCTGCTGTTGCTGGACGAGAAGGGCCAGCGCAAGGCGGAATTGCGGGCGCAGTCCATCACCGAGAGCGAAGGGCGCCTGCTGATCACGGTGGCGGGACCGGAAGGCAGCTACAAGCGCCGCACCGGCCTGGCCGATGCCGACGGACGTTGGCTGTTCAAGCCCGACTACGACCAGATCGAACCGATGGCGATTGCCTTCGGCGAACGGCGCGACATGAGCGAGCCGGTTTCGCGCCGGTTCCGCGTCCTGCACTGGGGCGAGGGCGGTGGTTACGGCACCGGCGTCATCGACGCCGACGGCCGTCTGCTGATGCCGCTGTCGGACGTGCAGATCCTGGAGCATTACCCGAGCCTGGATATCTATGTCGCCAAGCAGGGCGACAAGGTCGGCGTGATCGACGCGAAAGGCCAATGGCGCATTCCCGCCCGCCACCAGCAGACCGCGCCCAACAGCACGCTGCCCGCGCCGTACCTCCTGTTCGCGGACTACAGCTACGCCAGCGAGGACGATGACGAGAATCGCTACACCCTCTACGACCTGCGCAGCGGCCAGCCGGTGTTCAAGGCGCAGTACGACTACCTGAGCCTGGAGGACAGCTGGTGGCCACTGGGACTGCGCGCGCCATGGCCGGAGTACGTGATCGTCGGCGCCAGCAAGGACGGCAGGCGCGGCGTGATCGATCTGGACGAGCAGGTCGTGGTGCCGTTCCAGTACCACAACATCGACTCGCCGGATCGCCGCGGCCAGGTGAACGTCTACCGCGACGAGGACGATATGCGCGGCCAGCCCAGGGACGGCCTGCCGGCGGCGAAGGTGGCAAGCCTGCGCGAACAGGTCTCGCGCGAGATCCGCGCGCAGCAGGCACCGCTGGCCAGCGCGCATGCGCCGTATGCCGGCCGCTACGTGCCGGTGATCTACACCGACGCGGCGCAGGTCTCCGCCGCCGCCGGCAAGGGCGCGTTGTCGCGGCCGGTGGCGCCGATGATCCTGGCGGACTCCGAAACCGCGATCCTGGATCTGGACATGATCACCGACCGCAAGCGTCCGCCGCTGGAGTATCTGGAGTACTACTGCGCGCGCGAGGACGGCTTCGACATCCTGATGCCCGGCGCCGGCGCGTCCGAAGACGCCTGCGCGGATCCCGAGGCCCCGCGTCTGGTCCTGCGCCCCGCCGCCAACGACGAATGGGAATGCGGCACCTGCGCCGGATTCGGCCTGCCCCCGCGCTGGCGCCGCACCGACCCGGCCCCGAACCCCACGCTGCCCTGATCGAACCTACGATTCCAGAATCCGCCTGTTCTTCTCTTTTCTTCTCTTCTAGGAACGACGTCAGTCGCGACCCTTTCGTTCCAACCAGGCCCCACCATCACGCGCCTCCCATGAAACCCGGTCGCGACTGACGTCGCTCCCACGTGGAATTCACGGATGCGCTGGAGTGCGCGCTGACGCTCTTTGTAGGAGCGACGTCAGTCGCGACCGGATATCACCTGGCCCGCAAACCCACGACCCCCTCACGAAGCGGCCCGGAACGTTTCCGCTCCGGGCCGGGTTTCTTCGCGACTCACGTCGCTTCCACGGGGAAGCGGGAAGCGGGAAGCGGGTTCGATCACACCAGCGCGATCGACTTGTTCTTGCGTTCGGCCAGGCGCTTTTCCAGGTAGTGGATGTTCTGGCCACCGGCCTGGAAGCCCTGGTCGCGCATGATCCGCTGTTGCAACGGGATGTTGGTCTTGATGCCGTCGACCACCATCTCGCTCAGCGCCACCCGCATGCGGGCGATGGCGGTTTCGCGATCCGGACCGTGCACGATCAGCTTGCCGATCATCGAGTCGTAGTTCGGCGGCACGCGGTAACCCTCGTAGATGTGGGTGTCCACGCGCACGCCGGGACCGCCCGGCGGATGGAAGTGCTGGATCAGGCCCGGGTTGGGCATGAAGGTTTCCGGATCCTCGGCGTTGATGCGGCACTCGATGGCGTGGCCGCGCAGGACGATGTCCTCCTGCTTGATGGTCAGCTTGCGGCCGGCGGCGATGCGCAGCTGTTCGCAGACCAGATCGATGCCGGTGATGCGCTCGGTCACCGGATGCTCCACCTGGATGCGGGTGTTCATCTCGATGAAGTAGAAGCGGCCGTTCTCGTACAGGAACTCGAAGGTGCCGGCGCCGCGATAGCCGATGCGCAGGCAGGCTTCCACGCAGACCTTGCCGATTTCGGCGCGCTGCTCGTCGGTGATGCCGGGCGCGGGCGCTTCCTCCACCACCTTCTGGTGGCGGCGCTGCATCGAGCAGTCGCGCTCGCCCAGATGGATGGCGTTGCCCTGGCCGTCGGCCAGCACCTGGATTTCCACGTGGCGCGGATTCTCCAGGAACTTCTCCATGTACACCTGATCGTTGCCGAACGCCGCCTTGGCCTCGGACTTGGTGGTGGCGATGGCATTGCTCAGCGCGGCCTCGGCGTGCACCACGCGCATGCCGCGCCCGCCGCCGCCGCCGGCCGCCTTGATGATCACCGGATAGCCGATCTCGCGCGCCACCTTGGTGTTGGCGACGATGTCGTCACCCAGCGGACCGCCCGAACCGGGCACGCACGGCACGCCGGCGGCCTTCATCGCGCGGATGGCTTCCACCTTGTCGCCCATCAGGCGGATGGTGTCCGCCTTGGGACCAATGAAGATGAAGCCGGACTGCTCCACCCGTTCGGCGAAGTCGGCGTTCTCCGACAGGAAGCCGTAGCCGGGATGGATGGCCTGGGCGTCGGTGACCTCGGCCGCGGCGATGATCGCCGGGATGTTGAGGTAGCTCTCCGACGACGGCGCCGGACCGATGCAGACCGACTCGTCGGCCATGGCCACGTGCTTGAGGTTGCGGTCGACCGTGGAATGCACGGCCACCGTGCGGATGCCCAGGGTGTGGCACGCGCGCAGGATGCGCAGCGCGATTTCACCCCGGTTGGCGATGACGACTTTATCGAGCATGGGAAGGCCGGGAATGGGGAATGGAGAATGGGGAATCGTAAAAGGCGGTGCGGTTCATGCGGGCTCCACCTGTGGTTTGCCGATGACGTTCATGAGGGCGGTGAGCTTGGCGAATATCCGGTCGATGAGTGCTTCCAGTTCCGGCGACGCACCGACAAATCCCAGGCGGACGGCGATTTGCTGTTGCGTATCCAGTTCCGACAACGAACCTCGTGCGATGGAAAGAAACCTCAGATATTCGGCCGTCGAACGGCGGGCGGCACCCTCGGCGATGTTGGAAGGAATGCTGACGGCCGAACGCCGGAGCTGCGCGGTCAGGCCGAAGCGTTCCGAATCGGGAAAGTGGGCAGACAACTGGTAGGTCATTTCCACCAGAGCCATCGAGTCCCGCCATACTTCCAGCCGCTCGTGCGGCCGCTTGGGCGATTCCCGATTCTCCATTCCCGATTCCCGTCGATCAGCCGATCACGAACAACGGCTGATCGAATTCCACCGGCTGGCCGTTCTCGGCCAGGATGGCCTGGATGGTGCCGGAGACGTCGGCTTCGATCGGGTTGAACATCTTCATCGCCTCGATGATCGCCAGGGTCTCGCCGGCCTTGACGGTCTGGCCGACGCTGACGAACGCCGGCTTGTCCGGCGAGGGCGAGGCATAGAAGGTGCCGACCATCGGCGCGCGCATCACGTGGCCTTCTGGCAGGTTGCCGCCGGCCTTGGCGGCGCCGCCAGTGGAGGCCTCGGTGGGCGAGCTCATCGGCATCGGCGCGGCCGGGCGGGCCTCGACCGGGGCGTACACCGGCGCCGGCGCGGCGGCGACCAGGCCGCCCTTGGGCACGCGCGCCAGGCGCACGGATTCCTCGCCTTCCTTGATTTCGATTTCGGCGAGGTTCGACTCTTCCAGCAGGTCGATCAGTTTCTTGATTTTGCGGAGATCCATAGGGGCCTCTTGGTTGAACGGAGTTCCCGGCGCGGGGAACAAAAAAGAAAGGGAACGGAAAGCTCAGCCGGACAGCCGCGCCAGCGCGGCGTCCATCGCATAGCGGTAACTGTCGGCGCCGAAGCCGCAGACCACCCCGACCGCCAGATCGCTGAAATAGCTGTGGTGGCGGAAGGGTTCGCGGCGATGCGGGTTGGACAGGTGGATTTCGATGAAGGGCAGGGCCACCGCCGCCAGTGCGTCTCGCAGGGCGACCGAGGTGTGGGTGAAGGCGGCCGGGTTGATCAGGATGAAGGCGGTACCATCGGTGCGGGCCGCCTGGACCCGGTCCACCAGCAGGTGCTCGGCGTTGGAC
>OFCY01000089.1_pt1 | contig 16085 bp, 16 predicted proteins | sample 1520981 | NCBI WGS metagenome assembly OFCY01 (sample SAMEA2532533, study PRJEB24079) | metagenome
GCTTGGCTCTTGGCGGTGAACCCAACTCGCCGCCCCCTCGCCACTGCGATCAACCACCTGACATCCCCGACGCCCGCAATCGCGGCGCCGCAGCCAGATCCCGCACGAAGTCCCCGGCAGACCTGTTTTCAGTGAACCGTGGCGTTCGCGCCCTGATGCGCGCGCGAGGAACGTTGCGCGTTCCGCATCGCATCCTGTCTTGCCAGCCAGTCCAGCACCCTGCCCCAGTTCCTTGCGCCGGGCATCCTGTCGCAGATACCCCCCGTTCGACTCCGGAATCAACGCCCGCATTCAGAAACAGTAGGACGATTTCCTGATCCTGCGCCACGCTGATGATGGACGGCGCACGCGCTCCCCTGTCGTTGGGATCCAGACCCTGATCGAGCAGGTAGCGGACAAAAGCGAAATCAGTCGCGCGAGCCGCCGTGTGCAGGAGGGTACTGCCATCCAGCGCATGGGCATGCAGGTCATTTCCCTTGCTTGCCAGCCATTGGGCAATTTCCTTGCCTTGCCAATCCTCGTCCCGTCGCGATTCCATTGGTCGCAATCGCAGGACGACGGGCATCGTTCGCGCTTCGCTGTCCGGCCTGCCGATCACCTTGTCGCGATACTGCAACGATGGCTTCAAGGAAGGATATTTCTCCCACAGGGACTGCACTGCGGACAACCGTCCTCCTTCAATCGCCGCCAAGAACGCCCTGTCCAGTTTGGCCCGGTCCGGGCGGCCTCCGGTCAGAAGAACCCCCACGCTCCATCAACATGTCCGCCAACCGGTACCTGCGATGGGAAAGCGCCAACTCAAGGAGCCCCAGTTCATTGAAATCGTATCCAGGCCAAAACTGAGCGCGCTGCGTCTGATTCCGCAACGGCGCTCCCAGTTCGACCAGTCGTTGTAGCGCACGCTCGTCCGCGCTGACATCCACGACCCCTTGGAACAGCAGGTCAGCGACCGCCTGCGATGTGAAATCGAACCCATCGCGCTCGAGATTTTCCACCAGAAACGGGGTCAACTTCCTCATCTCCTTCGCGCGCGATATTCGGTCCACTTCATCCTCGATTTCGGTTACCGCGCGTGGCATCCCCACCCACTCCCCCATGAGATTGTGTATCGTCTTTTTCGTCGCTCCCATCTCCAAATCAAGGCGGTACGCACTGGCATCGGAAGCGTCTCCGTCATAGTCGGATTCCATGGACCAGATATCGGCATTCCTGACCTTTTCCACCAAGGCCCGCACGTCCTCGACCGGAATCCGGTACTCATAGCGCCCACGCAGCACGACCCGGCCATCTTCCTCATAGGTAACCCGGCCGTCCCCGCGAATTTCGACCTTGTAGACGTCGCAGGCGAATCCACAGCTTCCTCTGGACAACGAGATCTTCACCTTGTCCAACGGCACGTCAGGCAATGGACGGTGCTCCGCCGGCATCCGCTCCTCATACAAATCTTCGTCCACGACAGCGAGCGCGGGCATGCCATCACGCAGAAAAGCTCGGTATTGCCAGGTCGGCAACTGTCGTATCGCATCCTCGCGCTGGGCATCGAGAATGGGTGGGCCATCGGTGCCCGGCACCAGGTCATAGCATTGAACCCGGCCGGATTCATTCACAAGCAAACGGAGTGGGAAGCTCCCCCATCGCGAGGGTTTCTGACCCGCGGGATATCGGATCGTCGGCAAGGTGAAGTTCCGATGTGCCTCGATTTCCTGCCTGGACGGTGTTGCCCCCATCAGTTCTCCTGGTCGGCAGGAGCGAGGTGGAGGCGATGCCGTTGTCGGTCCTGAAGCTTCTCCGTCGCCTTGTCTCGTGCATCCTGAAATCAGCAGAAATCCAAGCATGGCGGTACCTGATAGTGCTTTCATGTTCATTCCCTGAAGATATCGATGGATATGAAGAATGCTCGTTCGCCATCGTCCAATCGGTGGCGTGTGCGGCTTTCGCCCGTGGGGGCGCGGCCGTCCATCATTCCAACCGGCGACAGGGCGGCTGCGAAACATCCCTGGTCCACTCAACGCCCGGCATGGCCACCCGGGGTTAACGGCCTTCGAAAGCATCTCCGTCCCTACCAGGTGCTTCCCGTATATGCACAGGGAGTGCCGTCATCCCGGTATTCATGCTCCCCGTTTGCCCTGGACTTCCTGCGAAGGCGCGACTCATCCCTGCCTGCAACCGCGGAAAGACTTGTCAGTGACGCGTCCAGCTATAGACGAGTTCGTGTTCCTGATCCCACATCACCCAGCGTCGGCCCGGACAGGTGTGGATTTCACCGGTTCGTTCACTCACCCGTTGCCAGGCATCCCTGGCGAATCGCGGGAATCGCTGCATGACCCGTGCGGATGACAGTTCGGGAGACGCTTGGCTCGTGCATTCGTCCGGATTCTCCCAGTGGCCGGACCTGACGCGAAACACCAGCCATGACTCGTTGGTGTCGCTATCGTGGGTCTCCCGGATATCAAATGCATCCTCGGGGATCCACTCAGGAAACCAGCCCGCCTGGAAGGCATCGTGGGAAGCGATCTCGGCCCGATCCTGATACCGCGCCTCCGTCACTTCGCACCCGGACAGCGCACCGACCGCGACGACCATCAACAAGCAATGACGCAGATACATTCGGTCCCCCCTGGTGATTCCGTTCCAAACATCTGTAAGAAGGTCCGGTGTTCTACCAACCCGCACGCGGGTTCCGTGTCACCAACCAACGGCCCATTACGACAAGAATGAGTCCGGCGAACAGAAGACCCATATCTCTGTCCATGAGGGAGGAACACCGAAGGGGTCGGCGTCATCCGCTTGCTTGATGCCTGGGTCGATGATGCCCAGCAGCCCACCGAACATCATCAAGCCGCCGATAAGCACGACGACATGCCCCATTACCCGGCACGGGAAATTCAGCGGTCGGCTCATGCGCCCTCCCCCGGGGCGTCCAGGTCCCGTGCCTATCTTAAGCAAATTCCCCTCGGTCCCCCTTTTCGCTTTCAACAGCCGGATGGCTGATCAAGGCGGAGGCAAAAGCGAGCTCGCGCCTTCGACAGGGGCATCCAGGAAGCAGCCCACATAGCCCCCTTTTACAAAAGGGGGCGGGCGCCTGCGCAGCAGGCGACGGGGGATTTGCTCTTGGCGATGCCGCGTTGGGAAAAGTTTAAGCCAATCGCCAAGACCAGTAACAACTCGAATTGGGCCGGAGATGGAGCAGGAAGACACCGGCCACCAGCGGAAACCGCAGCGCGATGCCTGCCGGCGCGGTGCGCCAATGACCCGACATCCCGGGATGTCGGATCGAGGCACCTTGCGCAGGGGTGCCGGGTGTTGGCGGATGCCGGTTGGCTCAGTGCTTGGTGTCAGGGTTCGGTGGCGACATCCACGCCATTTTGTCGAGGACGTGCTGGGCTTGCGTGGCGAAGGCGTCGAAGCTGGCATGCCATGCCTTGATGGGGATATGCGGATCCTTGCCTTCTTCCACGGCCAGGCAGGCCAGGCTCAGGTGGCTCATCAGGCGAAGCTGGCCTTGCAGGGAACACAGGCGCATATAGCCTTCATCGGTCAGCAGGTAGCCGGAGCGACGATCGGGGGGAGTTGGGTCTTGCTCATGCGGTACTCCTTTTCCGTGTGAAAACCCGCCTGCGAAATGCAGACGGGTGTCGGGAGGTTAGGAAAGCCGCGTAGTGTCGGCGGGCGTATTCCCTCTTGCGAGGTCTTGTATTAGCCGCCCTCCCGACGTGGAACTGCCGAACGTCGGAAGTACCGATGATGCTGGTACGAAAGAGCCATCCACGTTTCCGCGATGGCCTCGCACTACGCTGGAGTTCCTACACTCCGGGAACGGAGTCTGCTGAGTGTGGCGCGTCGATTCAATAGATCAGGATTCAATGTTAGTCGTTGAACTCGCACGTCGTCTGCGGCGATAACTTCATGCATGGCATCCTTCGTGATGCATCTTCCGATAGTGTCCACCTCGCTGTACGCCCGCTCTTTCCCGCGGTGCTGCCGTTCTCCCTACGCACATTGAAAACATCGACCGCGCCAGAGGCACTTTCCGGACAAACGAGGGCCACTGTCCGGCAGGCTTCATGGGAAGATTCCCGTCATGACCCAGCCCGACCCACATGCCGATCCCCGCTGGCAGCGCACCCACCAGGATTTGCTGGCCGCGCTCCTTTCACTGATGCTCGGCCGGCGCTATCACGACATCCGGATTGCCGACGTGCTGGCGCGTTCCGGAGTCAGCCGTTCGACCTTCTACGAGCATTTTCGCAACAAGGACGAACTGCTGTCGGCGAGTCTGGAGGAACCTTTCCGGATCCTGGCCGGTTTGATCACGGACGACACCGACGTCACACGTGTCCGCATGATGCTGGAGCATTTCTGGACCAATCGCGCGTTGGCCCACAGCCTGTTCCAGGGGCCGGCGCTGCGGGTCGTCCGCGGCGCGTTGGTCACGCAAGTGGAAGCGGCACTCGACCGGAAGGTGTTTCGACTGCGCATCCCGGCACGGCTGGCCGCGCATTCGCTGGCCGACGGCATGTTCTCACCCATTACGGCCTGGTTGCTGGGCGAATCCCAATGTGGCGCCCACGAGCTGGCGATTGCGCTGCAACTGGCCACGACCGCAGCGGTGCGGGCATTACGGACAGATCCTCTTCCATCCGGCAACACGGAGTAGACCCATGAAGATGCAACGCCTGATTCCCATGCTGCCGGTCCGCAATATGCCGGCCAGCGTGGAGTTCTACGGGAAACTCGGCTTCGCTGTGGAAAACCGCAACGACGAATGGCGCTGGGCCATGCTGGCCTTCGACGAATGCCGACTGATGGTGGACGAGTCCATCAACATGCCGCCGGACGCGCCGCGCACGTCGGTGATCTACCTCTATCCCGACGATATCTTTGCCTACCACCGCGAAGTACGCCGGCACGGCGTGGCCGTGCCTTCGATCAGCCATCCGTTCTATGGCATGAGCGAGTTCCGGATTGAGGATCCGGATGGCAACCGGTTGTGGATTGGGCAGAAGGGCTGAGGGTGGGTTGGCTGGTTGTCTTGTGCCGCCTGACGTGCGCCAGAAGCCAAATCCCCCTCGGTCCCCCTTTTTCAAAGGGGGAGGCAAAACACCAGAATTTTGATGGTTTTGGGAAACAGACAAGGGCCGCTTTCGCGGCCCTTGTTGTGATCATTCCACCGTGACCGATTTCGCCAGGTTTCTCGGCTTGTCCACATCCGTCCCTCGCGCCAGCGCGGTGTGGTACGCCAGCAGCTGGACGGGGATGGTGTGCACCACCGGGCTGAGCACGCCGGTGTGGCGTGGGGTGCGGATGACGTGCACGCCTTCGGATTCGGTGAAGTTGCTGTCCTGATCGGCGAACACGAACAGTTCGCCGCCGCGCGCGCGGACTTCCTGCATGTTGGATTTGACCTTCTCCAGCAGGGTGTCGTTGGGGGCGATGACGACGACCGGCATGTCGGCATCGACCAGCGCCAGCGGGCCGTGCTTGAGTTCGCCGGCCGGATACGCCTCGGCGTGGATGTAGGAGATTTCCTTGAGCTTGAGCGCGCCTTCCAGGGCGATGGGGTAATGCAGGCCGCGGCCGAGGAACAGCGCGTCGGACTTGGGCGCGAAGCGTTCGGCCCAAGCGGCGATCTGCGGTTCCAGGTTGAGCGCGTGCTGCACGCTGCCGGGCAGGTGGCGCAGCTGCTCCAGATAGTCGGCTTCCTGCTCCGGGGTGACCTTGCCGTGCAGCTTGCCCAGCACCACGGTGAGCTGGAACAGCGCGGCCAGCTGGGTGGTGAAGGCTTTGGTGGACGCCACGCCGATTTCCGCGCCGGCGCGGGTGTAGCAGACCAGTTCGCTGGCGCGCGGGATGGCGCTCTCGGGCACGTTGCAGATGGACAGGCTGTGCTGGTGGCCGAGCGACTTGGCGTACTTCAGCGCTTCCATCGTGTCCAGCGTTTCGCCGGACTGGGAGATGGTGACGATGAGGTGCTTCGGATTGGCGTAGGCGGCGCGGTAGCGGTACTCGCTGGCGATTTCCACGCTGCACGGCAGGCCGGCGATGGACTCGATCCAGTAGCGCGCGGTCATGCCGGCGTAGTAGCTGGTGCCGCAGGCGAGGATCTGCACGCCCTCGATGTCTTTCAGTACCGCTTCGGCGTTGGCACCGAACAGGGTGGGCAGGAAGCCGCCGTCGATGACCGCCTCGATGGTGTCGGCGATGGCGCGCGGCTGCTCGTGGATTTCCTTCTGCATGAAGTGGCGGTACGGGCCCAGTTCCAGCGAGGCCAGCGACACGTCGGAGACGTGCACGTCGCGCTCGACCGGCTGGTCGTTGCCGTCGAACACGCGCACGGCCTGGCGGGTGACTTCGGCGGTGTCGCCTTCTTCCAGGAAGATCACCCGGCGGGTGGCCTGGATGATGGCAGACACATCCGAGGCGATGAAGTTCTCGCCTTCGCCCAGGCCGATCAGCAGCGGGCAGCCCATGCGGGCGCAGACCATGCGCTCGGGTTCCTTGCGGCTGACAACGGCCAGCGCGTAGGCGCCGGTGAGTTCCTTGACCGTGCGCTGCAGGGCGGTGAGCAGGTCGTCGCCCCCCTTGAGGTGATGGTGCATCAGGTGGGCGATGACTTCGGTGTCGGTCTGCGACTCGAATTCGTAGCCCAGCGCGCGCAGCTTTTCGCGCTGTTCCTCGTGGTTCTCGATGATGCCGTTGTGCACCAGCGCCAAGCGTGGCTGATGTGCGGGTGGGCGTTGGCCTCGGTGACGCCGCCATGGGTGGCCCAGCGGGTGTGGCCGATGCCCAGGCTGGCGTTGAAGCCCTCGGCGGCGGCGGCGTTCTCCATCTCCGACACCCGGCCGGTGCGGCGCACCCGGCGCACGTCCTTCTGCTCGACCACGGCGATGCCGGCGGAGTCATAGCCGCGGTATTCCAGCCGCTTCAGTCCTTCGATAAGTACCGGTACCACGTCGCGATCGGCGATCGCTCCCACAATCCCGCACATAGCGTTTTGTCCACCTGAGTCAAAGCGAGTCCCGATTGTAATGGGGGTGGACAGAACGGACAGTGTCCGCGCCGGTGTCCGCGGACACCCGGACACCGCTCCGACGCCCATCTCCCCCTTTCAAATCAAACAGTTGCGATTGGCACGCATTCTGCTTTGACGGGGCGTCTTCCCAATAAACGCATGCCATCGATGATTCGGGACACCTCCGCGCAAGATCGCCCCCTGAGTGCCGGCCCCACCGCCACCGCCGCCGCGCCCTGGAAGCGCTGGTTGCTGCCGGCCGCCGGTGGCCTGGCCCTGCTGCTGGTCATCGGCTTCGCCGTGCGCGGCTGGGTGGGCGGCAGCCGCTCGTTCGATGGCGCGCGGGTGTGCATCGCCGAGGTCAAGCGCGGCGATCTGGTGCGCGACATCTCCGCCGACGGCCGCCTCATCGCCTCCAACAGCCCCACCCTGTACGCCATCGCCGGCGGCGTGGTGACCCTGAAGGTGGTGGCCGGCGACAAGGTGACCAAGGGCCAGGTGCTGGCCGAAATCGACAGCCCGGAACTGCGCAGCAAGCTGGCGCAGGAACAGGCGGCGCTGGCCGGCCTGGAGGCCGAGGCCAGCCGCGCCACCCTGGACGCGGCGGTGACCCGCGCCAACGCGCAGAAGGCGCTGGACCAGGCCGACATCGATCGCCAGGCCGCCCAGCGCGATCTGGAACGCTACGAGCGCGGCTTCAACGGCGGCGCGGTGCCGCAGATCGACGTGGCCAAGGCCAAGGACGATCTGCGCAAGACCGAAATCGCGATGGACCACGCGCGCAAGGACGTGAACCTGCAGGGCCAGGGCGCCAGCCTGGACGCGCGCAACAAGCAGCTGATGGCCGAACGCCAGCGTTCCATCGTGGCCGAGGTGCAGCGCCAGGTCGACGCGCTGACCCTGCGTTCGCCGTTCGATGGCCAGGTCGGCCAGGTGCAGGCGGTGCAGCGCTCCAACGTGGCGATCAACGCGCCGGTGATGAGCGTGGTGGATCTGTCCAAGTTCGAAGTGGAGATCAAGGTGCCGGAGAGCTTCGCCCGCGATCTGGCGATCGGCATGCCGGCCCAGCTGACCAGCAACGGCCAGCCGTATCCGGGCGAGATCTCGGCGGTGTCGCCGGAAGTGGTGAACGGCGAGGTCAATGCGCGCATCCGCTTCAGCGACAAGCAGCCGCCGGGCCTGCGCCAGAGCCAGCGCCTGAGCGCGCGCATCCTGATGGATACCCGCCGCAACGTGCTGATGGTCGAGCGCGGTCCGTTCGTCGAACAGTCCGGCGGCCGCTACGCCTACGTGATGGACGGCGACTCGGCGGTGCGCCGCCCGGTGCAGATCGGCGTGAGCAGCCTGAGCGCGGTGGAGATCATCAGCGGCCTGCAGCCGGGCGACAAGGTCGTGGTGTCCGGCAGCGATCAGTTCGGCGATGCCGAGCGGGTCTCGATCAACTGATTCCTGGATTCACCGTCTTCCCGTTTTCGTACCCGCCATTCCGTATTTCCCGTATTTCCCGTATTCCCAGACTTCCATGCTACGCACACACCAGAAGGACTTCGCCATGCTCGAGATGCGTTCGGTTTCCAAGGTCTACCGCACTTCCCAGGTGGAGACGCACGCGCTGCGCTCCCTCGACCTGCACGTCCGCGAGGGCGAGTTCGTCGCGGTGACCGGGCCGTCGGGCTCGGGCAAGACCACCTTCCTCAACATCGCCGGCCTGCTGGAGACCTTCACCGGCGGCCAGTACACCCTGGACGGGCAGGACGTGAGCGGGCTGTCGGATGACGCGCGCAGCAAGCTGCGCAACCAGAAGATCGGCTTCATCTTCCAGAGCTTCAACCTGATTCCCGACCTGAACCTGTTCGACAACGTCGATGTGCCATTGCGCTACCGCGGCATGAGCGCCTCCGAGCGCAAGCAGCGCATCGAGGACGCGCTGACCCGCGTCGGCCTGGGCTCGCGCATGAAGCACTACCCGTCCGAGCTGTCCGGCGGCCAGCAGCAGCGCGCGGCGATCGCGCGCGCCCTGGCCGGCACGCCCAAGCTGCTGCTGGCCGACGAACCGACCGGCAACCTGGACTCGCAGATGGCGCGCGGCGTGATGGAGCTGCTGGAGGAGATCAACAGCCAGGGCACCACCATCATCATGGTGACCCACGATCCGGAACTGGCCGCGCGCGCGCAACGCAACGTGCACATCGTCGATGGTGCGGCCACCGACCTGACCACCGAGCCACGCCTGATTTCCACGGTGGGCCTGGACGTCAATCTCGCTCCCGCCCAGGCCTGAGGAACTGACCATGTTCGGTTACTACTTCCAGCTCGCCCTGCGCAGCTTCAGGCGCAACAAGGTGCTGACCGCGCTGATGGTGCTGGCCATCGCGCTGGGCATCGGCGCCAGCATGACCACCCTCACCGTGTTCTACATCCTGTCCGGCGATCCGATGCCGGGCCGCAGCCACACCCTGTTCTACGTGCAGATGGATCCGCAAAGCATGGACGGCTACGTCGCGGGCGAGGAGCCGGAGGAACAGGTCACCCGTTTCGACGCCGAGGCGCTGTTGCGCGAGAAGAAGGGCGACCGCCAGGCGCTGATGACCGGCGGTGGCATCAGCATCGAGCCGGACAAGCAGGGCCTGTCGCCGTTCGTGGTGGACGCGCGCTACAGCTCGGCGGAATTCTTCGCGATGTTCGACGCCCCGTTCGCCCATGGCAATGGCTGGACCGCCAGCGATGACGATGCCCGGGCCCGGGTCGCGGTGATTTCCAAGAAACTCAACGACAAGCTGTTCGACGGCGGCAACAGCGTGGGCAAGTCGATCCGCATCGATCAGAACGATTTCCGCGTGATCGGCGTCCTGGACGAATGGCGCCCACCCCGCGCTTCTACGATCTGAACAGTGATCGCTATGGCGAGGTGGAACAGGCGTTCCTGCCTTTCTCCACCGCGGTGAACCTGAAGATGGGCCGCAACGGCTCGATGAACTGCTGGGGCGACAGCCAGGCAATGAAACCGGCGTCAATGCGCCCTGCACGTGGATGCAGTACTGGGTGCAGCTGGATACGCCGGAAAAGGTGGAGACCTACCGCCAGTACCTGGTGAACTACTCCGATCAGCAGCGCCGCGCCGGGCGTTTCGAGCGCCCCACCAATGTGCGCCTGCGCAACGTGATGGAATGGCTGGACTTCAAGAAGGTCGTGCCCAGCGACGTGCGCCTGCAGACCTGGCTGGCATTCGGTTTCCTGCTGGTGTGCCTGATCAACACGGTGGGCCTGCTGCTGGCCAAGTTCATGCGCCGCTCCAGTGAAATCGGCGTGCGCCGCGCCCTGGGCGCCTCCAAGAGAGCGATCTTCTCCCAGGCGCTGGTGGAGGCCGGCACCATCGGCCTGGCCGGCGGCGTACTCGGACTGGGACTTGCCCTGCTGGGCCTGTGGGCGGTGCGCCAGCAGCCGGCCAGCTACGCCGAACTGGCGCATCTGGACCCGGTGATGCTGCTGACCACCTTCGGCCTGGCGATCCTGGCCAGCGTGCTGGCGGGCCTGCTGCCCGCCTGGCGCGCCTGCCAGGTGACCCCGGCCATCCAGCTCAAATCCCAATGATCCAGTCGCCGCTCCGGCCGCTGGACGCGCGGTAGCTCTCTCTCCCGCGCGCCACGGCCGGAACGGCAACTTCCCGGAGCACACTCATGGACATCCGCCCCATCTTCACCGCGCTGCGCCGGCACAAGACCGCCGCCGCGCTGATCGTCATCGAGATCGCGCTGAGCTGCGCGATCATCTGCAACGCCCTGTTCCTGATCAACGGGCGGCTGGAACGCATGGACCGCGTCAGCGGTCTGGCCGAGAAGGAAATCGTGCGCATCCAGCTGGCCGGCATCGGCCGCGACGACAATGCCGAAGCACTCACCAAGGCCGACCTGGCGGCATTGCGCGCCCTCCCCGGCGTGAAGGCCGCTTCCGTGACCAACCAGGTGGCATTCAACAACAGTTCGTGGAACAGCGGCGTCCGCCTGAACCAGGAGCAGACCCATCAGAATCTGAACGCCACGGTCTACATGGCGGACGATCAGTTCCTCGATACCCTCGGCCTGAACCTGGTGGCCGGACGCAAGTTCAACAGCGACGAATTCCTCGAATGGGAAACGTTGAACAAGCCCGACACCCCCGGCACCATCCCGGCGGCGATCATCACCCGCAGCATGGCCAACACGCTCTATCCGGATGGCAGCGCACTGGGCAAGACGTTCTACAGCTGGGGCGATGAGCCCATCAAGATTGTCGGGATCGTCGAACACCTGGTGCGGCCGAGCGAACAGGGCGGACCGACCGCGTACGAGCACTCGATGATGTTTCCCATCCGCGTGCCCTTCAACATGGGCGGCCAGTTCCTGATCCGCACCGATCCCGAGCGCCGCGCCGAAGTACTGAAGGCGGCGGTGGACGTGCTGCAGAAAAACAGCCCCAACCCGCATCATCCTGGAACAGGACACCATCGAGGAAATGCGCGAGGAATTCTATCGGCAGGATCGCTCGATGGCCTGGCTGCTGGTGGCGGTGTGCGTGGCACTGCTCATCGTGACCGCGCTGGGCATCGTTGGCCTGGCCAGCTTCTGGGTACAGCAGCGTTCCAAGCAGATCGGCGTGCGACGTGCGCTGGGTGCGACCCGGCGGCAGATCCTGCGCTACTTCCAGACCGAGAACTTCCTGCTGGCCTCGCTGGGCATCGTCATCGGCATGGCGCTGGCCTACGGCATCAACCAGATGCTCATGGGCAAGTACGAGCTGGCGCGGTTGCCGCTGTACTACCTGCCGGTGGGCGCGGTGCTGTTGTGGCTGCTGGGCCAGATTTCAGTGCTCGGCCCGGCGATGCGTGCCGCTTCGGTGCCGCCGGCGGTGGCGACCCGCAGCGCCTGACTCCGTTCCGCACACGCACCCCGCCACGACGGGGTGCGTTTCTTCGCTCCGGGTGAAGCATGGACGTCCGTTTCCCCTATCGACTTCCGCGACTTCCACGCCTGCCCCTGTGCCGGCATCCCGGCCTGACATCGTTGCTGGTGCTGGAAGTGGCGGTAGGATTCCTGCTGCTGTACTTCGCCTGGCAGGCGCAGGTGAATTGGCGGCGGGCGCTGGCGGCGCCCAGCGGAATCGATGAAACCGCCCTGCTGGTCGTGCCTCCGATGGGACGGGCCGGCGATGTCATCGACGTACCGGCACTGACGCGGACGCTGCGCGCCCTGCCCGGCGTCCAGGCCGTGGTCGCCAGCAACCAGGTGCCGTATGCGCGCACGTCATGGAACAGCGCGGTGGGCGATCGCCCACCGGTGGGTCGCGACCGCATTGCCAGCGTCTACATGGGTGGCGCCGACCTGATGGCCGCGCTGGGCTTGCGCGTGGCCGAAGGCCGCGGCCTGCTCGCCACGGAAGACGAAGTGATGGACCCCGACGTCCGGCATGACACGATACTGCCGGCGGTGATCACGCGGGCGCTGGCCGAGGATCTGTATCCGGGCCAGTCGGCGCTGGGCCAACCGGTAAAGGGGCTTCCGCGCCCCGTGCAGGTCGTTGGCGTCGTCGAACGGATGCCGCTGCCGCTGGGCAGCCGCGGACATGCTTCGCCGGGTGCCGCAATCTTCCTGCCGCTACGCCCGGGCGACGCTTCCTGGGCGCATCTGTTGATCCGCGCCGCGCCGGGGCAACGCGACGCGGTGGCGCGGCGGATACACGCGTTGCTTGCCACGCGTTTTCCGGAACGCCCGGTCGCCATGCCGCAGCGGGTGGACGCAATGCGTCTGGATACTTTGCATGCCGAGCGCCGCTGGCGGTGGACCACCCTCGCCTGCGCGGCCGGCTGGTGGCTGCTGACGCTGCTGAGCCTGGGCGTGGCCGGACAGTTGTGGGTACAGCAGAGCGCACTGCGGATCAGCCTGCATCGCGCGGTCGGCGCGACCGCGCGGCAGATCCGGCTGGCGGTGCGCTGGGAGCATTTGCTGATCACCCTGGCGGGCATCGGCCTGGGCGCGATCGCCGCGCGCGCCCTGTTCCCCCGCCTGCCCGCGCCGTGGACGCTGGAACCGGCCTCGCCACTGTGGCTGGCCGGCGCCGCACTGGTGATCGTGGCGGTGGCGCAACTGGCCGCCACCTGGCCCGCGCGCCGCGCCGCCGACGTCGCGCCGGAGCGCGTGACGCGCAAGCCCTGGGTTAGGCTATAGGCATGCCAATCATCCTCGTCATCGACGACAACCGCGCCGTCAGCACCGCGCTGGAAGTCCTGTTCTCCCTGCACGACATCACCACCCTGCACGCCGAATCGCCGGAGACCGGCCTGGCCCTGCTGAGCCAGGAGCCGGTGGATCTGGTGATCCAGGACATGAACTTTTCCGCCGACACCACCTCCGGCGCGGAAGGCGAAGCACTGTTCGCCGAGATCCGCGCACGGCATCCGGATCTGCCGGTGATCCTGCTGACCGCCTGGACGCATCTGGAAGCCGCGGTGAACCTGATCCGCGCCGGTGCGGTGGACTACATCGCCAAGCCCTGGGATGACCGCAAGCTGCTGGCGACGGTCAACAACCTGATCGAGCTGTCCGAGGCACGCAGCGAACTGGATCGCCGGCGCAGCCGCGAGCGCCAGAGCCGCGGGCAGCTCGCCGCCCGCTACGATCTGCGCGGATTGGTGTTCGAGGATCCGGCCAGCGAACGCATGATCGCGCTGGCCTGCCAGGTGGCGCGTTCGGATCTGCCGGTGCTGATCACCGGACCCAACGGCAGCGGCAAGGAAAAGATCGCCGAGATCATCCAGGCCAATTCCAGCGTCAAGACCGGACCATTCGTGACCCTCAACTGCGGTGCGCTGCCTTCCGAATTGATCGAAGCCGAACTGTTCGGTGCCGAGGCCGGCGCCTACACCGGCGCCAACAAGGCGCGCGAAGGCAAGTTCGAGGCCGCCGACGGCGGCACCCTGTTCCTCGATGAAATCGGCAACCTGCCACTGGCCGGACAGATGAAGCTGTTGCGGGTGCTGGAAACCGGCCGCTTCGAGCGCCTGGGCTCCAACCGCGAACGGCGGGTGACGGTGCGGGTGATCAGCGCGACCAATGCCGATCTGCCGGCGATGATCCGCGATGGCACGTTCCGCGAGGATCTGTACTACCGGCTCAACGCCATCGAACTGAACCTGCCGCCGCTGGCCGAACGGCCCGGCGACATCCTGCCGCTGGCCGAACACTTCCGTCCGGCCGACAAGCCGATCGGCGAATCGGCCCGCGCGGCGCTGATGCGGCACGGCTGGCCGGGCAACGTGCGCGAGCTGCGCAACGTGATGCAGCGTGCCGGCCTGCTGGCCCAGGGCGCGCGCATCGAAGCGGCGGATCTCAACCTGCCCCGTTCGGCGCCGGTGCGCAGCGTGCCGTCCGACGAACCGGACAAGGCGGCACTGGAAGGCGCGCTGTCGCGTGCCGGCGGGGTGATCGCGCAGGCCGCCGCCGAGCTGGGCCTGAGCCGGCAGGCGCTGTACCGGCGCATGGACCGTTACGGCATCCCGCGCGAATGACCCGCCGCTCGCTCGCCGGCCGCCTGCTGCTGTGGCTGCTGCCTTCAATACCGGTGGCCATCGGCCTGCCGCTGCTGCTGCACCGCTGGCTGGGCGATGACCGGCTGGCGTTCCTGCTGTCGGCGCTGATTGCGCTGCCGCTGTTGATGCTGGCGGTGCGGCGGGCGCTGGCGCCGATGAACTCGCTGTTCCGTGCCTTGTCCGGCAGCGTGAACAGCTACCGCGACGGCGAATACAACTTCGGCATCCACTGGGACAGCCCGGACGAACTGGGCGCGCTGGTGAACTCGCACAGCGAACTGGGCGACGTGCTGCGCGAACAGCGGCAGAGCCTGGTCCAGCGCGAGCTGTTGCTGGACACGATGGTGCAGAACACGCCGGTGGCGATGCTGCTGCTGGCCACCGGCGGCGACGGCGTGCGCCGGGTGGTGTTCGCCAACGTCGCCGCGCGCAAGCTGCTGCATGGCGGCTGGAAGCTGGAGGGGCAGAATTTCGATCTGCTGCTGGAAAACGCACCGGTGGAAATGCGCGAGGCGCTGTCGCGTGGCGGCGACAGCCTGTTCGCCGTCGCCCAGGCCGACGGCGACGAGGAAGAGCAGGTCTACCATCTGGCGCGCCGCTATTTCCGCCTCAATGGGTAGCCGCCACGAACTGCTGCTGCTGCGCCTGCTGACCAGCGAGCTGCGCCGGCAGGAAGTGATGACCTGGAAGAAGGTCATCCGCGTGATCAGCCACGAACTCAACAACTCGCTGGCACCCATCGCCTCGCTGGCGCACTCGGGCAGCGAACTGACCCGACGCGGTCGCCATGATCGGCTGGAGGAGATCTTCGCGACCATCGAGGATCGCGCCCGCCACCTGGAAGGCTTCATCCGCGGCTATGCGCGCTTCGCCAAGCTGCCGCAGCCGCAATTGCAGACGATCCACTGGAATACCTGGCTGGAAGGACTGCGCCGGCAGATCACCTTCCAGCTGGAAATGCCCGCGGACGATCTGAGCAGCCGCATCGATCCGGCCCAGCTGGAACAGGCATTGCTCAACCTGCTGAAGAACGCCCACGAATCCGGTTCCAGCGTGGACGGCGTCGCGATGAAGGTCACCCGCCTGCCGGACTGGATCCGCCTGGAAGTGATGGATCGCGGCAGCGGCATGAACGATGCGGTGCTGCAGAACGCGCTGGTACCGTTCTACTCGACCAAGCGCAACGGCACCGGCCTGGGCCTGGCGCTGACCCGCGAAATCGTCGAAGCCCACGGCGGCCGCCTGTCCCTGCACAACCGCGAAGGCGGCGGCCTGTGCGTGGCCATCCAGCTACCCGACAACCCGAGCGCCTGAAGCATCCGCGCGCACCATCCCTCCCTGTGGGAGCGACGTAAGTCGCGCTACGCGGAAGACCCGACACATGCTGCGCGGTACGAATGCACGCGGCAAAAGCTCGCGACTCACGTCGCTCCCACAAGACAGATCATGGACGCCCGTAGAGCGGAGCTTGCTCCGCTGCACGGAAATCATCTTCTTGGTGATCACCCGTCC